>Ga0209987_10002321_pt1 | contig 10553 bp, 7 predicted proteins | sample N074metaG_FD_182134 | JGI IMG/M metagenome (GOLD analysis project Ga0209987, IMG submission 182134) | Deep subsurface microbial communities from Kermadec Trench to uncover new lineages of life (NeLLi) - N074 metaG (SPAdes) (version 2) | ecosystem: Environmental > Aquatic > Marine > Ocean trench... | reverse complement strand
CGAAGACCGGTTCGCCGCAGATCGCCATGGGCATTCAGTACGTCGAGGGGGAGATTCCGCTCCATCAGCACGAGCATGAGGAGGAGTTCCTTTTCGTGCACACGGGCCACGGCATAGGGATCCTAGGAGACCAGCGTGTGCCCGTACAGGCAGGTACGACAATCTATATTCCACCAGGCACTTGGCACGGCTTCCAGAACACTGCCGATAAGGCGTCCCAAATCATGTGGGTGGTGACGCCGGGGTCTGGAGGAAAGACTCAGCTGGAGCACTTTTTTCGCGCGGTTGGAGCTCTCCCGGGGACGGACGTAAAGTCGCTCACGCCAGACCAGTTTGCCGACGTTATGGAGAAGCACGGCATGAAGGCGAAGCCGTAATGATACATTGCGTCTAACGATTCGCTGCACCGGCCGCTATTGGCCGACTCCAGTCCTTCGCAGAATGGCTTTTCCCGTAGTTTGAACGACTGCTGCTGGTGAAATCTGCCGTTGAAAATTGGGAATTTTGGAATCACGATGTTGAGCGGCTGGTTTACGCTCGGAAGCAGTCGCTCGCATGCTAGGATTGCGACAATATTGTATGGCTGGTTGTGACCCGTAGCCGCCGTTCGCGGTTAGCCGGATATAAGTACGTTATGCGACCATTCTGCTCACTAATAACTGGTAAGGCGGCAAATGAAAGACCTCCGCACCAGCTTTAGCGACGCTCGATCTTTTTGAGAGCTTCGTTGGCAAGTTGGCGTACACGGGGATCAGGGTCATGATCGGCTAGCTCGCGCAAAGTTGGCGCTGCCTTATTGGCCGCTGGACCGAGACTAGCGAGCAACTTGACCGCAACTTCACGTGTCATCGCATTAGCGTCGCCCATTGCGTCGACGAGGGCGGGCACCGTTTCTGGGCCGATACGCGACGGTAGCGCTTCTTGAATAAAAAATCTTGCGATAAAGCCAATGGAGGGACTAGGGTCAGTGGCCGCGCCCAAGATCACTCTAATTGCGTCGTTGCTTAGCGGCGTGATGTCCGCCAAGGCTCCGAAGGCCATTGCCCGGACGCTTTCGTCAGGATCGCCGCGAAACGTCTTGATGAGAGCCGACGTTGCTCTTGGGCCGAAGTGAGAAAGTGCTCCGGTGGCCTTCTCGCGAACAGCAGATAAGTCCGCGTTAAGGTCAGCTTCCCAGTCCTCGAATACGCGCCCTTCATAGGTAAGAGACTCAACCTGGATAAGGACAAATACTCTCTCTCCGAAGAAATCTCCACCGACAGTGTGCATTTGCCAGTTACCTCGGTGGCTGCCTACGTTCGTCGGTGCTGTCATCGGGACACTGATATCGACGGTCGCTCCCGGCGTCGTCACGGTCACCGAGACAGAGGGCGGCGCACTCATCTGCATGCCACCAACAAAGGTCAGGTTGTAGTCGGTCCAGATTGTTGTCCCGCTGTTCCTGAATTTCCAAGTCTTAGTAAAGCTCTGGCCTGGAATCATCACTGTCCCATCTGGAATGGATACATCACTCACAAAAGTGGCGGCATTACGGCTGCCCAAGGTGGGCCCAGGTGGTGGGCTTTGTCCACAGGCGGTCACTGAAATAAGAACGGCTTGGAACATTACTGCAGCCACTTTCGTCATTCTTGATCTCCTTCGACAACCAGTGGGTCACCGTCGTTCCAGGTTTGGCGGTCTAAGAAGGCGTCATCGACGGCCCTGGTCAACCAAAGGACGCCTCCTTACTATTATAGTAGAGGCGTAGCCCGACCACATCGATAGGCACTCGCACCTACGACGCCGATCGGTCTCGTCCTCATGCTGACGCTGAGAAGACTGGAATCGCTGCTACCGCGAGTGATTTTGCAACGGCTGCTTGTGGCCGACTGCCGCCTGTCGGCAGGAACCGGAACGAACGAGGGGTGATGAAAAGAGCAGACATTCAAATGGAGTTCTTGAATTTTCGGCCTTCGAATGGCTGCTTCACTTTGCATAGCCGCTGGGCTAGCGATCTGAGGCAAGATGTCGGCTGTTGACCCTAAATAGAAGTTGGAGAAACCTTCAGTTTGAGCGAGTTTTTTTCAAAATCACTGCTCTATTGATTGCGGTATCGCTCGGCGCGTGTGCCGTATCAGGATTTTTCATCGGCCCGACTTTCGTTGTTCGTCTCTTGCCATTCAAGCTATGCTGCCTGATTCCCGCTTATCCGCCAAATATGAAGATTGAATGAATTCCGGACTTGCTGCTAGACGTCGCTTCGTGGTTGTACTGGGCTGCCTGACCGGCATCGGTGCTGTCTCAATCGACATGAGTCTGCCTTCGATCCCGTCGATGGTGCAGGAATTTGCTGCGACCATGGCTTTGGGCCAGCAAATAGTCGGCGTATTCATGCTCGGAATCGGACTGGGCCAGATACCCGCTGGGCTCATCTCTGACCGTATTGGCAGAATACCCGTGCTCCTGACCGGTGTCGGCATCTTCACGCTCGCTGGCATCCTCACTACATTTTCCACGAGCATTGAGACGATGCTGTTAGCACGATTCGTGCAGGGACTTGGCGCATCTGTAGGTGTCGTCATTGCCCGCGCCATAGTCCGGGATATCACCAGCGGACGGCAAGCGGCACGCATGTTGTCAATCATGGTCATGATTTTCACCGCAGCGCCAATGCTCGCACCCATTATCGGCGGATATCTTGTTGGCATGCTCGGCTGGCGTGCCCCGTTTGCCGCGATCACGGTGTTCGGTGCCATCATTCTGTTCAGTGTCAGCAAAGGCTTGCATGAAACCGGTCGACGCAATAATGAGCACCACATCATTCGCCAGCTCCTCAATAGCACGCGCGAGTTTTTCAGGCACCGACAAAGCATTCTCGGCGCATTGCTGGTCCTGTTACCTGCAATGGGCTTCATGTCACTGATTACCGGGTCGGCCGGGCTCATCATCGAAATATATGGATATTCCGTCGAACAATTCGGCTTTATCTTTGCTATCGCCGGCATCGCGATACTCGCGGGATCCGTTTTCAACCGGCACTTGCTATTGCGCTTTAACGGTATGCAACTCTCGGGGTTCGGAGCGACGTTGATCGGCATCGCAGGATTGCAGATGCTGTACATGGCCTGGCTGGGCGACGCAAATTTCTGGTGGCTGTGGGGGAATGTGTGTCTTTACATGTTCGGGACCAGCTTCCTGATGGCCAATGCGACAGCCATGGCGCTCGATCCTGTTCCCGGCATCGCCGGCGTCGCAGCGTCCATCCTCGGCACGACCCAGAACATGGCGGCCGCCTCGAGCGCGCTGGTCACCAGTGCACTGTACGACGGCACAATTCGAAACATCACCATTACGATGGGGGCTTTCGGCGCGATAACCTTGCTGACCTTTTTGCTGCGCCGGGTCATTCTGGGTGATCAGCCTGTGCATGTACCGGTGGAGTGATGACCAGCCCGGGCTAGTCGGATTCGGTGGTTATTTCGGCCACCGACTTTCGTTGTTGAGACGGAATAATCTTCGGATAGCCGTACCAGATCAGCGCGACAATAAACTCTTTTTCGGCGTCGATTTTCAGTAATTCGTAAAATCGAGAGTCGCGAGTGATCGGTCCCGTCGACCATTTCGATGCCAGTCCGGCTTCTGAAATGTAGAGGCTGAAATTCTGAATCGCACAACACACGCTGGCGTAGTCTTCGCGTTCAAGTACTGCATCCTCCGACTTCGCACAGGTGACAACAAGCCAACCCGGCCGCTTGGCGGATTCGCTTGCTTTAAAGTCACCGATTTTTGCGCCCTTTCGCTCAGTCACGACGATTCGCGTCAATTCGACACTTTGCCTGATAGTCTCTTTGCCCAATAAATAAAAATGCCACGGTTCGGTAACGTGGTGATTGGGCGCCCAGCGCGCCACTTCAATCGCTTGAAGAATCAGCCGTCGGCTTACCGGTTGCTGCAGAAAAATATTTACTGTGCGGCGCGATCGAATCCTCTCGGCGAGATGCTGCAATGCTTTCTTGAATTCAGTGACCGGCTCAATACTCATTTGGCCGCCTCAATAATCATGGCGATGCCCTGCCCGACACCGATGCACATCATGCACAATGCGAACCTGCCACCCCGCCGCCGTAATTCGTAGCTTGCCGTAGTAACCAGCCGCGCACCCGACATGCCCAACGGATGTCCTAGTGCAATTGCCCCACCATTGGGATTTACATGGGCCGCATCGTCGTCCACACCCAACTCCCGCAGAACAGCAAGTCCCTGCGCCGCAAATGCTTCGTTCAGTTCGATGACATCCATCTCTTCAATCGCAAGCCCCGCTCTTTCCAGAACCTTTCTTGCAGCGGGAACCGGTCCGATCCCCATGACCCTGGGCTCAACGCCGGCGGACGCCCAACTCACGATTCGCGCCATCGGTTTCAGGGCATGTTTTTCAGCCGCAGCAGCCGATGCTACAAGCAATGCGCAGGCACCGTCGTTTATTCCTGCGGCATTACCGGCGGTGACGGTCCCGTCGCTCTGTACGATCGGCTTGAGCCTGGCGAGACCCGCCAGAGTCGAATCTTCTCGTGGGTGCTCGTCGGTAGCGACAATTATCGGCTCACCGCGCCGTTGCCGTACAGACACCGGCACTATTTCCTCTTGCAATCTGCCGCTCGCTATCGCGTCCGCTGCTTTGATCTGGGATCGCAGGGCGAATTTGTCCTGGTCCTCACGAGAAACACCGAATCCTGCCGCGACGTTTTCGGCCGTTTGCGCCATGGAGTCGACCCCGTAGATCTCTTCGAGTTTACGATTGATGAAACGCCAACCGAGGGTTGTGTCATACATCTCGGCATTACGCCCGAATGCGCTGGCAGATTTTGCCATCACAAATGGCGCTCGTGACATCGACTCCACACCGCCGGCAATGATTACCTCGGCATCGCCAGCCAGGATCGCATGTGCTGCATTGCCGAGCGCATTCATACCCGATCCGCACAGACGATTTACCGTGGCGGCCGGCACGGATACCGGCAACCCCGCAAGCAATGCCGACATGCGAGCAACATTGCGATTGTCTTCACCTGCCTGGTTGGCGCAACCAAGAATCAGATCGTCGATTGCATCTGTTTCGAGCGACGAATTTCGTTCCATCAATGCGGCGATCGGTATTGCACCGAGGTCATCGGGCCGCACCGCCGACAATGCCCCGGCATATCGCCCTATCGGCGTACGCACAGCATCGCAAATCCAGGCCTCACGCAAAATCATTCTCCTTTTCGTCCGGTCGCGGCTGTCTTGGTCGATTTTTTGCCAACCGCCTTGTCATAAGTGCTCCCAAGGTAGAAGCCTGCTAGTGCCCAGATTGCAGCAACAGCAGCACCGATAACTGCAATGCCGATCAATCCCACATCCAGCATTCCCCTGAGGCCGGTATGTACCCAGGCCGTGACCATATCGCCACCCCGGTAAACGACAATATCAATTACAGGTTTCGCTTTGTAGCGGGTTTCCGTGTCGACCAGTGTAAAGAGCATCTCACGGCCTGGCTTGGTCACGGAGTAGTTGCCGGCACGGCGCGCAATTTGCAAACCAATCAGCACGGCAAGCACGGGCACGACCGCTACCACCAGCCAGCCACCAACCATCATTAATGGCACCAGGGACAAGGTCGTTGCCATACCAAAACGCGTTGCCAGTCGCCCGGTCACAAAAAGCGCAGTCAGCAGTGCGAGAGAATTGACGACAAGATCAATGCTTGCCTGAATCTCCGTACGTTGTGGGCGCTCATAGATCGACAGAAATTCACGCAACTCCATGTAAACAAATGTACTCATCGTTACGTACATCAAGATGAAAAGGCATATTCCGAGCAGGAAAGGATTCTGCAACAACAGCGTGAAGCCTGAAAACGGGTTTTTCCCGATGCGTTCGGCATGACTGAGATCAGCCTGCAAATCCTCGTTGCCGAGTTCCGTGACTTTCAATTTCTCCAGCGCACCGATGATTGGCACAGGAATGAGCAGTATCACGGCAGAGACCAGCATCAGGTTCATGACGCCAATATCCGCTGCGAAAAACGTGGGTATGGAAGGCCCGACGATTGCCCCTGCGCTTGCCCCCGTCATGATGACGGCGAAGAGCCTCGGCGCTTGCTCCTTCGAAAAAAGGCCGGACATGAAGGTCCAGAAAACCGAGACATGGAACAAGCTGAAGACGCTCAGCCACACGTAAAAAGACTTGTCGACAATCGTCGGGTCGGAGGCTGACTTCGTGACCAGGTAAAAGGCAACAAAGGAAGCCGAAAAGAAGATATAGACTCCCGGGACGACACGGCTGAATCGTACCCGAGAAATCATGAAGCCATATATCGATACAGCAGCAATGCTGAAGAAAAACGTTAGTGTCCAGAGAAAACTCGTTTCCGCCCGCGTCCAGTCACTCGCCATCGCATCGCGAACCGGGCGAATGATGAAATAGGCAGTCATCAGTGCGAATACGAACAGGAACGACAATACGGTCGCCCTGAGTTCATTGGACTCGACTTTTGTCAGCGCTCTGACAATTCTCGACAACGGGCCGCTCATTTCATTATTCATTGTTCAGTAAGCTGACCAGGCCGGCCATCTCTTTTAGGCTCCTGCTCCGTGACTATTTTCCGGACTGACCCCCGGCTGAACGCACACTATCCCTTATTTCATCTCGCAGACCAAACGGAAAACGCGGGCCTGAAGCCCGCGTTGCATGAATTTCCTGTGCGCCAGAAGAGCTTACATCGTGTCTTTCACCGCAGCCAGCAGATCCTCTGCGGAGAGGCGTATCTTGTAGTCCGGCGTTACGAAATCGTAAACAATCATGCCTGAACGATCGATAACATAAACAGCAGGTACGGCTAACGCGTTGTGTTTGCCGATCGAAGATCCGGAATACTCCCTGCCTTTTTCATCCAGATAGTCAGTCAGGCCCGTATCAATTCGAAACGCTGTGCCGAGCGCACGTGCTGCGGATATGTCGGCGTCAGACAAAATCGTATAGTCCAGACCGGCGATGTTATCCTGAGTCTCTTGCTTCAGACTGCTGTAGAGCTGATCCGGCGCATCATTGGACAGGAACAGGATGTCGACACCCGCTTCTCTGATTTGGGGGATAACTGTACGAAGTTCGGACAGGTGCATGTTGCAATACGGACACCAGCCGCCGCGGAAGGAAATCAGGATCGTCGTACGTTCAAGGCTTTCCGGGTCGAACTCAAACGGCATGCCATCAACGGTCCTCACCGTAAACGCTGGCGCACGATCACCTGTTTTCAGGGGTGTTGTTTCTTGCGCACTCGCTGGCAGCTCGGCGTAGTCCGCCGCCGCGACGCGAGTTGAGTGCGACAAAATTGTCGTCGAGATCAACAATGCAGCAATGGTCAGGTAAGCAAGTTTTTGACCGAAATTCATGATGGATCCTTTGTAATTGACTCTCCTTAGAGACCCTGTCTGACGCCACTTTATTACAGCTTGATCGATCCGGGGTGGCACAGCGCATTTATCCGGTTGAGATTGGGCTGCGGCCCTCGAGAGACAGCTGCCGAATGGCAGACTCAGCCCGCCTTTTCGAGCCTGCTTATCGATGTGACCGTTGCTACGTCGCGACTCCGTGCCTTGGCCCGATACATAGCCTGATCAGCGACCCGCAGCAGACCCGTTAGCGTGCTCGCGTGCACGGGATAAAGGGCCAAACCGATACTTGCAGGGCAGGCAAGCTTTTCTTTGCCAATCAGGTACAACTCTTCCAGGGACACGGTCAGTCTTTCCGCCAGGTTCTGCACCATCTCGGCGCTCACATCAGGCACCAGTGCGACGAATTCGTCGCCTCCGAGTCGCCCAATGATGTCACAGCCACGCAAGCTGCTGCGGAGACGGTCAGCCGCAATAATAAGCAACTGGTCACCAATCTGGTGTCCGTAATCATCGTTGATTTGTTTGAAGTCATTCAGGTCAATGAACAACAAGGCACCGGTCGCCTCGTCGTCGCTGTTGGCCATGTATTGCGCGGCATCACATTCGAATCCACGACGATTCAGGACTCCGGTCAACGGATCAGACCTCGCGATCGATTCCATGTGAATCTCTTTGGCTTTCGTGTCCGTGATATCCACGAATGTTAAAGCTACATCATCACCCACAGGTTCTCCCATAACCCGCATCCATTTTCCCGTACCCTTCGCTCCAATACGAGCTTCCGCATCGACGACTTCGCCGAGTTCCGTGCCTACCCGAAACTGATCTCGCACTTTCGCCGCCGCATCATCATCCAGTCCGCTTGATGCGAGTACGATCAGGTCATCAACTGATCGATCAATCATGCTATCCGGATCGGTGAGCAAGAAACGGCCAGCAGCAGCATTTGCGAAGATACATCGCAGACTCTTTTCGCCAGATTCATCGGTGACCCAGCGCAGGCGAACAATTCCATTGACCGAATGATCAAAAAGTGTCCGTAGCATCAGTTCACTATTGCGCACTTCGCGCTCTGCTTTTTCAACGTCGCTGACATCACGAAACATCAGAACCCGGTCACCGCGACTGTCACCATTGCCGCATTTGATGGGTGAAACCTGGACGTGCAGGAATCGCCCGGTAGTGGTCATCATCCGTTGCGGTTTGCCAGTTTCCAGTACGGTGTAAACCTCCGGCACCTCTTCGCCGAAAACAGACTCAAGAGACGCCCGCAATGCATCGCTTTCTTTTATATTGAGCATGGATTCTGCGCCGTGATTTAGCCCGATGATGCGTCTTTGATCATCCACAACAACAACGGGATCCTGCATATTCTGGAACACGGTTTCGTAAGCGAGTGGCGCAAACTCAGCGATTTTCTCACCTAAGAACAGCCAGGCGTATATTGGCAGCAACGCGGTAAACACGATCGGCAACAAGGACAGCGTGTTGGGTCCGTAGCCAAGATCGTAGGCCAGAATCGCGATGATCGGTGCGGTCGTCCCGCCAGCCAGCATGAAGAGCCGCCGCCGGTTGGCTGGTGCAACGGCGGTGCTGTGCATTACCAAAGTCATGACGCCCATGCCGACGATCAAGTAATTGTAAGGGACGTGCAGGTACAGGAACCACGGTCCCCACTGCAAGGGTCGGGTAAGAAATTCACCTGCTGCATTCGTTGCCGGCAAATACCACATGAACTCATGCCAGTAATTTGTTGCCGCAACAAAGATTGAAACAACGGGCACAATCATCAAAACCAGGATCATGCTTCGCGAAATTGGACGACCCGTGTATTGGCGAAAGTAGATGAGCAACGTGAGTGGCAAAATTGTCGTGCCGAGGAAGTGGCCCAAGCGGCCTATCGAAAACAGCACATAGGAGCTGGCCAGCAGCTCTGCCACGCCACCGAGCACCCACAATCCGACCACGAAGAACGTTAGCCCGATCGTCAGGTTCCCTGGTTCTTCGATATGCGCAAAAGGTCGCACAGCCAGCAGCATGTAACCGACGGAGCTGAACGACAGTAGCGCTGCTAGGGGAACGACCATTTCCATAAGGCTGGGCTTTTAGGCTAAGTGATGAACCAGACACTATGATACTGCTCGCAAGCCTTTGATTCTGGGACGCAATCCACAGCTTGACGTTATGTAGACTACCGTTATTGGTCGAATTTTATCAACGACACGGATTTCCCCTTTTTAGGCCGAAATTTTGACGCAACGTGGAGATACTGCCCATGCCTGCGAATCGGTACGGGGAAGCGCATCATTCTGCACGTGCATGGCGTGTCCGGGCTAGGTCTGTAGCGCCGTCACCGATGCGCAGACTTCGCTGTAAATTTTCGCGGCGTTCTCACGGGGAATCTCTGTCATTTTTTCAAGAAACCACCCCGCCATCAACTGACTCGCCGCAGATGCCTGTACATACGGGTCTTCAGACCCGCGCAGCGATTCGCGCCAGCTAAGTATGCTTACTGTCGTCATCAGACGGGCTTTGATCAAATCGTGCAGGACATCGATTTCGGCGCGCGTCAGCGGCGTTTCACTGTGATAGCCCGCAATGAATTCAGCGATCAAGGACAAAGGATTGCCCGTCAAGGCGCGTTGATATGCAGCGGCGACCGCAACGTCTACGATCAGTGGTGAGCGCAACATATCGCCAAAATCTATGACGCCTGCAATTTCCGAACCACCCGACTCCGTCAAAAGAACGTTGTCGGGATTCAGGTCGTTATGAATTACCTGCCAGCGCAAGGAATCGAAAACCGGCAATGCGTGCGCCTCAAAATCGTCGAGGGCCTGTGTCGCCAGAGCACGTAAATGCGGATCGCCAATGTGATGCAGAATGTCGCGCAAGGACGACGCTTTTTTCATGTCCCACAGGAGGCTTTGATCGGCCCCTGGATGCGAAAAGTCACTCAACGCCTGGCCCAGTCGGGCAAAGTATGCGCCCATATTTCGCGCACAAACCGCTCCGGGTGCGTTGTCCCCCAGCGGCAGGCCCTCTACAAAGCTGATGATCCGTGCGACGTGCGCCTGATCCGCCGATTCGAGTACAAAGCTGTATTCACCGCCCAGGGTTTCAAGCACGCTCGGCGTATCCAGG
>Ga0209987_10002319_pt1 | contig 10557 bp, 8 predicted proteins | sample N074metaG_FD_182134 | JGI IMG/M metagenome (GOLD analysis project Ga0209987, IMG submission 182134) | Deep subsurface microbial communities from Kermadec Trench to uncover new lineages of life (NeLLi) - N074 metaG (SPAdes) (version 2) | ecosystem: Environmental > Aquatic > Marine > Ocean trench... | reverse complement strand
GGTGTGAATGGTCCGCTCTCCGTGGCCGATGGCGGTATGGCGGTCGGTGACATCGACCTCGCTGATTCGGGCGGGCACCTCGGGCGATCCGTCGAGGTCGATGCGGCGGAACACAATGCCGGTGCCGCTCGCCGCCGGATGGCACGAGAGGGTCGTTTCGGCGCCGGTGTGGAGCCCGATGCCCTGAACGGAACCGGACCGCGAAATAGTGAGTCTAGCCACCTTGCCGCCGTTGCTCCACGAGTGCCTCCAGATCTCTCATGATCTTGCCGATTCTGAGCATGGCGGCTTGTCCGCGCATGCTGTCCCTGTGGGGTCGTGCCGGGCTGCCCCCGTAATCGGCACCTTCCGGCACATCGCAGGTGACCCCGCTCTGGGCGGCCAGCCGTGCCCGGTGGCCGATGGTGATGTGGCCGGCGACCGCCACCTGGCCTCCGATGACCACGTCGTCCCCTATGCGGCAGCTACCAGCGAGGCCTACCTCCGCGACAATGAAACACCGCTTGCCGATTCGCACGTTGTGGGCGATCTGAACGAGGTTGTCGATCTTGGTACCGGCGCCGATGACGGTATCATCGACGCTGCCTCGGTCGATGCAGGTATTGGAGCCAATTTCCACTTCATCCTCGATGACGCAACGGCCCACGTGGGGCAGGCGCCGGTGGCCCGCCTCGCCGGTGTGGAAGCCAAACCCGACGCCGCCGAGGATGGCACCAGCCTGGACCAGCACCCGGTTCCCGATGACCGTCCCCCAGTGGCACACCACCCGCGATTCGAGGACAGTGGTGTGGCCCAGGGTGACACCGTCTTCGAGGACCACACCAGGCCCCAGACGGCACCCGTCACCCACCCGGACATCGTTTCCCAGGACGCAGTGGGGGCCCAGCGAGACCCCGTGACCCAGGCGGACGCCGGCCCCGAGGATGGCACTGGGATGCACGCCGGCAGCCTGGTCTACCTGCCGGTCGAACTGCTGGGCCACTACCAGCATCGCCTCCGTAGGGTCGTCCACCACTATGCGGGTTTGGGGACCTTCGGGCTCGTCCGCCAAAGACGCCGCCACGATCACGGCGCCGGCCCGGGACCGGCGGAACTGATCGAGGTACTTGGGAGAGGAAAGAACGGAGAGGGTATCAGGACCGGCGCGGTCGAGGGCGCCCAGCCGGGTGAGCGTGGTGGTTCCCGGTCCGTGCAGGCGGCCACGGACGAGGTCGGCAACCGCCTGCCCAGTCAGGCTGGTCACGAGCTAGTTGGCGGGTTTCGTCAACGCGTCGATCACGACCTGGGTCAGGTCGAGCGACCGGTCGGCCGCGACTATGCCGCTTCCCGGGCTGCCTACGTCGAAGATTATGGCATAGCTCCCCGAAGCCCGCACCTGTTCGATGGCCTGGTTGACGCGTTGCTCGATGGGATCCAGCAATTCCCTCTGGCGCGTCGCGGCCCGGGTCTCCAGGTCAGCGGCCCGGGTTTCCAGGGTTGCCTGCTGCTGTATGAGGTCCTGGCGCTTGGCGTCACGGGCGGAGGGGCTCAGGATGACCGAACTCTGCTCGAAAGCCCGTGCCGCGGAATCGAGGCTGGCCTGCAACCGCTGGACTTCAGCGCGCCAGGAACCGAGTTCACGGGTGAACTGTGAATCAGCCGCGATGTAGCCGGGCGTCTGCTGCAGGATGAGGCGCGAATCGACGAAGGCAATCTTGACCCCGATCTGGGCGGCCAGAGCCGTAGGTGTGGCTATGAAGACGACCGTCGCGAGGCCGATGAGATTAGTGATCAAACGTGCCATGTGTCACTCCATTCCGGGGCAAGATGCCGGCCTAGAAGAAATTACCAAGCTTGAAGTGTAGCTTCCATGCTGGATTCGGCGCGCCGAATACATCGCGCCTGTCGAAGCCATATGCAAAATCGAGTCCCAGAGGCCCCAGGGGCGAGATGAAGGCAATGCCGACGCCGCCCCCGCGGAACAGACTGGTGGGATCCCACTGCGCCGGGGTTCGATACACGTTTCCCGCGTCCATGAAGGTGTTGAGATAAAGCGCCGAGCTGATCCGCAGGCCGATCTCTGCCGTGAACGCGGCGTAGGACTGTCCGAAGGCATTGGGACTGGCGCGTCCACCGCTGGCGAACGGGTCGAAGCCGTTGGGCGTAATGGAGAATTCGTCGTACCCCCGTAGCGGCAAGCCGAATTGTGTGCCGCCCATGGAGTACATCTGGGTAAAGAACGGGCCCGGATCTCCAAAGATGAACCCGACTCTTCCGGTGATCCCCATGACCAGTCCCATGCCGCCACCGAACTCACCCTGTCCCCCGATGGTTCCCAGGGGGGTGTACCAGCGACCCTCGAACTCGGTCTTGGTGTAATCTCCCGTGCCGCCCAGAATGCCACCATTGAACTCGAGACGGCCAGTGATCTGCATGCCCGCAATCGGGAACGGGAGACCAACGCGGGTGTCGCGGATGACGCTCAGGCCAAGAGTGCTCCGGGTACAATTGGAACACTCGAACCGGTCTCGCAAGTCGACCGAGCCACCGGTGAAACGAATTCGCTGGAGGCCATACGAGACGAACGCACGGGTGAAGCGCGCTCCCATGAGGGGGAACCCGACTTGGACTTGACCGCCTTCGGCGCGACGAGTGCCAAGATCACCCACGACGAAGCGAGCCCGGGAGTTGAACAAGGTGATGGTGCCGGAGATGCGGCTCTCGCGGATGGCCGGGTCGGTGTAGGACAGGGTAAAATCATTGATATTCCGGCCGAATTGCCACTGTAGCCGGCCCCGCTTGCCCTTGCCGAACAGATTGGGTTCTTCCAGTCCCAGGAAGCCGCCGATCCCGGTACCCTGCCCCAGCGACGCTCCGAAGTTGATGTTTCCCGTGCGTTTTTCCTCGACGCGGAAAATGACATCGACGTCAGGACCGACGCCGTTTACCGGCTGGACGTCGGGCGGCGGCATGGGGCTTTGGAAGAACCCGAGGTTTTCGATGCTGCGATACGAGTTGATCAACGCTTCCCGGCTGAACAACTGGCCGGGTACCATGGCGATGGTCCGCCGGATGACCGATTCGTAGGTCACGTCGTTCCCTACGATGATGATCTTGTTGATGGTCGCCGGCTGGCCCTCCTGGATGGTCCACGCGAGATCGACGTAGCGGCCGCCGTCTTCCGTGGTGCGCCGGGTTTCCCGGGGGGTGATGACGGCGTAGATGTATCCGTTGTTGGCGTAAATCGAGCGAACGTTTTCGGTGGCTGCCTCCCAGGCGGACCGGTCGTACGGCATGGCTACTCCGGCGCCCTGTGGCAGCAGCGCGTTGGGGCCACCAAACGGGTAGTGCCGCGCCAGTTCCTCGCTGCGGTAGCGCCGATTCCCGTTGATCCGCAGGTCCCCGACCAGGTAGACATCGCCTTCATCGACCGTGATGTGCAGAGTGCCCTTGCCCGACCCGGGATCAGGGATCAGGGTATCGGACGCGACCTGGAAATCGATCATGCCGTGTTGGGCGTAGAACCTTGGCAGCCGCTCGCGCAGGTCGCGTTCGAGCTTGTCTTCGTCGTAGTCACCTTTGCGGAACCACCAGAAACCCTCGGGCCCGGTTGCCATGTGATCAACGATTTTCTCGTCGGTGAAGTGCTCGTTGCCCGAGACGACTACCTGGCTGATCACTACCCGTTCGCCCTCGAATATCTCGAAGATGACGTCGACGCTCTGGGGCGAGGACATGATCTCGCGGGCGGTGACCCTGGCGGCGTAGTATCCCTTTTCGCTATACAGTGAATCGATGGCGAGGAGGGCGCGCTGTACCCCGTCGCGGTCGATGGGCCGGCCCTCACGGATTTTCACACGGTCCTTGATAGACCGGGTGGACAGCTGGGTGTTGCCGTCGATGAACCACTGTCCGAGAATCGGGCGTTCGGTGACGACGAACACGAGGATGACCCGTCCCACCCCGCCCCGTTGCTCCACGACCACATCATCGAACTGCCCGGTGCGAATGAGATTGGTGACGGCCCGCTGGATGTCTCGATAGTTGATGGGGATCCCGGTGACCAGGCCGGCCGTGCCGATGACCTGCGCCGCCGTGAGCCGGTCGTTGCCCTCGACGGCTACGCTGTCGACGGCGATGGTGGGAATGTTCTGGGCCGCGACCGAGGTTGCGATACCGGCCCAGATGACGATAGAAAGCAGGAGGCGCTTGAAACGAAGCATGCGGGAGTATGCGGAGGGGATAACGTCCGGGGCCGCCGGAGCGACCCCGGGGCGACTAGGCTTGCGATCCTGTCAGGGCACTGAAGACCAGGCGGTCGCCCTCTGGCGCGATATCGACGTCGATCTCGTCGCCGCGGGCGAGTTCACCGAGGAGGATTTTTTCACTGAGCGGGTCTTCGATGTATTTCTGAATGGTGCGCTTGAGCGGCCGCGCGCCAAAACTCTGGTCGTATCCCTTCTCGACGAGGAACTCGATGGCGGGCTGAGTGAGCCGCACGTTGTCACCGAGCCGCTGCTCGACCTCACGCAGGAGGATGATCACGATTTGACGGATGTGGTCCTTGGTCAGCGGATGGAACACTATCGTGTCGTCCAACCGGTTGAGGAACTCGGGGTTGAACACCCGCTCGAGTTCGTCCTTGATCTTGGTCGACATGACCTCGAACGATTCCTTGGCATCGCCGGAGTGGAAACCGAGTCCCTTGCTGTGCATGATGTCCTTGGCGCCGACGTTGGACGTCATGATCACTACCGTGTTCTTGAAATCGATGACGCGGCCGTAGTTGTCCGTCAGGTGCCCCTCGTCGAGCACCTGCAGGAGAATGTTGAACACATCCGGATGTGCCTTTTCGATTTCGTCCAGCAGCACGACCGAATACGGCTTCCGCCGGACAGCCTTGGTGAGCGCGCCGGAGTCTTCATAGCCGACGTAGCCCGGGGGCGCGCCGATGAGGCGCGACACCGAGAACTTTTCCATGTACTCGGACATGTCGACCCGGATCAGCGAGGCGGGGTCGGCGAACAGGAATTTGGCGAGGGCACGGGCCAGTTCGGTCTTGCCGACCCCGGTGGGGCCGCAGAAGATGAATGAGCCGATAGGGCGATCGGGATCCTTCAGGCCGGCCCGTGAGCGACGAATGGCACGGGCCACGGCCCGGATGGCCTCGTCCTGCCCGACCACCGATTCGTGCAACTCGTCTTCCATTCGCATCAGGCGCGCGGCCTCGGCTTCCTGCAGCCTGGTGACCGGAATGCCGGTCCAGCGCGAGACGATGAACGCCACGTCTTCCTCGCTGATGACCGGGCGCCGGGTCTGGCGTTCGCGCTCCCAGTCCTCCTGCTTCTCGCGAATGGTGTTCTGCAACTCGCGTTCCTTGTCGCGCAGTCCGGCGGCCAGCTCGAAGTTCTGGTCGCGAACCGCTGTTTCCTTGTCGTGATTGACCTGCTCGAGGTCGGTCTTGAGTTCGGACACCTCGGGTGGTGGCGCCTGCGACGCCAGACGCGCGCGGGCACCGGCCTCGTCGATGACGTCAATGGCCTTGTCCGGCAGGAATCGGTCGGTGATGTAGCGGTCGGAGAACTTGGCGGCGGCGACCAGCGTTTCGTCGGGAATGGTGACCCGGTGGTGCTCCTCGTATTTCTTGCGGAGCCCCTGGAGGATCTCGATGGTTTCGTCTACCGTGGGTGGCTCGACCAGGACGGTCTGGAAGCGGCGCTCGAGGGCGCCGTCTTTCTCGATGTACTTGCGGTACTCGCTCAGAGTGGACGCACCGACGCACTGCAGCTCGCCGCGCGCCAGGGCCGGCTTCAGCATGTTGGAGGCATCGATAGCCCCCTCGGCCGCGCCAGCCCCTACCAGGGTGTGGAGTTCGTCGATGAACAGGATGACCTGCTTGCTCTGGGCGATCTCGTTCATGACCGCCTTGAGGCGTTCCTCGAACTGCCCCCGATACTTGGTGCCGGCGATGACCGCGGCCATGTCGAGCGACAGGACCCGGTGGTCGCGCAGGATATCGGGGCACAGGCCGTTGGCGATCAGCAGGGCCAGGCCTTCGACGATGGCCGTCTTGCCGACGCCCGGCTCGCCGATCAGCACCGGATTGTTCTTCTTGCGCCGCGCCAGGATCTCCATGACCCGCTCGATCTCCGACGCCCGCCCGATGGTGGGATCGAGCTGGCCGTCCGCTCCCAACTGCGTCAGGTCGCGGCAGAAGTGATCCAGCGCAGGGGTCTTGGACTTCTTGTCGCCCTTGGGGGTAGCCGAGGCCGGGGTGGCCCCACCGGCAGCGGCGGCCTGGGGCATGTCGCTCCCCAGCAGCCGGAGCGTCTCGGCCCGGGCTTGTTCGAGGGTGACCCCGGCGTCGTTCAACACCTGCGCGGCGATGCCCTTTTCTTCGCGCAGGAGCCCGAGGAGGAGATGCTCGGTGCCGACGTAGGAGTGGTTCAGTTCCCGAGCCTCGGTCATGGCCAGCTCGAGGACTTTCTTGGCGCGTGAGGTGTAGGGGAGATCGGGGCCCGCCGCCGCCGCCGCTTTGCCCTTCTTGACGGTTTCCTCGATTTTCTGCTGGATATCGTCCAGCTCGACGCTGAGATTGGTCAGCACGGCTGCGGCTACGCCTTCGCCCTCGCGAATCAGGCCGAGGAGAATATGCTCCGTGCCGACGTACTCGTGATGGAGCCGGGCGGCTTCTTCACGAGCCATCTGGAGGACTTTGCGAACCCGGTCAGTGAAATTGTAGCCGTTCATCGTTGCACTCCAACCGACTTGCCTGGGCGCGTCAAGGTGTCTTGTCGTGTCCGCTGGTCAGCGATTGCCGTATGTAAGACGCCCGCTTGATGTTGATCTCCGAGCGGCTCAACTCCGGACCGCCGGCATCGTGGGCGGCGATGTGCGCCGGCTGGGCGTAGACCAGCAGCTTGTTCAGCGCATACATACTGACGTCTGAGATGAGGCCCAACCCCACACCTAGTCGAACGCCGCTGAGGAGGTTCATGGCCTCCTCGACGGGCATTGACCGGGCATGCCGCAGGAGGCCGTACGCGCGCCAGACCTTGTCTTCTATGACGGTCGGCGCGTCCCGCAGGAGGATCTGCCGAGCCTTTTCTTCATACTCGATGATCTGCCGAACCATCTTGCCCAGGTGGTCGAGCAGATCGACTTCACTCTTGGCGAGCGTCGTTTGATTGGACAACTGGAAAAAGTTGCCGACGACCTCGCTTCCCTCTCCGTAAAGCCCTCGAAACGTCAGTCCGACTTGGGAGAGACCTTGCAAAACCTTGGTGATCTCTTTGGTCAGAACGAGACCGGGAAGGTGGATGAGAACCGACGCCCGGAGACCGGTTCCGACATTGGTCGGACACGAGGTAAGGTAACCAAATTGCGGGTGAAATGCGAACGCAAGTCGTTGTCCCAGTTCAGAATCCAGGGTATCGACCTCGGCGTAGGCAGCTTCCAGGGCGAGCCCCGAATGGAGGCCCTGTATCCTGAGATGGTCCTCCTCGTTGAGCATCACCCCGACCCTATTCTGGACCAGCAAGGCCGCCCCGGCACGCACATCCCCGCCCCCCTCCAGGCCTGCCAGCTCCCGGCTCACCAAGTGGCGCTCGTGGAGCAGTTCCCTATCGCTGCGCTCCAGCTGGTCCAGCCGGATCAGCATCGCCCCGGCCAACTGCGGGGTGTCCCGGGTGGCGGCCAGTACCTCGGTCAGGACAGCCTCCCGCTCTTTGGGAGAGTTCCGCAGACCGAAAATCCGGCCCCGGAGGTTCCGGGCCAGCCGAACCCGGGTCGACAGGACCAGGTGGCTGGCGCGGCCACTGGCGTCGAGCCACGGCATCCCTCCGTCGCTCAGGAGGCTGAGGTCGATCATTCGACCCCCCGGAGCCGATCCCGGAGTTCCGCGGCCAACTCGAAGTTTTCGGTCTCGATTGCCACCCGGAGTTGTTCCCGCAGCTCGGCGGCTTGGGCCATCGGCGGCTCGACCTCGGCGCCGGGCGGCCGGTATCGTTCGCCCACGTGGGTGGTAGACCCGTGCAACCGCCGGAGGAGTTGGCGCAGCGGGTCCTCGAACGCCTGATAGCAGTCGGCACACCCGAGGCGCCCGAGATCGCGCAGCTCCTGCGTGGTCATGCCACAGGTGCTACAAGTGGCGTGAGGTGCATCGGCCATTCCCGGCAGTCCGGCCCCCAGCCCCTTGCCCATCGTGGCCAGAAAGTCGCCCACGGCGCCCTGAGGGAGCGCCGCGCCGCTTTCGATGCCCTTCTCCGCCGCGCAGGCTTCGCACAGGTGCATGGTGGTGACGTCGTTGTCCATTATCTGGGTCAGGTGCACGACCGCCTCGCTCTGGCCACACTGCTGGCACTGCATCAGGGGATGGCCTCCACCCCGGCGAGCGCCACCAGCATGCCGTCTTCCATGGCCATGATCCGGTCGGCCCGGCCGGCCAGATGCCGGTCGTGGGTGACGACGATCAACGAGGTCTGCTGTTGGCGGACGATTTCATGGAGCAGGTCGTGCAGCAGCTCGCTGTTGCGGTGGTCCAGATTGCCCGACGGTTCGTCTGCCAGAATGACGGCGGGATCGTTCACCACCGCCCGGGCCAGGGCTACACGCTGCTGTTCCCCGCCGGAGAGCTGCCCGGGGCGATGGGTCAGCCGATCGGCCAATCCCACCCGGCCGAGGATCTCGACGGCAGCCGTCCGGGCCTGGTCGCGTCGGTCGCCGCGGATGAGCATGGGCATCATCACGTTCTCGAGGGCGGAAAATTCCCGCAACAGGTGGTGGAACTGAAACACGAAGCCCACCTTGGCGTTGCGGACCGAGGCCAGGCCGGCCGGGGAAAGCGTGCGGTAGCTGACTCCGGCCAGGCTTACATCACCGGCGGTGGGCCGGTCGAGGGCGCCGAGTATGTGGAGCAAGGTGCTCTTGCCGGACCCGCTCTCGCCCACGACGGCGATGAATTCCCCCCGCTCTATGGTCAGATCCACGCCGGCCAGGACGGTAAGCGGCCGGCCGTCTCCTCCGTGGAAGACCTTGGTTACACCGGATGCTTCGAGGACGGGGGGCATCATTCGTGGCGGATGGCATCGACCGGCGCCAAACGGCCGGCCGAACGGGACGGATAGATGGTGGCGATAAGCGCGAGAAAGAGGCTGGCCACAACCACGACGGTAACGTCGAGCGGCTCGATGTGAACCGGGAGGTGGTCGATCAGATAGATCTCCGGGTCGATGCGTATCCAGCGCCATCGGTCGAGGGCGCCGGCAACGAACAGCCCACCGACCAGGCCGAGAACCACACCGACCAGGCCGACCACGGCGCCCTGGGCCAGGAATACGCGCCCGATCGACGTCCCGGTGAAGCCCATGGCCCTGAGGATGCCTATTTCGCGGGTCTTCTCCGCCACGATCATGGTCAACGTTCCCACGATGTTGGATGCCGCCACGATCATGATGAAGAAAATGATGAGCCCCATCCCCAACTTTTCGAGTTTGAGGGCGCTGAACAGCGCGGAGTTCTGTCGCTGCCAGTCGATAGCCCGGTAGGGATAGCCGAGCGTTTCCTCGAGGCGTTCGCCGACCACCTGGGATTGCCACGGATCCCCTACCCGCACGTTGATGGCCGACACCGCATCACCGAGACCGGCGAACATCTGCGCGTCCGGCCGGGCCATCACCACCAGTTTGTTGTCGTACTGGTACATGCCGGTGTTGAGGATGCCGGCCACCTCGAAGAACCAATAGTCCGCCTGGGGGATACCGGTGGCGGCGCTGACCTTGGGCTTGGGCGAGACGAGGGATATCCGGTCGCCGGGAAAGACCGCCAGTCGCTCGGCAAGACGGTGTCCCAGCAGCACGCTCCCCTGCACGTCTTCCCGGGTTGGGGTGAAATCCAGCGAGCCCCGGACCACCGATTCCGCCAGGTCAGTTACCCCCCGGTCCTCCGGGTCGACTTCGAGGCTCTGGATCATGACACCCTCGGCGAAGTCGGCCCCGGCGGTGATCACCGATTCGGTCAGCACCTCGGGCGCCGCCGCCACCACGTCGGGGTCTTGGCGAATGACGGCGATGGCCTCGCGCCAGTCGTCGACCCTGAGACCTACGCCGAAGGTCAGCACCCGCAGGTGGGGGCTGCCGACCAGGATCCGTTCGCGCAGGTCGTTGGTGAGGCCGTTCATGATCCCGAGGACCACGATGAGCGCCATGACCCCCACGGCGACGCCTCCGATGGCGATGAGCGTGGCCAGGGACGCCAGCCAGGAGGAGCGCTTGCTCCGGAGGTAGCGCATGGCCACCTGGAGTTCCAGCCGGCTAGGCAGCCCGAAGCGGCTGCGGACGCCGGCGGGGGCCTCGTTCATGGGGCCTCCGACCGCATGGTTGGGAACAGGATGACGTCGCGGATGGATGGTGAATCCGTCAGGACCATCACCAGGCGATCCACGCCGAGGCCCAGTCCGCCGGCCGGGGGCATGCCGTACTCCAAGGCGCGGACGTAGTCGGCATCGAAGGCGTGAGCCTGGGTGTCCCCGGCTTCGTGGGCTGCGGCTTGGCTGTGGAACCGGGCTCGCTGGTCATCGGG
>Ga0209987_10002316_pt1 | contig 10565 bp, 10 predicted proteins | sample N074metaG_FD_182134 | JGI IMG/M metagenome (GOLD analysis project Ga0209987, IMG submission 182134) | Deep subsurface microbial communities from Kermadec Trench to uncover new lineages of life (NeLLi) - N074 metaG (SPAdes) (version 2) | ecosystem: Environmental > Aquatic > Marine > Ocean trench... | reverse complement strand
ATTTACGGCTTGTCCGAGGTCATTGGCCCGGGCGTTGCCAACGAATGCATTGAGACGAAGGATGGGCCAACCATCTGGGAGGATCATTTCTATCCGGAAATCGTCGATCCGGAAACAGGGGCGCCAATTCCTGATGGCGAGCTCGGTGAACTAATGTTTACCTCGCTGACCAAGGAGGCATTGCCAATAATTCGTTACCGGACCCGCGATCTGACCCGACTCCTGCCAGGAACGGCGCGAACGATGCGGCGTATGGAGAAAATCACCGGGCGCAGCGATGACATGTTGATCATTCGTGGTGTTAACGTTTTTCCGACACAGATTGAGGAGCGTGTGCTAACACAGCCAGGGTTGTCGCCGCACTATCAGATACACATTTCACGGCAGGGACAGTTGGACGTGCTCAGCGTAGTCGTCGAGTTAGCCGCTAACGCACCATCATCCGATGCTGATGGCATTGCGAATTTGCTGAAAAAAGACATCAAGGACTTCGTCGGGGTTAGCGCGGCGATCGAGGTTCGTAACCCGGGCGAGGTGCCACGCTCCGAAGGCAAAGCAGTACGGGTAGTAGACGATCGATAAATGGGCCAGATCATGGCGGCATCAGTGAACACATTAACCTTGCAATGTTAACCTTTCACCGCAACACATTGGCGAAGTTGCTGGGCTGGCAGAGCAATATGCAGGTATGGTCGATAATCATTCCGTCAGGAACGATACTCAAGGGGAAAGCGATGATTCAAAACTCGGCGTTTCAAAGGTTATTCATTGCGGTGGCATTGTGCTTTTCGTTGTCCATAGGAAGTGCAGCTGGTACCGGTGACGGCGGCGGCACGCGCTACACCGGCGAGGGCTACGCCAGTCGCAGCCCGGCACTGGGCGTGAACGGTATGGCAGCAACATCGCACCCGGTTGCGTCTTCGATTGCGGTCGATATTCTCAAGAAGGGCGGTAGCGCGATAGATGCTGCCATTGCGGCGAACGCCATGCTCGCCCTGGTCGAACCACACATGTGCGGCATCGGTGGTGATCTTTTCGCAATCGTCTGGGACCCGAAGACGGGCGAATTGCATGGTTACAATGGTAGTGGCCGCACGCCACGAGGGTTCACTTACGAAGCGATGCGCGCAGCGCTTGGCGATGAAGAAAGAATTCCGCTATTCGGGCCAATGTCGGTGAGCGTTCCGGGCGCAATAGATGGCTGGTACGCGTTGCACGAGCGCTTCGGCAAACTGCCGATGTCCGAGTTATTGCAGCCAACGATTGAATACGCGAAAGCCGGGATACCAATCACCGAGGTCGATGCAGCTTTGTGGGCGGATGCACTTGCTGATTTTGAAAATAGTGATCTGCCTGCAGAAATGCTGGCGGAGTTGTATAGAACCTATCTTATAGACGGTAAACCGCCGCGTGCTGGGCAGGTTTTCAAAAATCCGGACCTTGCACGTAGTTATGAACGTCTCGCTGCGGGTGGGCGGGAAAGTTTTTACCAGGGTGAGACGGCAAGAAAAATCGTAGCGGCGGTGCAGCGCTCTGGTGGTGAATTGCAGTTGAGTGATATCAGCGCGCACGCGGGTGAATGGGTGACGCCGGTGTCTGTCAGTTATCGCGGCTACGATGTCTATGAGTTGCCACCGAACGGCCAGGGTATTGCCGCGTTGCAAATGCTGACAATTCTCGAGGGTTATCCGCTCGGCGAGATGGGACGTGAAAACGCAGACTTTTGGCACCTGATGGTCGAGGCTACCAAGCTCGCCTATGAAGATCGTGCGAAATACTACGCGGATCCCGCGTTCGACCAGTCCGACGTCGAGTGGCTGCTGTCACAGGAGTACGCGGGCGAGCGTCGGGAACTGATAGACCTGCAAAAAGCTGCGCTCGATCAATCAGCCGGTTCACCGCCACCACACGGTGACACGACCTACCTTTCCATCGCGGACAGTGAGGGGATGATGGTGTCGTTCATTCAGAGCAACTACTGGGAATTCGGCAGTGGCATTGTTCCTGAGGGTCTCGGCTTTGCATTACAGAATCGGGGCTCGGCCTTTACGCTGGAGGAGGGGCATGCGAATGTTTATGCACCTGGAAAACGACCATTCCATACGATTATTCCCGGTATGCTGATGAAAGACCAGCAACCGGTAATGGCCTTTGGCGTAATGGGCGGATTTCTGCAACCACAGGGACATGTACAGATTCTCGTCAATATCATCGACCTTGGGATGAACGTGCAGGAGGCTGGTGATGCCGCGCGTTTTATACATTCGGGCGATTCACAACCCACGGGCGGCACAATGAAGGACGGTGGACGGCTGCTGCTGGAGTCGGGCGTCGATCCTGACGTGGTCGAGGAGCTGCGTCGGCGTGGCCACGTTATCGACTATGGTGGCAGGCCCTACATAGGATCGGTTGGCGGCTACCAGGCCGTGTGGCGCGATCCCGAAACCGGTGTGTACCACGGTGCGACGGAAATGCGCTTCGATGGAGCGGCGCTGGGCTACTAATCATGTCGATGCAGGTATATAAAACGACTTCCATCTCTCGCTTGCAACGCCGATCGCTGCGCACGAGTTAACTTGTCCTTCTGACTAGCGGATCAAAAGTACTCGTTGATTAACAGGATATAACCACTCGACACCGCGCTCGGTGACGATTGCGTCATCTTCAAGTGGAATGCGTAATTTCTTTCCACCCCATTCGGGGATTGCCGTGTAAGCGAAAAGCTCTATCGAAAAAAGATTGGTCGGTTGAATCATGTAAGTCATTCGTTCGGGATTGAACCAGGCTATCGATGGTCCTGTACCGTGGCCGAGATTGCCGACGGAGTGGCAACCGATGATTACATCGACGATGTCAGGATCGTCGGTCGGCGAATTAAATGTCTCCATTATTTTGAAGCCGGCAGCACTAATTTTCTGATTCAGGATGGCGTAGGTTTCACCAGCTGTGCGACCTGCTTTTATATTATTTTTCAGTATGTTGCGGACGGCAAGACCGTTGTCGAAGGCTTTCTGGATACTGTCCGGAAGATGTGTTTCACCTTCCTTTAGAACATAGGCGTGACGTTTCATGTCAGTGTAGAAATTGAGATAGCCGACGCCCCAGTCAATGGTCAGGAAATCACCGCGTTGAATGACGTGGTCGTTCGACAACGCAACGAAACCATCCGGTCCTGTGATGTAGACCGACGGCATACCAAATGATGTGCCCAGGTTGTTATCGAATTGTTGCTCACGCATCCACCAGGCGACATCTGCCAGGGTCGTCTTGCCCGGTGTGATGACCTCGTTGGAGAAAGCGCGCTCCGCAATATTGCGCGACATCTCGCCGGCCCACGCGAATGCAGCGATTTCGGAGGCGACCCGTCGAGAACGAAAGTCCGAGGTAAGTTTTTCGGCAGAAACGAATCGGTCGGCGTACTTTTTCCCGAGGTCACTAACCAGCTTTTGATAACTGGTGTGGCTGAGTCCATCGGCGGCGCCGATATGCTCGGCATAATTTAATGCAATGGACTGCGGATCGCGTTCTTCTACAAATTCCCTGAGGTCGAAGCTCTCCGTCATGATGTCGTAGGCGCCATTGTCTTCAACGAGCGCTGTTCCGATCCCGAGCACTGCCCGTTCGATACGCTCTTCGCCACGATCAGTAAAAATGTAGTAACCATACGAACCAACGTATCCCTTGCCGAAATCCTCGGTCAACGGATCATCATGACCTTCACGACTGACCGTGATCCACATATCGACTTTGTTCTCGCGCATCACTTCGGGCAGGACGAGGTCGAATTTCTCCTGGCGGATTTGATTCATTCTTTCCCAGCGGCGCTGAGCTTCGCCGGCTGCATAGACTACTTCGGTCACGAGCATTACAAAAGTAAGCGCTGCCAGAATTTTCACGACGGCATGTTTCATGTTGCAGACCCTCTGGTCAGAACAGACCCGTAATGCGTCTGTTTTTATCGACGCTGATATTCTCTGAGGCCGGCTTGCGGGGTAGTCCCGGCATGGTCATTATCGCGCCGCATATCACGACGATAAATTCTGCGCCTGTTGCAAGCCGGACCTCACGAATCAGCACATCATGGCCTGTTGGCGCCCCGAGCAAATTCGGGTCAGTTGAAAAACTGTACTGCGTCTTGGCCATGCAAATAGGATAGTGGCCGTAGCCTTGCGCTTCGAGGTCCGTAAACTGTTGGCGGATTTTTTTATCCGCCAGAACGTCATCGGCGCCATAAATTGAACGTGCGATCCGCCGCACTTTTTCCCATAAGGGCAGTTCATCTTTGTACAACGGGCGGAATTGGGAATGATGACCATTGATCAGGTCGATAACGGTCTCGGCGAGTGGCACAGCACCTTCGCCGCCATGCTCCCAATGAGATGACACGGTGCAGGATACATTGAATTCCGCGCAATAGTCCTTGATCGCCTGGTGTTCTGCATCGGTATCTGTCACGTAGTGGTTGATGGCTACTGTTAAGGGAACGCCGAACTGTCCGATGTTTCGAATATGCCGGCCGAGATTAGCGCAGCCCTTCTTGACCGCAGCTACGTTTTCGCCCAAGAGGTCGCTCTTTGCAACGCCACCGTGCATTTTCAATGCTTTGGTGGTCGCCACCAGTACGACAGCATCCGGCTTAAAACCCGCCTTGCGGCATTTGATGTCGAAGAATTTTTCTGCGCCGAGGTCTGCGCCGAAGCCGGCTTCAGTGACAACGTAGTCAGCAAGTTTCAGGGCGGTCTTCGTCGCTATGACTGAATTGCAGCCATGCGCAATGTTGGCGAAAGGCCCGCCGTGCATCAATGCAGGATTGTTCTCCAGTGTTTGCACGAGGTTTGGTTGCAGTGCATCGCGAAGCAGGGCGGTCAATGCGCCCTCCGCCTGCAGTGCTCTCGCTTGCACAGGTTTTACATCGCGGGTGTGGCCAATAGTGATGTTGCCGATGCGCTGGCGCAAATCCTCAAGATCGTTGGCCAGGCAAAATATAGCCATGATCTCTGAGGCGGCCGTAATATCGAAGCCGGCCTCGCGTACAACGCCGTTATGAAAGCCACCGAGACCGGTTGTGATCGTACGCAATGCGCGGTCGTTCATGTCGACGACGCGTCGCCAGCTTACACGGCGTGGATCAATGTTGAGCTGGTTCTCCCAGTGCATATGATTGTCGATCACTGCTGACAAGAGATTATGCGCTGCACCAATGGCGTGAAAGTCGCCGGTGAAATGCAGATTGATATCGGTCATTGGTACAACCTGGGCATAGCCGCCACCAGCAGCTCCACCTTTCATGCCAAAGCACGGCCCCAGGCTGGGTTCACGCAAGCATATGATCGCGTTCTTGCCGATTTTTTTCAGGCCGTCCCCCAAGCCTACCGTCGTCGTGGTTTTTCCCTCGCCGGCCGGGGTTGGTGATATTGCCGTAACAAGAATCAATTTGCCTTCTGGATTGTCCTGTATCGACTCAAGAAAATCATAGGTGATCTTTGCCTTGTCATTGCCGTAAGGAATAATGCTGTCCGCTGGAATTTTCAGTTTCGCAGCAATTTCGGCAATTGGCTTCTTGTTTGCAGCCTGTGCAATTTCAATATCTGAGGGTACTTTGGCCATATCATTATTCTGCTTATTTTGACGGGGGACAGTATACGGTTACTGTCAGCAAATTATCAGGGCAAAGCATGACATGATCGCAATGCATCAGGATTGGTGAGATTTCGTCTAAATCGCTTTCGAGAATCGATCGCCGCTGTCGTCCGCATTCAGGTGGCGGTCAAAAACCATCGCGATACTGCGCAGGAGCAGGCGACCTTTCGGTGTGATCGATATCTGTTCGTCATCTAACTGCACAAGTCCGTCTTTTGCGAGCGATTCAAGTCTTTCGAGTTCATGCAGAAAGTACGATCTGAACTCAATGCCGTGCACTTTTTCGAAATCATTGAAATTCAGGCGGCCATAGCACATCAGTTCCTGAATAACTTCGCCGCGTAACGAGTCGTCCTGATCAATTTCAATACCGCGTTTTACCGGCAATGAATCATTGGACAATAGTTCCTCGTACTCTTTTGTGGAGCTCGAATTTTGGCTGTAGGCGTTGCCAATGCTGCCGATTGCGCTGACGCTCAGGCCGATCAGGTCGCATTGGCGATGGGTTGAGTAGTCCTGGAAATTTCGCTGCAGCGTGCCATTTTCCTGTGCAATTACGAGGTCGTCGTCGGGCAGGGCGAAATGGTCCATGCCAATGTAAACGTAATCGGAATCGCCCAGTTTTTCGATGGTATGTCGAAGAATATCCAGTTTGGTAGCTGGCAACGGAATGTCATGACCATTGATCATGCGTTGCCCTTTGAATCTCGTGGGCAAGTGCGCGTAATTGTAAATCGCCAGTCGATCGGGACGCATCTCCAACACCTGGTCGAGAGTGCGATCAAACGTTTCTACATTCTGGTGCGGGAGCCCGTAAATCAGGTCAAATGAAATTGACTTAAAATGATTTCGCCGTGCGTCTTCCATCAGGTTTGCAACATCGTCTGCCGACTGAATGCGATTTACCGCAGTTTGTACCCGTAATTCGAAGTCCTGTACGCCAAGGCTAAGGCGATTAAATCTAAGCTCTGCGAGCAACGCCATTGATTCCGAGTTGACCGTTCGTGGGTCGACTTCAATCGAGAATTCTCGTTCTTGCTGTCATCAAATGTAAATGCGCCGCGTAAGTGCGCAAACAACGAACACATCTGGCCGCTATCAAGATAAGTTGGTGTGCCGCCGCCAAAATGCAATTGTTCGATCGTGCGAGCGCTGTCGAACAACTCAGACTGCATCGTGATTTCCTGATAAAGGTGCCCCAGGTAGCTATCTACTCGTTCCGCGTTGCGTGTAATGATCTTGTTGCACGCGCAGTAGTAGCAAAGCGACTTGCAAAACGGAATGTGTACGTAAAGGGATAATGGCCGACCATCCTCATTGCTGTTTCTCGCATGCCTGGCGTAATCGGTGGCTGTGAAGGATTCATCGAATTGCAATGCTGTTGGATAGGACGTGTAGCGTGGCCCGCGGCCGCCGTAGCGCTCGATAAGGTCCTGATCGAAGCAGATGCTGTGATCCGACATGCCTGGTGAATTTTGGCTGTCAATACTCATGAGGCGTGTATCGTGGCCGATAACGCAGTCATCGAAAATGGGTATTAACCGAAATTTAAACCGGTCTTATCCATAGCAATCGTAGCGCGCTATTGTAATTAGTAGCATGGCGACGCACCGGTCGGGCGTGGCCAGGAAAGTGGGCATAGTAGTCGGGTCACTGGAAACTACCGCATAGCCGATTCACTCGCGTCGACTCGTGGAGCCGCTGTTATTGCTTCTTCGCACCAGAGCCACGATTAACAGCCCAACAACCATAAGTAAGCAAGCTATTAACGCTGTTTTGATTATCCCTGCCGCGGTTGCACCGTCAACTGCAGCAGCAGTCAACCCAATCGACACGCAAACAGCGACCCAGATCGAGAATTTCGAAACATTTGATAATTCCAGATTCATCAGCTACAAATTCCCCTTTGTTTTCCTGCAGAGGCCATATGGGCTCCGTTTCTCCGTTGCGGCAAATTCCTACAGGAGACAGCTCGATTCAAGCTGCTGGCAATCGAGCCGCCCCCCTACCAGCTAACCTCCCCAGTACTCGGCCGCAGCATATGTTGCGCCGATCAAACCAACTGAAGCAAATGCCCAGCTGGCCAGTCCACCTGCAGTAAGTTTCGATCCTATCGCGATTCCAAACATTATCAATGGAAGTATTCCTCCATCTACTTGCTCAATTTCGTTTGCTGTTAATTCCCTTATCGATGCTGTTGATTGCATTACAATTCTCCTTTTGCTCATTAGCGCTGATACCGTATGGCATGCAGAATGTTTATGCGACAGGCATTATTAGCCTGCTATTGGAGTTTTGCTGCTTGATCGATAAAATGCCGGGTGCTTCGATGAATGCACCGGTTATGGGAAAACCAATGGACAACAAGAGATCAATTTTTGCGATTCTTTTTGGTAGCATCCTCACGATTCTGTATACGTATCAAATCGCGGGCGCATGGGTAAACGCCGAACCGATAAATCCACTTTGGATTATTGGCATGGTCTGTGGGCTGGGTCTCGCCTTAGCGGAAGCGCTTGGTATCAGGAAGAAAGAATAGGTAACAGTGGCTGCTGGCCGGAATGCTCGGTTGACACCCCAAAAAATTGCAAGGGGTCCGATCCCCTTTCTCCAATCAGGGCAAGTTGGTGTGCCGCTGCCGAAATGCAGTCGTTTGACCAGGCGAGCGCTGTCGAACATTTCAGAATGCATGATAATTTCCTGGTGAACGTCCCCCAGGTGGCTATCCACTCGTTAAGTATTGTGTGTAATGTTTTTATTGCACACACAGTAGTAGCAAATCGATTTACAGTATGGAATGTGCACGTAAAGCGTCCGTGTCCGATAGCGCAGTCACTGAGAGTGGGTATCGACCGAAATCAAACCCGGCGTAATCCATGGCAAAGGTAGAGCGCTACGGTAAACAACAGCATGGCGACGCCCTGGTGGGCCGCAGCCAGGAACGTAGGCACGAAGTAAAGCAATGTCGCAATTCCCAGCGAAACTTGCAGAACAGCGGTGTGCAGCAATGCGTTAATCCCCTTGCGAATGCGTTCAGGAAGTTCTGTTTTGCGGATGCGATTCCAGAAAATCACGATTAACGCAAAAGTAGAAATTGCGAGCACGCGATGGTCAAATTGCACAGTTGCCATGTTGTCGAAAAAGTTTACCCACCATGGATCGAGTGCAAACATCCCAGGTGGCGCCCAGTGATCGCCCATCATCGGAAAGGTGTTGTAAATCTTGCCGGCTTTGAGTCCGGCGACAAAACCGCCGGAAATAACAGTCACCGCAATCAGTGTCGTGAGCGCAAGCGTCTTGCGGTGCCACGGATGAGCACTATCACTTGTAGTCGGGAACAGAAGCGAAAGCGCGACCCAAAACATGTAGGCGTAAATAAAGAATGCGGCGATCAAATGAGCGGTCAGCCTGTACTGGCTGACATGTGGATTGTCGACCAGGCCGCTCTTGACCATATACCAGCCCAGTACACCCTGCATCCCGCCGAGGCCGAACATAAGCGCGTACTTTGGTAATTCTGCTACTTTGATGTATCCACGCCGCAGGAATATGAGGAATGGGAAGAGAAAAACGATACCGATAATGCGGCCAAGTAAGCGGTGCAGATATTCCAGCCAGAATATCCCCTTGTAGTCGCCCACATCCATCTGTGGATTGACTTTCTGAAACTCGGGGGAGAGCTGGTACCTTTCGAAACTCTGCTGCCAGGCAGCGTCAGTCAGTGGCGGTAAAATGCCGGTCACGGGTCGCCAGTCGACCATGGACAAACCTGAGCCGGTCAGGCGGGTTACGCCACCAAGGACGACCATGACAAAGACCAGTGCACAACAGATCAACAGCCAGGTTGCGACTCTGCGGTTATTCCTGAGTTCGGCTTCCTGCATATTTGTTCCGTAGAAGCGAAAGGGCTGATTAATGGCGTGCAATAGTAACAGCGAAATTAATTGGGGTCAGAGGCACTGCTGATGTGAGAACGTGCGACCGGCGTAAAGCGGCCATTATTCGTTGACTACTTTTCACCAATTGAAACAACGGGTATTAGCCCCGTTGCCGCTATGGTTTCTGCGACTTCTTCTGATGACAGAAACTCGATCAAGGATTTTGCACCCGATAAATTCTGTGCCCGCTGCGTGATACCTGCGGAGAATGTCGTAATCTTTTGCATATCGTCACGTAAAGGCCCAACATAATCCACGCCCGCAACAGGCAAAATTTCACTTATTTGTTGAAATCCAATTTCAACCTCACCTCGTGCTACGACGCTTGCAACACGTTCACTCAGTATTCGTTTGCTCTTTGGTTCAACCTGTTCCCAAATCTCCAACTGGGGGAACAATACCGTCGATAGATTGGCGCCACTAGCGCTCGCCGAGTAGCCAACCGGTTCTGCACGCAGCACAGTACCGATAAAGGCATCTTTTGTACTGATATCAGGTTTCCGTGAACCGCTGCGAACTGCCATGCCGATTCCCGAGCGAACCAGGGTTGGCGGTCATTGAGATTTTGCAGGGAATATGCCTCTCACTATCCGATATGCGCGCATGATCGGTACCGAAAAAAACCGAGGAAAATATCCTGGCGACTAGTCAAGTGTAACGTAGAGCTCAAGTCGTGCGACTTCCTGCTCGTCAACATACTTGCCCATTTCACGACGGAACTGCTCCAAATTCGAATAAGGTCGGTACTCCTCAAATTCGTGCGCCATGCGTTTGCCGACGCCCGGGATCAGCAATATGTCGGAACGCTTGGCGTCATTCAGATTGATGGCGATAAACAACCGGCCATACAGTTCTTCCAGTTGATCGTCGTCGAGGTCGGAGCTAAGCAGGTGGTTTAGTTCGCCAATGTTGACGAAAGGTCGGTGCTCGATAACAACACCAGCCAAAACATCATCCATGTGGGGCAGGGCGGCGATGGCTTCTTTG
>Ga0209987_10002314_pt1 | contig 10567 bp, 6 predicted proteins | sample N074metaG_FD_182134 | JGI IMG/M metagenome (GOLD analysis project Ga0209987, IMG submission 182134) | Deep subsurface microbial communities from Kermadec Trench to uncover new lineages of life (NeLLi) - N074 metaG (SPAdes) (version 2) | ecosystem: Environmental > Aquatic > Marine > Ocean trench... | reverse complement strand
TGCTGATGCGATATGGGCCGGGTTGCAACCTGCTTCTAGGAAAGGCATAGCGACCTCCGTCGTTGGTGACTACGGTGACGGCCACCGAGGCTCCCACTCCTTTGGCGGTGACCAGGACTCCCTCCATTTCACCTTCAACCTGGGAAGTGACAACCCCGCTGAGTATGGCATCCGAGGAGTTGGAGTTGCTGGATTGTGCCGGGCCCAAGCCGTGAAGCGAGGCACCTGACAGGCAAAGAAAGACAGCCAAAACGAAACGAGGGGAACTTCTTCTTTTCAAAAACGGAAAGTGAAGCATGGTCAATTCTCCGATCTTTTGCGGGAACTCTTCATCACCAGTAGAGCCGATAGGTTGTCTTCAACTGAATGGCCCAGTCGGAGGCGGTGAAGCCCCCGGCCAGGTCTTGTCTTTGGCTGGTGTAAACCAGAAACAGATTGCTGTCTCGGCCGTAAATCAGGCGGAAGCGCAGCTGGGTGTTAAATTCTTTGGTCAGGCTGCTCCATTGCAAAAAGGCGTCGACAGTGGTTCGGGCGTTAAAGGGAACGCTGACGCGGGCGCGCCAAAGATGGGTGTCAAAGGTATCCTGAGGCAAGGAAATGTCGTTGAATTCGTAGTCTCCCGACATCCACAGGTGTGGGGAGGCCCGCCAGGTGCCCGCCAGGGTCAAGGTAGTGCGCTCCCCTCCAAAGAAATCTCCCCCTTCCAGCTGTGCCGTGGCTGAGGCTGCCCGCCCCTCAAAAGTCTGGTAGCTCAGCAGCCAGCGATTGAAGGAGTAGTCTCCCGGAGGGATGATCACCCCATCGACAGGATTAATGACGAAGTCCTCATCCAGGCGCTCGAAGTTGCTCTCCAGGCTCAGGCGAATCACGTCTCCGGAGTCCAGCTCATCTTGAGCTGCCAGAACCCACTGGCGGGTTTCCAGAATCCCCGCCTGGTTGTTTAGATATTTCAACTCACCGGAAAAGTCCAGCTTTCGAGCCCAGGCACGATTCAAGCGCAGGCCCTTCCGGAGCTTTCCCTCATATTGATGCAGATCTTTTCGGCGCACGAAACCCATGGCCGGGTTGAAATCTTCCTCCACGTCGAACAACCGAAGACGAGCTTCCCAAAGATCCTGGTCGTAGATCACAGCTCCCGTATAGGAGAGGGGCTGTCCGCTCAGTTCTTGATCGTCCACCACAGCCAGGAAACCTTCCAGGTGAAGATTGCGACCCAGCCAGATCAGGGCATCGGGACCAAAGACGCGATTGTTCTGGGTGTTGGAGTAAACCGAGGTAACGATTCCTCCCAGGTGGGATCTGCGGCCGATCTTCCAGCGCAACCGGGCAGCGCTCCAATTGGTACTGGGTGTTAGGAGGTGGCTGTCGGTCTGGATCGACAGGAGCCCCACATCGAAGGCGCCTGCCTGCCCGCTCAAACGGGCTCCTCCCAGAATGGGCACCACCTCTCCTCTCTCCAGGCCAATGCGACGACTGAAGAAGATCTGAGCCTCACGGAGTATGCCAAAGTTGAAGAGCTGGGCGTTCTCCAAGAAGAATTCTCGTTTCTCCGGAAAGAAAAGGGAAAAGCGCGTCAGGTTGATTTGCCGGTCGTCCGCTTCAACCTGAGCGAAGTCGGTATTGTAGGTGAGGTCCAGGGCCAGCGCCGGGGTGACTGCCCACTTCAGGTCGACGCCTGCCTCCACGTCTGCATCGACAGAATCTGCACCTCGGGCTCGGTCCACCTCAACCAGACCATAGGGAATGACCTGAAGATTGCGTTCTGACTTGGTGATAGACATCCCTTCCAAATGACCGTAATTAGCGGTCCGGGTAACGGGGACTCCGGGAGGGATGGGGGCCCACATCGCCCTCTCGTTCTTCTGTTTGACCCAGCGTTCAATATTGAGACCCCAGGTGGTCTCGCCACCCGGGGAAAAGCGAAGAATACGAAAGGGAATCCGCAATTCCGCACTCCAGCCATCCTTCTGCAAGCGAGTCCGCACATCCCAGACTTCATCCCAGTTGGAGTGCCAGGCCTCGTTGTCAATCTGAGCATCCTGTTTGGTTCCCAGAGCATTGACGGTGAACACGTAAGCGCGGCGATGATCGTGAAAAGTATCGATGAGAAAGCGAATGATGTCGTCCTTGGCCCAAACCTGGTCATCACGAAAGCGAAGAACGTTGCGAACCACGGTGGTGGGATCTGTGTAATGAAGATAAGCAGCAATATAGAGGGAGTCTGAATCGTAAACGATCCGCACTTCGGTCCGCTCGGTGGCCGGCTGACCCGAGTCGGGAACCTGCTGAATGAACTGGTCGATCACGGGTGCCTTCTGCCAGACGGGATCCGATAGATCTCCATCCACAATGGGCGGGGTGTCCACAGAAGTAGCCTGATAGCGGTATTCTCCATGCTGCGCCTGCACAGCCTGCCCGGTGGCAAGGGAGAGGTTACAACCCACTACCCCCAGAGCCAGGGCCCAATGGAAAAGCCGGAGAGAATTTCCTGTAGTCATGTAAGGTTCTTTGCCTACTCTCTAGCCGGGATGATGCATCACCCCGGTTTCAGGGTGGTTTGTCGATCTCCGTGTTCCCGCACCCGCTGGCGTGCCTCCTCGGGGGACTCCAGCGCTGCCCAGGGGAGGGGCTCTGGACGGACGGGAGGTTCCAGCCCGGTTTCTTCCCGGCAGTTGGACAGAATCTCCTCCAGTGCCGGGCCACGGTCAAAAACACCTTCTTCCTTCTGCTGAGCACGCATTTTTTTGCGAAGTCGTTCACTGGCCTTCGCATCTCCCACGATGACCCCATAATCCTGCTCGGCTTTTTCTTTGGAGACCAGCCCCTTGCTCACGTCGGATTCAACCCTTTCCATGGGCCGATCCAATGGATTCTTCCATCCCCCTCCCCCCGCCGTTCGATAGATGAGCATGTCACCGGGTTGGACCTGCACCTCGTCACATTTTGAGGGCAGTTGTTGAGGACCCTGCTCTTTCCGCACCAGAATCTTCTCAGAACGCATTCCCGGCTTGCCCCCCAGGATGCCCCAGGGATAGGTGAGCCAGCGATCGTCGTGAATGGAGAGTTCACCCGGTTCCAGGAAGACATAGCGCTTTTCGATACCGTTGCCTCCCCGGTGAAAGCCCGCTCCTCCCGAATCGATGATGCTGGTGTAGCCATCGACTCGAAGCGGATAGTAGGCTTCCAGGTATTCCGTGGGGATGTTTTCAAAAAGAGGCCACCAGGAGTGCCCATCCATTCCGTCACCCACAGGACGGCCCGGGATTCCGCCATAGGAGATCTCCATGACATAAAAGAATGTGCCCTTTTGATCCCACCCCGAATACAGCATGTAAGGGCTGGTGCCATAACCGGCAGCGGTACTGAATTCGGGCGCATTTCTAGCCAGTGCCCCACCCAGCACGTCAAACAGGCGGGTCAGGGCATGAGTGCGGCAGCCCAGAGCCGAAGGAAACTTGGGATGAAGGAGACTGCCATCGGGAATAATCACATGCAACAGGGGGTAAAATCCGTCGTTAAAGAGGATCTGAGGATCGAACACCATGATTAGGTAAACCCCGATGAACATCTTGAACATACCCTCGTTCAAATAGAAGTTCACCGGTCCCGCTGCCTGCGGATCGGTTCCCGACCAGTCGAAGTAGGCGTGCTCCCCTTCCCGCCAAATGGTGAGTTTCATCTTGTAGGGTCCGTGCCCCAGGCCATCGTCATCAATCCAGTCTTCAAAAGAAACGGGTTGTTCGGTGATGTTCTGGACAATCAACTGGGCCATGGCGGAGTGGGTGCGGTCCAAAAGAGCCTGGCAAGCCGCAAGATAGATGTCCTTACCGAATCTCTGGCAGAGTTCCAGGACCCGTTTCTCTCCCGCCCGGCACCCCGCCACAATGCCCATCAGGTCGGCCCGATTCATTTCAGGCATGCGGACATTGTTCAGGATCAGTTTCAAAATGTTTTCGTCCGGTTTTCCTTTCTGAAAAATCTTAACCGGAGGAATTCGAATTCCTTCACCATAAATGGTCTTGGCTCCCGTCGGAAGTGATCCCGGCAGGGGGCCGCCAGCATCCATCATGTGACCAAACATACTGGACCAGCCCACCAGTTCATCCTCAAAAAAGATGGGAACCAGGACCAGCCAGTCGTTAATATGAGAGATGGCTCCGCCGCAGTGGTAGGGATCACTGGTCAGGATGACATCTCCGGCCTCAAGGGTTTGCTCGAATTCTTCCATCATCTCCGAGATATAGGATCCAAACTGGCCCACAATCATCCGCCCCTGTGGGTCGGTCAGCATAGGGAACTCGTCATGCTGCTCCCGGATCACCGGGCTCATGGCCGTTCGATAGAGCACCGCATCCATCTCAAAGCGTGCGTTCTTGAGTGCTCCCTCGATGATGTCCAAAGTCACCGGATCAATGCTGATTTTTGGGGTCTTGGCAATCTTGACACCTTTCATGGGAATGACCTCAATGCTCTTCGGGTGTGATGAGTAAATTGAACTGACGGTCGACCTGGGCACGGTAACCGGACAGGACGACCGTGGTGGAATCAAACTCGGTGATGATGGCGGGGCCGCTCACCTGGTTGGCAGGCTTGAGCTTGCTGCGATCGTAGATCTTGGTCGGGACCCGTTTGCCCTGCCAATAGACCCCATGCTCATCGATGACAGCATGAGAAGCATCGCTACTCTTGTCCAACACTCCTTCGGGAAGATGGGGCTTGGGAACCCGACCCAGTCCGACGGCCCGAAGATTGACAATCTCACAAGGCGTTTCTTCCATTCGAAAGCCGTAAAACTGCTCATGAATCTGGTTGAAATGCTCGGCAAGAAGCTCGATTCCCGATTCGCTCAACTGCTGGGGTGTGATTTCTATGGGGATCTCATAGCCCTGCCGGTAGTAGCGCATATCGGCGTTGAAGGACAGAACTTGATTTTCTTTGGGGATCCTTTCGCGTTGCATCCAATCTCTTGCTTCTTGCCCCAGTTCCTGCAGAACCTTCAAGATCTCATCACTCGAGGTGGTATCGATCCTTCGAATAAAGGTACGCGAGAACTCATCGCGGAAGTCAGCCACCAGATCACCGGTGGCACACAAGAGTCCCGGCGAAAGTGGCACCAGGACCGGGAAGCAGCCGATTAATCGTGCCACCGCATTGGCATGCATGGGGCCCGCTCCCCCAAATGCGACCAGGGCGAAATCGCGAGGGTCGTAACCCCGTTGAACCGAGACTACGCGCAAGGCTCCCGCCATATTCTCATTGACAATATCCAAAATCCCCTGGGCGGCTTCCTCCACATCCAGACCGACCGCGTCACCGATCTTCTTGACCGCCTCCCGGGCAGCTTCGGGGTCGAGCTTCATTTCGCCTCCCAGAAGCCGGGGCGGCAAATGGCCCACCACGACGTTGGCATCGGTTACGGTCGGTTTTGTTCCCCCTTTTCCATAACAGGCCGGCCCCGGGTCGGCACCTGCCGACTGAGGTCCCACGCGCAGGGCTTTGGTGATTTCCGGCACATGGGCGATCGATCCTCCTCCGGCTCCTACGGAGTGAACGTTTACACTGGGGACCTTGATCCGGAAATAACCCAGTTCGGTTTCGCGTGCGATCGTGGCCTGACCCTTTTGGCAAAGTGCCACGTCGGTCGATGTTCCTCCCATGTCAAAGGTGAGAAGGTCCTGGTAACCCGCTCTCTCGGCGATAAACAGAGCGCCGGCAACCCCACCGGCCGGTCCGGAAAGAATGGCGTAGATGGGATTTTCCTTGGCGAGATCGGTGCTCATCAAGCCCGCGTCCGAGCGAAGGATGTTGAATTCCCCTTCCATGCCCAGGTCAGCCAAGGCCTTTTCCAGACTCCCGACGTATCCTTCTACCTTGGGACGAACGTAGGAATTCATGCAGGCTGTCAGCGTTCGTTCATATTCTCGGATCTCGGGCAGGACCTCCGAAGAAATCGTCACCGGAAATCCTGGATAAAGCTGCTGGATGATCTTTTTGATCTCCCGCTCATGGGAAGGATTGGTAAAAGAGTTGATGAGTGAGACGGTGAGCGACTCCACTCCCGAGTCCACCAGCTCTTGAACCGTGCTCTTCACCTGACGGCCATCGAGCGGTTCCACCACTTCACCCTGAGCACTCATACGCTCCTTGATCTCGCGGGTGTCCTCGAGCGCCGCCGGAGGATCCGGTTTGATCATGATAATCCATCCGGCCAGAGGTCCCGGGGTTTGAGAGCGCGCCAGGTGCAGGATCTGCCGGAAACCCTGGGTCGTGAGCAGACCCACGCGTGCCCCTTTACCCTCCAGCACCGCATTGGTGGCCACCGTGGTTCCGTGCATGAGGTGAGAAATGTTGTTGGGTAAGACCCTATTTTGCTCCAGAATGCGTTGGATACCCGCCAGAACCCCTTGGGAAGGGTCACTCGGTGTGGAGGAGATCTTGACTCGGGACAGATTACCCGTCTCCTCATTGACCAGTAAAAGGTCGGTGAAGGTGCCGCCGACGTCGACTCCTAGACGATAGGTCATCGTCTTCCCCCATGTGAAGAAACAGAGCTGTAAAGTTGGGAAAGCGGGTGAAGAAGAGGGAGCTCAAATTTCAATGTTTTGAACGAACTCGTTGTTTTTGATCGGTCAGACAGCTCGTCAGGATAGTCAGAGGTTAGACGTGTTGTCAAGGTTCTCCCTGGCCATCAACGCAAGGCACGGGTTTGATCAAAAGCACGTTGAAGACGGCGATCACCGCGACCACCGTCACAATGATAAAGGGGATCAAGTAGGTACCGGTCCTGGTCCTGAGCTGGCTGATCAGCACCGTGCCCAGGGTGCCGGCTAGGGAATCCACCAGGGTGATGACTCCTAGAATCTTCCCTCGCGCTCGCTGCCCGAAACTTTCAACGGCCACCAGTTGAATCATGGTGAAGCTGCCGCCCAGCCCCAGGCCAAAAAGGGCGGTAAAAACAACCAGCCGAGGGACGTTCCGGGTGAGCTCAAAGGGGAAGTCGGTGCCGCCCGGCTCAAACAGTGTCATGCAGCCCAGCAGGAGTACCACGCTGCTCGCCAGCATCACCCGGTGCTTGGCGAGGGTGTCGCTGAAGTAGCCAAACAGAAATTTTCCCGGTGCCGCAAATCCAAATATAAGTGAGTACAAGAAGGTGGCACGCTGGGGCAGCAGCCCTGCCTCTTTCTCGAAAAAGATGGTCGCCTGGCTGTTTATGGCGTTAATGCAGAACCACAAACACCCCGACCCAATGGCCAGACACCAAAAAGTGCGGGTGCGGACCGCCTCAGCCAGAGTCAGACCTGTCTCCAGGTGGGGACCCGTATCGACTGGCCTTGGCGAGCCATCCGGGTACTGTCCTACCTCGCCTGGGGATTCTTTCATCACCAGGAACCCCAGGATAAACGGTATCAGCCAGAAGAGCGCGGCCAGAAGTCCGAACCCCCAACGCCAGCCCCATTCGGGGTTGGTCACCAGTGGGGAGATGAGTGTCGGCAGCAGGAAACCGGCCGCGCTTGAGCTTGCCAGGAGAAGCCCGATAGCAAGGCCCCGCTTGGCCACGTACCACTTGGACAACAGGACGACGTTAATGAGCAAGCCCGCCAGAATCAGCCCCAGGCCCAGACCTGCATGCAGCCAGTACAGCTGGACCAGCGATCCGGCGAAAGGATACAACGAGAAACACACGGCCATGACGATCAGTCCCACCCGCAGAATGCGGATCACGCCAAATCGATCTACCAGGTGACCGACAAAGGGAGCCAGGAGGGCGGCCACTAAGTGAGTGATGGCAACGGTCGTGCTGACCTCCGCTGCAGTGGCCTGGAACTCTTCCATGAGTCGCGGAAAGAGATTGGGGGGAATAAAAAGGGCCATGCCATTGGTGAAGAAATAGATCAGCATCGAGGTGCCGGCCACATAGGTTCCGTAAAAGCGCTTTGTCTTTTCCGGCTGATCCGATGGCAAATTTTTGTTTGACAAGATACAATTCCTTCCAGGACTCTACCCCAGCCAGGGGCAGATCGGGAAGTCAAATCGTTTGAGGAGGGTCATGCCATGAATTTGTATCCCCATGAGATGTTACCGGATGTCGATCATGACGGAAGATCGCTGCAGAATTTCGCCATGGCTTTTCGCGCCCACCTTGCCAGTAAGGTGAGACCGGGTACGCGAGCCGTTTATGAAAAACGGGTGAAGCCGGGCTTCCAACAGAAGTTCAATCGAGAACCGGCAAATAAAGGAGAAGTTGGCAAGGAAATGACTCAAGATCCCTACTATCAATTCTGGAGTGCCATGCAGCGGAAAAGCCAGGAGATGATGTGGGATTGTGTGATCGAGGTGATCGAGCCCCAGATAGAGCGACTCAATGATCGTGCCAAACAGGTGAGTCAGGCTGGCTCTGGAGTGAAGGGTAGCCTGGAACTCAGTCCAGATTTGGAGATTCCTCGTTACCACACGGTGGCGGATATTCACTTGCAACCCGGAGGATTTCACACGGAAGTAGCCGATGATGATGTTACGGCGGGGGCAATCTACGACAACGCTGTAGCTATCTATGCAAACGGTGCCCTGGGTCCTAAGAATGATCTTTTAGGACGAACCCTGGCCCACTATTTAAAGCAGCAGTATCCTGATCGCGTACCGGGAACCATTCTCGACATGGGCTGCGGTATCGGTAATTCCACCGTAGCCTGGGCGGAAGCTTTTCCTGATGCTGAAGTCCATGGCATCGATGTGGGTGCACCGATGTTACGCTATGCCCATGCTCGAGCGGAATCCATAGGGGTGGCCGCCCATTTCAAACAGCAAAATGCCGAGGAAACGAATTACCCTGACCAGAGCTTTGATCTCATCGTGTCCCATATCGTGTTCCATGAAACCTCCGCCACAGCGTTGCCCCGTATTTTGCAGGAATGCCATCGACTCTTAAAGCCTGGTGGCATGATGCTGCACGTCGATATTCCGGGTGCCGAGGGGGCCTTTGATGCCTTCATGATGGAATGGGAGACCACCAACAACAATGAGAATTTCGCCGGCATGTTTCGAGAAACCGATTTGGCGGCCACGGCCATCCGAATGGGTTTTGCAGAAGGAAAGGCCAGAATGGAAGATATGCCCAGGCTCCTGGAACAGAAGCAGCAAACTTACTCAGATCGTGCCATCAACTGGCCCGTTTTGGTGGGAGAGAAGTAGGTCTCCTATTGGCAATAACCGTAAGGAACATTCATATCTTTGTGGATGGATGGAGCATTTTCTATGACAACGACGGTAACAGAAACAACCAAAACTCAGCCCCCCAAAGCCTTGAGAACGGCGAAGGGCAAAAAACCCCAGTATTTCTCTGATCCCGCCATCGATAAGCTCTTGTCCATAGTGATTTCATTGGCCGGAGAGCTATCCGTCACCCGGGATCGCCTGGATGCGGTAGAGCGTTTGCTGGAGCAACACCAGGTGTTTGGCGTTGCCGACGTGGATCAATTTCATCCTTCGGCCGAAGTCGAGGAGATTCGAGCAGAAAAGCGCAGCCGTTTCATCGAACGGATGATGCGGGTCGTGGAGGCTGAACTGGAAGAAATCACCGGCGAAGACATGCCCCAGAGCCGGGAGGAGATCTTAGAGTCGCTGAGGTAATTCCGGCTAAGAAACGAGTTTAGCCTAGTCCACCTTCTTGAGCAGCAGGAATCGCTGACCGTCAGGTGTGGCGTCCCAGCTGGCGCGTGAGCCGGGGCTGTTCACATACTCGCCTTCGAATAGGACTCGGGGGGTTCCCACCGTCAGGCTGGGAGTGGTGGTGATCTCCACCGCCATCCTTTTGTTCCCAAAACGATAGAACAACTCCTTGCTCCGGTGGGGCCAGACCACCTCAATCCCTCCATCTACGGAGACCTGGTGCATGGGCTGGGCCTCGGGAAAGGCTCGAACCACGATCTCCCGTCGGCCCGGCTCTTCGGAGGTGTGGGCCATCCAGTTCCCATCCGCTGAAAAGGCAATTCCCCCTTCCAGGACAGGGGTCTTGAGGAAAAGCCAGGGTTTTCGATCCCCCTCGAAGGGGAGCATCCAGATATCCCGGCCGGTTTCGGGGTGGATCTCATAGAAGGAGAGGGTTTTGCCGTCGGGGGTCCATCGCTGAGGACCATGGTTGAGTTCACCATAGGTCAAACGTTCAGCTTGCCCGCTCCCATCGGCTGATTTCCAGTAAACGTCATGGTCGTTGAAAAAGACCCGCCGTCCCTTGGAGGCTTCCTGATGCCGGTCGGAACTGAACAGCACTCGCTGACCATCAGGACTCCACAAGGGAAAGCGATTGGTCCCCTCATGGGTCAGTTGTCTCAGTTCCCCTGTGGGCATGTCATAGATCCAGATGTCCGGCTTCTCCCGGTGGACCTCCACGGCGATCTGCTGAGCGTCCGGTGAGAGCCGCGGCAGGTAGTAGTACTGGGGAGGTACAGGCAGCGGCTCCACCTTGCCCTGGCGATCCACCCACACCATAACCCGCTGCTCCCGTGGGGGGACATAGTCCACCCCGAAGTGTTCGGCTAGATAGTCGATGATGATTTCCGCATCTGCGCTG
>Ga0209987_10002310_pt1 | contig 10569 bp, 12 predicted proteins | sample N074metaG_FD_182134 | JGI IMG/M metagenome (GOLD analysis project Ga0209987, IMG submission 182134) | Deep subsurface microbial communities from Kermadec Trench to uncover new lineages of life (NeLLi) - N074 metaG (SPAdes) (version 2) | ecosystem: Environmental > Aquatic > Marine > Ocean trench... | reverse complement strand
GGCTACCGGCCTCCAGTCGTCGGGACCAAGGCTGGCCAATGCCCGGAATGTGCTGCCGTAATGCACTTCGAGAACATAATTATGATCCCGCGCTATACTTCTTCATGATGTTAGCTCAGCTTCGCAAAACCTCTAACAATAAGATAACCGGCGCGCTGCGGATTCTGCTGGGCCTGGTCTTTTTCATGGCCGGCATATTGAAAGTGGTTGTTCCTCATCTTGGGGAGGCCTTTGCAGGTCAACTCATTGCCGCAAATATTCCGTTTCATAGCATCAATCTTTATGCATTTCCGGTGGTCGAGATGGTGCTGGGCCTTACTCTGTTATTCGGACTTCATGCACGATTATCCGCTGCGATTGCGGCTGTCACTATGGTGGTCGCCGCTTATGTCCACCTGGCCGTTGAAGATCCATCGCTGTTTCCGCTACAGCCAGTCGAACCAATCGGCCCGTTCATGCTACTGGCCATGTTGCTTTATGTATTGTGGAAGGGCGCCGGCGCCTGGAGTGTCGATCTCAGCGAAAGCGGGTAACTGTCCGCCCAAGGTCGAAAGCTGATATCCGCGGCCACGGGCGCAAGCTGACTTACGAGACCTTCCTCAAGTAATTTCTGGAACAGTTTCTGCGGGAATGTGCTGTATTCCCCGTTGGACGTCGGCAGACATTTAATCGCCCGCGCGGCATCTGGCCTATAGTGCGGAATCGGTAATGCCGGTACCGAAAAATGATAGAATTGCCGGTCCTGGTAAACATGACAAGAGGGGACAAATCATGTCTTTGCGAATTAATTCCGAAGCGCCGGATTTCACCGCCGAAACCACGGAAGGCACCATCAATTTTCACGAATGGATTGGAGATGGCTGGGCAATCCTGTTTTCTCATCCGAAAGACTTCACGCCGGTATGTACCACCGAGCTTGGATACATGGCAGGCCTCAAGCCTGAGTTCGAGAAACGCAATTGCAAGGTCATAGGACTGAGCATCGATTCGGTTGACGATCACGAGGCGTGGCTCAAAGATATCGAAGAGACTCAGGGTCATGCCGTCAATTATCCATTGATCGGCGATACCGATCTGAAAGTGGCCAAACTTTACGACATGCTGCCGGATGATGCAGGTGATTCCTCTGAGGGCCGGACAGCGGCCGACAATGCCACAGCACGTACGGTATTCCTGATCGGGCCGGACAAGAAGATCAAGGCGATGCTGATCTATCCGATGAGCAGCGGCAGAAACTTCGACGAGATCCTGCGGCTCCTGGACTCAAATCAACTGACTGCGCTGCACCAGGTTGCGACACCCGCCAACTGGAAGAACGGGGACGACGTCATCATTGTGCCGTCAGTTTCGGACGAGGAGGCACGAAAGCGTTACCCGGGTGGCTGGAAGGCTCCGAAACCCTACATTCGGATCGTGCCGCAACCAAAGTAAGCGATCGTCAAGACCACGCTGAGCGGGCTGCGGACTTGAAGTTTCACGCAGACGTCGTCGACGCAATCGGCAATACGCCGCTGATACGACTCCGGGGTGTCAGTGAGGAAACCGGCTGCGAAATTCTCGGCAAGGCCGAGTTTCTGAACCCGAGTGGTTCCGTAAAGGATCGTGCCGCCAGTTTTATTATCCTGGCGGCCGAAGCCAGCGGCGAACTGGGTCCCGGCGGCAGCGTGGTCGAGGGCACTGCCGGGAATACCGGGATCGGCCTTGCCCACATCTGCAATGCCCGCGGCTATCGCTGCATCATCGTTATCCCTGAAACCCAGTCACCGGAAAAGCTGGATCTGCTCCGCGGGCTGGGCGCCGAGGTGCGCACGGTTCCCGCCGTGCCTTACAAGGATCCAAACAATTTTCAGAAACAGGCCGGTCGGCTGGCGGGCGAAATGGATAACGCTATCTGGGCAAATCAATTCGACAATCTGGCGAACCGGGAAGCGCATCTGCAAACCACCGGCCCTGAAATCTGGCGCGATACCGATGGCAAGGTCGATGCATTCGTTTCTACCTCTGGTACGGGCGGCACGATCGGCGGCGTATCGATCTATCTAAAGTCGAAAAATCCGAAAATTGTGACGGTCCTGGCAGATCCGACAGGCACCGCCACCTGGCACTATGTCAAGCATGGTGAGGCCAAAGTCGTCGGCGGAGGATCAATCGCGGAAGGCATCGGCAGCACGCGAATCACGGCGAATTTCGAGGGTGCGCCAATCGATGATGCGGAAATGATTCCGGACCAGGAATGTGTCGACATGGTTTATCGCCTGCTCTACGAAGAAGGTTTGTTCCTGGGCGGGTCGTCCGGCATCAACGTCGCCGCGGCGATGCGTGTCGCAAGGACGCTGGGGCCGGGGCACACGATTGTCACTCTGCTATGCGATAGCGGAGCGCGATACCAGTCCCGGCTGTTCAATCCGGACTGGCTGAAAGAAAAGGGACTGCACCCGCCCGAACGCGTTCGCTGCTGGACAAATAGCCATTCAAAACACACAGTCTCAATACAGCCTGGCCGAGGAGAGGGTGCACGCGGTCAGCCATGGCGGCGGCCTGATCCTGAGCATTGCCGGTCTTGCGTGGATGCTCAATCTGTCGATCGGTGCCTCCGATCCCTGGCGCATCATTGCGAGCAGCATCTATGGGGCCAGCCTCATCTCTTTGTTCCTGACCTCGACTTTGTACCACGGATTACACGCCTCGCCGCGCAGACACCTGTTCAAGCTGCTCGATCATTGTGCAATTTATTTGCTGATCGCCGGCACCAGCACCCCGTTCCTGATCGTGGCGATGCAAACAAGCACCGGATGGTGGTTGTTCGGGATCATGTGGGCTTTGGCGGCGATCGGAGTCCTGAGTAAGCTGTGGCATGGGCATCGCTATCCCCGAGTTTCGCTCGCCGGTTATCTCACCATGGGCTGGCTTTTGGTGTTTGTGGTGCCGGAATTGACCGATGCGATTGGTATGAATGGCATGGTCTGGTTGGTCGCGGGTGGTCTTTGCTACACGGTGGGCGCTGCCTTTTATGCAGCGAAGAAAATGGTCTTCCATCACGTCATCTGGCACTTCTTCGTGCTCGCAGGAGCTGCCTGTAATTTCCTTGCCGTGGTCTGGTACGTGCTGCCTGTGTAAGCTGTTGCACAGCCGCCTGATTTGACAAGGTTACCTGGAATGGCAGGACGCGAAACTCGGTTTGAAGACACCTGCGAAATAACGGGAATCAAGAACCGTATTTCTGTGCTTGGTGAGATCCTTACCTTCAATGAAAAGCACTTCATCATCGCGACCATTCATCGGTCCGCCAAAGTGACGCTGCGATGGAAGGAACACGCCGAACTCTATGTCGGTTCCCTGGGTGGCGTGGAATTTGAGTCGCCAGGTCCCAAATCGTATACATATCGAACACATAGATGAGGAAAAGCAGAATTCACTGAAGTAAATCCTTGCAATTAGCTGATCCTCAGTTATAGACGCGCCGCGTCTTGGCGCACTTCGGTCTGCGCCACCTGCTCCCAGCCAGCATTTCCGCGGCTTGTGGAGCTACCACCAGTTTCCAGCCTGGACCGAACCAGGCGGCAGATGCCGCTCGGTCAGGCGACCATGGAGTACCAACACGATGTTATTTAATCAACTCGGTCTTTCGGCCGAATTGCTGCGTGCGATCGATGAAAAAGGTTACAAGGAGGTAACCCCGATCCAGCAAAAGTCAATTCCCCTCATTCTGGACGGCCGCGACATACTTGCCGGCGCCCAGACCGGCACCTGCCATTCAGGACGGCGGTGATCTTTGGCGGCGTCAGCATCAACACACAGTTCTCGAAATTGCGAAAAGGTGCCGACGTCATTGTTGCAACACCTGGCCGCCTGCTCGACCATCTGCAGCGAAAAACCATCGACCTGTCCAAAGTCGAGGTCCTGGTGCTGGACGAGGCAGATCGCATGCTCGACATGGGATTCATTCGCGACATCAAGAAGATTTTCAAATTCTTGCCGAATGAGCGGCAAAACCTTTTGTTCTCGGCTACATTTTCGAACGACATCAGACGCCTCGCCGCTGATTTGTTGAACAAACCCACCGAGATTGAAGTTGCAGCACGCAACCAGCCAGCTGATCGTGTCAAACAAATCGTGTATCCGGTGGATAAAAGCCGCAAACGTGAGCTGCTGTCGCACCGCATTGGCACACAGAACTGGCAACAGGTACTCGTATTCGCCCGCACGAAACGCGGTGCGAATCGACTTGCTGAAAACCTGTCGCGCGACGGTCTCAATGCCGAAGCAATTCACGGCAACAAATCTCAGGCTGCAAGGACACGCGCATTGAGGGACTTCAAAGCCGGTCGCGTCCGGGTGCTGGTCGCCACCGATATTGCCGCACGCGGTCTCGACATCGATAGGCTACCTCACGTCGTCAATTACGAATTGCCTTTCGTTCCGGAAGATTACGTACACCGCATCGGGCGTACAGCGCGCGCCGGTCAGGAGGGCGAGGCGATATCCCTGGTATGTGCCGAGGAACACAACTTGTTACGCGACATCGAGCAGCTCCTGAAACGCAAAATAGATAAGGAGATCATTCCTGGTTACGAGCCGGATTCGCGCATAAAGGCAGAGCCAGTCAGGAGAGGAGGTTCGCAACGACCCAGCGGTCGCGGCGGAGCCCGTCCCGGCAAGAATGCCCGTGCCAAAGCGGCGAAAAAACGCGCCAGACCACGAAAGCGACCATCCGGCCGACAACGACGCGCGGGATAAAAAAAAGGTAGGATGCGCGTTCGTTAACAATCAATACGCCAACAAAATACACCAGTGCCAATAATCCATTCTCGCCCATCAAGGCGCTATGTTGGCGCCGTCGTTTGTTTCCTTGCTGCCCAGGTCGGCGCACAGGAAGTCGCGGAAATTCCCTTTTTCTACGCCGAACCGGGGACCGCAGCCCTGGGCGGCGGCATCCGTGGCGGCCAGAATCCCTACTTTCCCAACAACAGTGAGGATCTGCGCACCAAGGACCTGATCCCGCTGTACCTGTACGAGGGCAAATACCTGTATGTGCACGGGACAGCCGGAGGTGTGCATCTTTTCAGGAATGATACGTTTCAGGCCAATCTGCACATGCGTTATCGATTTCAAAAACTGAAACCGGGCAGTAACGCTTTTTACGAAGGTCTGGAGGAAAGAAAGCAATCGTTCGATGCGGGCATTGAGCTGTCTGTGACACAGAAGTGGGGAAAGATCAGACTGACGGCGGTGCACGATACGCTCAATCGGCATCAGGGCAGCGAAGTGCAGATGACTTACAGATACTTCATCGATGCCGGGCCGTGGAGCCTGTCACCGTATATCAGCTGGACCTGGCAGGATGAAAATCTCAGCGACTACTACTTCGGCGTCAGTGAGGCAGAGGCGAGACCCGACCGGCCGGCGTACTCGCCGGGTGATTCCCAGTGGCTTGGATTCGGCATCAATACGGCCTGGCATATTTCTGACCAGGTCCTTCTCTTTGCCAACGCCGGTTTTGCCGGAGCGGATTCAGGCATCGAGAATAGCCCCCTGGTCGAGGAGCCGAACTTCTCAGCTCTGTTTGTCGGCGGTACCTATATTTTCGGCAATGCCCTCAAACCGTCGTATATCATGGATGAAGAACGTGTCGGCGAGTGGTCATGGCGGGTCAACTACGGCTACCAGGCCGATGGAAATATCGTCAGCGAAATCGATCAGGGCGATTTCAGCAAGAGCAACGTCGCCGATACCAATATCGCCGGGGTGACATTCAGCAAGTTACTCAGCGCGGGGCCGCGGGTCGACTTCCTGGGGCGCGTCGCCGCGTTTCGTCATCTGGAGGAAGACGAGGGCAACTCCAATTTCTGGAGTTATGCCGCCTATATCATGGCGATGGGCAAGGGCTACTCGCCTTGGAGCAAGCAGGAGTGGTTTCGCTGGGGCTTCGGCTTCGGCATGTCGTATGCCGAGAATGTGCCTATCGCCGAGCAGCGCAAACAGGCCGGGAGTGGTGCAAATACGTCGCGCTTCCTGAATTACCTGGAAATGACGGTGGATTTTCCGCTGTGGCGGGTGTCCAGGGCGGACTGGTTGAAAAACTGCTATGCAGGCGTGACGCTCGTGCACCGCTCCGGAATCTTCGGCACTTCTGATTTATTGGGAGATGTTTCTGGAGGTTCTGACTGGATAACAGCGCACCTGGAGTGCAAACGATGAACTGCTGCGCATTCATGAGCAGGCGTCGATGGCTGGTAGCACTTGCTTCACTGATCTTCGCGTTACCGGCCGCGGCAGATTTTACGGCGGATCCGGATGACAAACGGCAGGTCAGCGCCGCCGAAGCGATCGAGAAGATGCGCTCGACAATCTCGCGGTCTGAACAATTCTTTGAAGATGCCTACGGGATAGCGGTACTGCCATCGGTAACCCGAATCGGAATTGGCTTCGGCGGTGCTTACGGGAAGGGTATCGTGATCGAGGGTGATACCGTAATAGGCAGAACCGGGTTCTGGCAGTTTACCTCCGGCATTCAGGCGGGGATCCGCAACTTCACCATGGTCCTTTTCTTCAAGGACAAGGAAGCGCTTGAAAATTATAAACAGGGAAAAATACAGTTCATGGGTCAGGCCGGTCTTGCTGTTGCGACAGTTGGTATCGCGGGAACGCCCACCTTTAACGAGGGGGTCGCCATCATTACAATGACTCGACTTGGGCTCATGGTCGAGTTTTCGTACTCCGGTGCCAGGTTCACCTACAAAGCCGATGTAAAGATGTGATGCAGTCGCCGCTGAACCGGCAACTGCACCTTGTGTTACTGGTCCTTCTGTACGGCCCCGTGCTCGCCGGTGAGATTCCGGGACTGCCAGCGGGCTTGCCACCGTTTATTGAAAGAGACCTGGAGCTGAATTTCAGCAACGACTTCCTGGGTCGTGGTGCTGCCACTGACGACTTCCGCACTCAGCAAACAAGCCTGATGGCCAGGTTTGGCGAGCGCTGGATGGGGCTGGTCGACCACAGCATCCTGACGCTGAATGATGAGATCGTGCCGGGGCGGACGGATCAGTTATCCGTTTCTGTCGGTTATTTCCTGATTAGCGATGGTGATGACAAGCTGACAAATTCAGTCGCAATCGGTGCCGGCCTTCGCAGTACCGGCAACTTTTCGGGTGAGGCCCTGCAAAACGGCTTTCACCGGCTGGTCGACAGTGGTGTCGTAAGTCTGCCGTACACTGACACGGACCATACAGCCGCAACGATCTGGATCGATGCAGAACGCTACCGGCAGTTTCACAAGCCATCCGGCAGCGGATTATTTGGCGGCTGGCGGGCCGGATACTGGTTGCGTGCGAACACATTAGTTACGACTGACGGCCAATGGGACGGATCGGCCGCGGCGTTTGTTGTCGCAAGTCGAAACGCTATCGACGTCTGGCTTGGACTACGACGGGACTTCCGCACCGGATACGAGGATGCCGTGCTGCGGGAAACCGCGGCGGCAGAAGATGATCTTGCCGTCGTGCTGGGTGCACGATTCGGTGCCCTCGTGATCGAGACGGTACAGCAGGCCAGCAACGGGGCATCCTACGGTCAGCTGCGCCTGGTTTCGTCCGGCTATCGATCGAAACAACAGTCTTTTCCGCCGGCACGCTACAGCTTCGGACTCAGTTTCCTGCTACCGGATGTACACATACAGCTCAGCGGTCGAATGCGAACAGGCTGGGACGGTCCGCTCTGGCCGAGCGCTATCGTCGCTGAACTGCGCTATGGTGAGCCGCAATACAGGAACAACACGGCAGCGTTTGTGCAAAGCGAACAGATCGGTCTCAGTCTGGAATGGTCCAGGCCGCTAACGCGGACAAAAATCTGGATTACGTGGTATGGCACGCTCGGTGCGGCGTGGCGTAACGAGCAGGTCGTGGGTGACGGGATACTCGCTGGCGAAAGATCCGCGTCGGTGAGCCGGGCCGTGCTGACGCTTGGTTCAGGACTGCGTTTCGCCGCAGCGGAATTCGGATCACACTGGCGACTTCGAATTCAAACCGGTATCAGCGCTTGGTTACCGGTTAGCGATGCGAACGTATCGATTGCCGGCGAAGCATTTACCATTCAGAAACCAACCGTCGGAGTGTTACTGGGAATAACCATTGATTCCTTTTGAAAAATCGGCAGGATCGTAGGAGCGGCTTCCAGCCGCGAATTCCTACTATAATTCGCATCAATGATTATTCGTCGGTTTTTGCGCCTGCTGGCAATACATTCTGCCTTTTTCTTTACGACGTCTGCGCTCGCGGCAGACAGCGTCGTGGTGTTGATGTATCACCGTTTTGCAGAGGACAGGTTTCCGTCCACCAGCATTCGCATCGAGCAATTCGCAGCTCATCTCAGGCACCTGGAAGAGTCCGGGTATGCGGTGGTGCCACTCGCCGATGTGCACTCCGCGCTCAATGACAATACGCCGCTGCCTGAGCGTGCTGTTGCCATCACTATCGATGATGCCTACCGATCCGTATACGACATCGCGTTTCCGATGTTCAAAAAGTATGGCTATCCGTTTACCGTGTTCGTTGCGACAGACGCGGTGGATGAGGGTCTGCCGGCCTATATGACCTGGGATCAAATGCGCGAGATGGCTGGGGCAGGCGCCACGTACGCAAATCATGGCGCCGCGCACAGGTCGACCATCGAACGCGAGCATGGCGCAATGGATGAGGAATGGCTTGCGGCAGTCCGCGGCGATATAGAAAAGGGCGCCAGGCGAATTGCGGCAGAGCTCGAGCTGCTGCAAGGTTTTTTCGCCTATCCCTATGGCGAGTACACTACGGACATCGGCAACCTGTTGCAAAACATGGGCTACGACAGCTTCGGTCAGCACTCGGGTGCCGTGGGTCCTGACAGCGATCGTCGCGCACTGCCGCGATATCCGATGGCGGATTCGTTCGGCGACATCGGCCAGTTCCGGACCAAGGTCGGGAGCGTACCGATGCCGGTAACGAAGGTTGAGCCGTGGGAGCCGATCACGACGAATACGCAACCCAAAATCACGATAACGCTTGGCGCAACCGACGCGCGACTGGGCGAGCTGGCCTGTTACGTTAGCGGGCAGGGAAAAGTCGAGGTCGAGTGGCTGGAAACGGACCGCCGGTTTGTCGTCGGGCCGGCACGACCATTCAGCAAAGGCCGGCAGCGCGTCAATTGCACGGCACCACGAAACGACGGACGATACCTCTGGTTCAGCCATCAGTGGATCGTCCAGCCATAACAAGGAAAAGGCCCATGACCCGATTCAAACATTGTTGTCTGCTGGGAATTTTCGCGGCGCTAAGCATATTCGCGATTGGCCCACCTGCGCATAGTCAGGAAGTCCTGGTCTTCTCCGGCATCGACGAGGTCATCGACTGGCTCAAGTCCGAAAACTTCTGGGGCGAGGAAAATCGGGAACAACAACTGAAGGTGCCCTACGTCATGCTGACGGGCATCACTCAACGTTGGCGGGACACCGCGCAGCAGCTGCATGTGCCATACAAGAAAGAAATCTTTTACCGGTTGATGGTGCCGCTCATATTGCACGCCAATAAAATGGTGATGGAGCGGCGGCAGGCACTTTTCCGGACGCAGGAAACGCTCGCTGCCGGTGACAAGATTTTGGCAGCTGACATGCAGGCAATTCGCAACGGTGCCGTCCTGTTAAGGGTCACCGATGCAGAAAGCGCAGCCAGCCTGACGCAAGAAAGCGCAGCGTTGCCGAAGGTCATTGACGAGTTGCTTTACAAGTTCGATATCATTCCTGCCGGACTTGCGCTGGGCCAGGCCGCCTATGAAAGTGGCTACGGAACCTCGCGATTTGCCGTTCAAGGTAATGCGCTGTTCGGTCAATGGACATTTGGCGGCAAAGGACTGGTGCCGGAACAGCAGCGAAAGAGTCTTGGCGATCACCGCATAGCGGCATTCGATTGGCCCTTTGACAGCGTGCGTGGCTACTTTATCAACCTGATGTCGCATCCCGCTTACGAGGATTTTCGTCGTCTGCGTGCAAATTTACGTGCAAAGGGCGAGCCAATTACGTCCATGGCGCTGGCGGACGGGCTGATTCGTTACTCGGAGCGCGGCCAGGAATACGTCGACACCTTGAAGAGCATTATTCGTGTCAATGGTCTGGCTATTGCTGATGACGCGACGTTGCGCGATGAGCCTATGCGTTTCGCGGTCGGTGCAGAGAGTGTGGAAAAAGCAGCGGAATTGCGCACAGAAATTGAGCGACTGCGTGCGTCCGGCGAGCTTGTGCAGATCATTCGACGCATGCGGTTGGAATGACCGTCAGAAGGCGACTTCATCACGCCCTGTCAATAAAGAAGCCGGGCGTCTGATCATCAGTCGCCCGGCTTGTGCTCATATTTTCCTATGCCTCAGTTGGCCCCGCCGGTATCTTTCTGCAGTGACTCAAGCACCTGGTCCAGGTTGAAACTGCCCGGTTTTTGGCGTGGAGGGTACTTCTGAAAGGTGCCGATAAACTTACCCACATAGGCTGCTGCCGGCGGGATAAGGAATATCCGCTCAAAACGCCAGGTTTCATACGCACCGGACTCCCAA
>Ga0209987_10002309_pt1 | contig 10579 bp, 7 predicted proteins | sample N074metaG_FD_182134 | JGI IMG/M metagenome (GOLD analysis project Ga0209987, IMG submission 182134) | Deep subsurface microbial communities from Kermadec Trench to uncover new lineages of life (NeLLi) - N074 metaG (SPAdes) (version 2) | ecosystem: Environmental > Aquatic > Marine > Ocean trench... | reverse complement strand
ATACAAAGAGTGACCTGCCCCTCGGGCCGATACCAGCCAAAGTGAGAGAGTCCGAGGTTATCGGCAACCGCCACGCACAATATCAAAGAAGGGGTTGTTATCGTGGATACGGGGACTATAGCGGTGATATTCAATGCCGCGACCGCTTTCCTGTTGTCTTACGGGCTAAGCGCTGCTTAATCACTCTAGCTACACGGCAGCGTCCAGCCGAAATCCCGGATAGGTGAATGCAGTAGAGATTTTGTCGCAGTCCTTTTCTGTTACTTTTTCTCTGCGGGCGACTGCGTACCAATTAGTTCCGACGATCGCCTCCATTTGATCGATGATGTATCGCGCGTCGTCGGGTGCAAGGTAGAAGCGCTCGCATTGCGATAGTAGGTTTTCTGCATTTGCAAAGCGGCCCATGTCGCCGCATTCAAGGGCGAGGTCTCTGTGATCAGCGCTGATCGGTGTCGATGGCGTCAGATCATAGGCAGGCGAGAGCTTCCAGGCTGTGTCCATGGCGACAACAGCATGATTGCGCGGATGATCATCAATATTGGAAATCAGGGCATTGAAGACCATGCGGCGGAATAGCTCGGGCGCATCGGTTTTTGGCTGCGAAGATATGCGGCGCAATTCTTCGACTAGCAGCACATAAGACCATCTCTGCCGGTCCTGATAATCATCATCTGCTCGCAAAAGTGTTAAGGCACTGAGCATCCGGCCTCTGCGGTAGCCTGCATCTGTGTGTTCCCGATCAAAGCGTTTGACCATCAGCACGTCGCGTCCGCCGATTGTAATGACCCTGCTTTCTGAAGTTTGCAGACCACATTCCCGGGCAAGCATTAGCATCGCATGTTCAACCCGTACATCATTCCATTTATCGTCCGGGTGATTGAATTTTGCGATCCAGAGAGTGTTCCCATCCTCGACCACGGTCTTCGGACGAGCGCCGCCCATAGATGTGCCACCGAACATCAAATCCTGGGCCTGTTCGGCATCAGCGTAATCGGGAATATCCTCGTCAGCAATAATCGCATCAGCAAGCTCTTGCAGTTTTTCCAGCTCAATCGTCCGGTTGAATTTACGGCGCGGGGCAGGAGGCTCTTTGTTCAGGCCAAATCCCAGTGCGCCCGCGCGGTCGTCCGGTGAGTGCAGCAGATAGTCGATCTCGCCATGCTGTGTCTGTCCCGAGCGCTTTTGTATTACTCTACGACCCCAGTAATCGGGACTGGCATCACGTAACGAGCCGAAGATGCCTTTGAGCAAGTTTGTCTCGTAGGTCTTGTTGCCCAGCTTGAGTTCAAGTGGATCGATTGCAACCGCATTATCACGGTCAAGATAGCTGCGACCATAGACAAATCTGCCGGTAGGAATGCCGCGCCGGTCGGTTGCTAGCTCGAATTTTCCGGTAGTGACAAACTCCGTTTCGCCCGGAAGGGTGATATAGACGTAGCATTCATTTGCAGTCTTCCTAGAAATCATTGTCGAGCCCTTCTTTCGCGCGGGCACGGGCACGTTCTTTCGAAAAGGAAAACGATAAGCCTTCCTCGTCAAATGCCGGATCGGCGAGTTCGCTCATGGGTCCGAGAAGGTCATACGCCCAGAGCAGAGCGGTGTAGACCGCAATGCCAGTTGAAACCTTACCTTTCTCTGCATCCGTCACCGCGCGTGGGCCGGTTCCGATCTTCTCGCCGGCCTCCTCAATTGTCAGGTTGCGGCGCAGTCTTGCGGTACGCAGGTTTACACCGAGGCCCTTGATCGCCTGTTCGACCGGATAGGGCGGTGCCTGTATCAATGTGTTTTTTGCTGTCATCTGCTCTTATAGGGCCTCTTATCCCGGTTAATCTGCTCTTAAGAGCATATCAGGGTTTCGTGACGTCAACAAGAGTAATCTGCTCTTAAGAGCAGATTAAGTGACTTAAGGTGCTCTTAAGAGCGGATTTTATGGTGTGCCTCCTGTTTAATCATCCGACGACCCTCAGGCGGCCATTCGAACAGATTCACGGTGGAGGCCGCCGACGCGTTTGAGCGGAACCACCCTCCCCTCCTCAGGCGGCTGAATCGGCCGGCGTTCCGGTGCGTCCTTATCTAACGAGAGATGAGTCCTCGCTCTATGGTAATAGTCGGCGTAGCTAGCGAGAATGTGCTTCAGATGACACTCTCCCAGGATGATCATGTGATCCAGGCATTCCCTACGTATCGAACCAATAACCCGTTCGGCATAGGGATTCTGCCAGGGCGACCGGCGCGCGGTAGGAACCTCTGTGATCCCGAGTGTTAAAGCCGGACGGTGAAACGCCTCTCCGTAGATGGCATCTCGATCGCGAAGCAGATATCGAGGCGCCTCGTCTAGTTCGCACGCTTCCACGAGCTGCCGCGCGGTCCAGCCGGCTGACGTCAGACACTAGGAACTCGTCTCCCGCCTCTTCCGTCGCCCCCTCCGAGTCGAATTTCTCGATCAGCCGATTCAGCTTCTCAATTGCCATTACCTTCACGTTCGTCTTATCACTCATGGCCGTCTCCGTAACTCTATGATATCTCGATACTTAATAGTCTCTACAGCCAAAATATTGTAACGATGTTTGAGTAGACACCGCATATAACTGCGTTCGATTGAGACGGTCCTCAACTGGACTCATCTGCAATTAGCGGCAATTGCGCCACGCATCCGGCAGATCGAACAATTACAGCGTCTCGGGTCCTCGAGTCCATTCGGAAGCGTCAACTCAAACTCAACTCCACCGCAGTGACAGGAAGCCTTGTGAATTGCCCCGCCCAAATACGTAGTTTCTGAACGTCTGCTTTCGGGAAAGCGGACATTCAGGCCGCAGCTTAGTACACATATACGACCGGTCTCATGATCCTTCCTTCGCCTTCCCGGCAACCTCGTATTCTCGAGGAACGATGTGCGAGATGATCGATTATTAGCGCACGTATCCTGCCTCGGCGAGCAACGTCAGCAGGCCGATTTGGAGGGCGAGGTGGCTATCCTTGTCCTGCCACGATTCGGCGGGCGAGTGTCCGTTCTCGCTATTGCCCCCACGGCTCATCGTAATTGCCGGTACATCTATCGATATCGGATAGTTGGCGTCCGTCGACGATATCTGGAGTTCCGCCTCAATGCCCAATTCGCGCATTGCGGCTGCGGCATTTTGAACCAGAAGCGCCTCGGGATCACCGCGAGCTGCGGGACGCGTGCCCACACGTTTCACGTCAACTGTCAGCTCCGGGCCTTCCAATCGTGCCGCATTCTCCTCAACCAGCGCCTCCTGTACGGCACGCAGTAACAACGCATCAATCTGGTCGATCTTGGCCTGATCGCCCGAGCGCATGTCGATCTCCATCCACGATTCAAACGCAATGGAATTAATCGATGTACCGCCACCGATTCGACCCACATTGAAACTTGTTTTCTCGCCGCTCGACGTTACGGTCGGCGCGCCTTGCACGAATTTTGCAATTGCACGGCCGAGTGCGTGATGCGGGCTGGCTCTCCCGAACGCGCTCCAGGAATGCCCCCCGGGCCCCCTAAATGTTACGCGGTAGCGATGTGATCCGACACCACCGTACACGATTCGTCCTATCTCTCCGCCATCGACTACGATCATTGTGTCGATCTGCGGGCCGTCTTCGCGGAATAGGTGCTTGACGCCACGTAAGTCACCGAGACCTTCTTCCCCGACATTGCCGACGAACAAAACATCGGCGTCGGTCACTATTTCGGCATGTTGCATGGCCCGGAGAACGCCAAGTACGACCACGAGACCACGTGAATTGTCTCCGATCCCAGGTGCAAACATCGTGTCGCCTTCTATGCGCACGGTAACATCCGTATCAGCCGGAAACACGGTATCGAGGTGTGCTGTGTATGCGACAACACGACTTCCCGTTCGGCCCGGTCGCCTGCCGATCACATTGCCGACATCGTCTATCGCAACGTCGGACAACCCGGCTTCACGAAGCATCTCTGCGAAACGTTGGGCTCGCTTATCCTCCCCGAAGGGAGGAGCGGGAATCTCAGTAAGCTCTATGTGGTCGTTGTGCAACTGCGATTCAGTGGCAAAAATTTGGGCAAAAGAATCCTGGATCCGCGGATCTACGACTAGTGCAGAAATTCGCTGTTGTGCTTCAGGCGAAATAAATACTGGATCGGGCTCGTCACGTTGTTCCGACTGTGAGTACGCTACAACCCAAAACGTTGCAAGACAGAGCGTCGCTAGAACGCTTTTAATATTCCGACTCATAATCGTCATGAGCTATCCTATTTGTAGCTCGCCCGATACCTGAAGAAGTTGTCCGGTAATGTAGCGGGCTTGATTACCAGCGAGATACGAGACAGCCTGTAAATTAACTGTTAACGAGCTTCTGCTCTCGGCCAGCAGGCCATTCGCGGAGCCTCAGTTTGTCGCTGCGCATGATGTACCTATATTCGGGATGAGCACTGATGCGCCGCATAACATGAAAATGACGAGCAAAACACTCGCTTAGTCTGAAGACAGATCTGTCCCGTTTGTTTAAGGACGGGCACAAAACGTCATAGCGGTGTCTCGAGATATCTCGCTGTCGTACCTTCGCAGATCACCATTTTGCTGTGAGAATATTCGGAAGAAATCAGATTGATATTGATCCGCCTCAACCACATGCCCGCAATCTTTGATCCTCATGCCGATGAGCACATTCTCTGAAGTCGTTACCGGCGCGAAATTGTAGACGTAATATTGGAGATATTCCTCGTACCCCGAATACTCGAGATTGAGATGCTCGGCCCATCTTTCCAAGGTACTTGGATTTGAGGGGGTATTTTCGTCCCACGCAGAGTACGTAAACCCATGTATTGCCTCTCGAAATCCGTCAATAATCGTTGGCGGGGAAGGAGTGGCGATATCTAAGAAATTGATACCTCTTTTACCCGTTTCTTGACCGTTAAACCACAGCCCCGTATCCCGCTCGCCCTGGATGTGTAAGACAGATGGCAATGTGCTAGGCGTATTTTCTCTGAAATCGACAATCCCTTTCCGTAACCCTGCACCTCCCGTTACGGAAATGGCTTTAAAGGTATAGGTGTCATTTATGCTGACATCGGTTAGATCGACTGGGCCACCTAATACGTACGAGAGCAAAAAGATCGACCCGGATGAATGACCGACCCCAAAGATGTTTTCCGGATCGATGTTGATATCAGACGACGACTGTAATTCTTCGAGCAACGTATGAACGAACGCGAAATCGTCACGCTCTCCCTCGAAAACTTCATGCCAGAACCACATACCGCGCGCTCCACCATCCTCAGGCGCTTGGGGAACCTCCGGTTTCTTCTCGGAGTAGGCAGACATTTTGACGACGATGAAATCTTCTTTATACGGTTCCAACCTTGGTGACCAATCTAAATAGCTCAAAACGGTTTCGTCGGTGATATTGGGACGACACCTACAACCATGAAGAAACAGAACAACTGGATACGCTTCCTCATTGTTATACGAGGTGGGAAACGTAACGGAAAAATGTCGGTCGTAGCCATTGATATTGATGGTGCCACGATTCGTCTGATCGAGTTCCAAACTCGAAAATACCAGTTTGGCGTCATCGGAGGTATCGGACTGCGGCGATGAAGTTGGAGTTGGGGTCACGGAATCCCGACTTTCATCGGGGGACTCTTGGGTGCAAGCCAGCAACAGCATCGTGAAACCCGGCAGCAGAAAAAGGGTGATCGCGGTTTTCATATAGTCACCTTTGTTTGAATCGTCTTACCTATGTTTGAATCGTCTTATTGTCATCGAAGAATAGTGCTACAGAGCAGAAAACAGCGTCGGAGGACGACGGTGCTTTGTGGACTGTTCATACGCATAAGCGAGCGTGATTAGTCCCGGTTCGCCGAACGATCGTCCTAAGAATTGCAGGCTGGCAGGGAGCGTATCGTCGTCGGTGAAGCCCATGGGAACAGTGACGGCTGGCTGGCCGGTGTGCGGGGCAATAGCTCTACTGTTGTTACCGTGCGGGCTCTCCAGGTCGCCAATCATGCGCGGCGGGTTGCTCCAGGTTGGGTAGATGACAGCGTCCAAGTTGTACCTATCCATAGCCTGCACCACGGCGTCGCGGAAAGCGATCCGGCGCGGATCGTCATCCACGCCCAGACAGGGTGGGTCTTGCGCATCAGGGGGACCTATAACGGCTAACTCTTCGTGGAGCCAGTCCTCGACATAGGGAGAGTAGAGGCCCGACGCAACAATCTCGGCCAGACTCTTGACCGGGGCCGCATCACCCAGCGAAGAGAGGTAGGCATTGAGGTCGTGCTGGAGGGTGTTGCACCACTGGTCCCGGCGCAATTCGTCGAAGTTCGTGATGACGAACGGATCCACGAGTGTAGCGCCCTCGGCTACTAGATCCACCAGCGCCTGCTCCATCAGCGCCGCGACTTCCGAATCAGCCGTGGGGTTGTCGATCAGAGCACGTAAGACGCCGATGCGGGCACCTCTTAATCCATCGGGATCGAGGAAATCGAGGTAGTCGTCGGGGATACGGCTGATACTGGCCTCGGTCACAGGATCCGTAGGATCATAGGCCGCGATGACCTGAAAGATGCGTACCGTGTCCTCAACCGTACGTGCCATAGGGCCGCCGATGTCGTTACGGAGAGAGAGCGGCACGATCCCGTCGCGGCTGGTCGCGCCAATGGTCGAGCGGATACCGACTAGACTTGTATGCGACGAGGGCCCCCGAATAGAGTTGCCTGTGTCCGTACCCAGTCCGACGGCGCCAAAATTGGCCGCTACTGCTGCAGCCGTCCCGCCGCTGGAGCCGGCCGGCACTCGTTCCAGGTCATATGGATTCCGCGCTGTGCCTGCCAGAGAGCTGACCGTCTGAAATGGACTAAAGGCCCACTCAGCCATGTTTGATTTGGCCAGCACGATGGCGCCTGCTTCGCGCAACTTCCGCACCTGATAGGCGTCGTCCGGCGGCAAAGAGCCTTCCAGGGCAGCCGAGCCTGCTGCTGTCTGCAAGTCTGCCGTATCGTAGTTGTCTTTCACGATGAGCGGCACACAGTGCAACGGCCGCAGAGTCTGCGTGGAAAGATATTCCGCATCAAGCGCATCGGCAGTTTCGAGAGCACTGGGGTTAGTGATAACGATAGCGTTTAACCCCGTCGCTTGGTCGTAGACGTCAATACGTCTCAGGTAGGCATCTACAAGGTCAAGGCATGTGATCCCGCCGGCCTCCAACACACCATGAATATCAGTAATTGTGATTTCTTCGAGGACAAAGTCTTCTCGAATCTGATCGCCGGTGTCTTGCGAAGTGTCGCTACAGCCTAACTGCACGATTAGCAGACCGACAATGAGCAGAATTCTGAAGCTAATCTTCGTCAATTTTCGTCCCCCAGATATGCGATAGCGTGAAGTTTAACTGTTAACGAGCGACGGCAGTCCGCCAGTAGTCATTCACTAACGTTAATCGAACATTTGTCATGACAACGTATGATCTAGCGTTATGTTGCGAGCCCGCTGATCGAGTTATTCGCTGCCACGCAGTGCGGTTACCCGGGCCTGCAGCCACTGATAGCGCTCTTCCTGAGGCGCCGAGAGAGTACCATCGAGTAAATTGATGTGCTCGAATGGATCAGTCATCAGATCATAGAACTCGAGGACGCCATCTCGCCTCAAGAGTTTGTACCTTTCATCGCGCATCGCATAATCAGCGCCTTCGACGCCCGCAAAGTTCCCGGAAAAGACATCAACGTATACCCACTGGCGGCGCGACGGTGAGTCGGGTTCCAGGAGATTTGGAAGCAAGCTGATCGAGTCGAGCGTAACATGGCTGGGTGTCAGCTCACGCGCATCCAGACCAGCCATCTCCAGGATTGTTGCGTAAAGATCGGTCGAATTGATCAGAGCATCCGAGCTGCGCCCCCTGGCGACGCGCGGCCCCTTGATGATCAACGGCACATTTACTCCGCCCTGGTAAACCGACCCCTTCGCTCGTCCTGGCTGGAAAGGCTCGGTAACCGTAGTGCTGGTCGTTCCGTTATCACCGAGAAAAATGACGTAGGTATTGTCGAGCACGGCCGGATCGATTGATGCGAGAAGCCTTCCAATCTCTGAATCCATCGCCTCGATCATGGCATGAAAGTAGGGAAGCGGATTCTCGGTAGGATCGGCGTTAGGGTCGAGTTCGGAGTGATCAGACTGCCAAAGCTCTTCAGGAGGGAGGTGTAGCGGTGTATGCGGCAACGTGAAACCGAGCCACATGAACCAGGGGCTGTCGCCCCGGTCGCTGATCCATTCGACCGCCGCATCGACACGATCTGTCGCCGCGTAGTGAGTCGTGCCGACATAGTCGCCATCCACGACCTTGTTCCAGGAGAAGTAAGAGTCGATTCCGCGCAGGACGGCTTCGTAGTGGTCGAATCCTACAAGGTTCGGATGCTCCGTCCAGCCGTTCTCGGCGTCACCGAGATGCCATTTACCGATCGCCGCCGTGGCATAGGCCGGCCCGGCTCCGCTTTTCAACGCTCTGGGCAGAGTGAATTCGTTACCGGGAAGTCCGTAAGAGAGGGTCAGCCCATCCGTGCTGCCGCCGAAGCCCATACCACCACCCGTGCCGGGCACCTCATAAGGCGCCCACGCAGGCTTGGCTGGCGGTTCCGGTGCCGGGCCGCCGGCGGTGAGCGGCCTGCCGACGCCGGTCCTGAAACCATACCGTCCGGTTATGATCGTCGCGCGCGTGGGTGAGCAGACGGGCTGAGACCAGAAATTGTTGAACTGCACTCCCTGCCGCGCCAGATCATCGAGCGTCGCTGTTGCAGGCGTCGTGCTGCCCAAACGGTAAGACGCCAGAGTTTCAACGCCCATATCGTCTCCCAGGATGAGCAGAATATTCGGCCTTGACTCCAGGGTCGTTCCGGGAGTGTCGCTACTCTGGTCCGAGCAGCCGCACAACGCGAGACCGAAAAGAACCGTAAGCCAAACCATACGCGTCGGTATCGTCATACTATTTCCCCCGAATATGCAGCGGCTTGCGTATTAACTGTTAACCGACGGCTGCTTGCGACCAGGAGGAGACATTCGCTAACGGTCAATGATGTTCTCCTCCATGAACTCGACGAAGACCAGGTTACCGCGCTCCGACTCCCGCAATGTATTCATCCACCTCACTCTCGAGAATCGTCAGAGGAACGCTGCCAACACCGAGCACGACGTTGTGAAATTCCCGGATCGAAAAATCGTCACCTAACGCTTGCAGCGCTTTTTCTCGCAACTCGACGATCTTCAGTTGGCCGATCATGTAAGAACAAGCCTGCCCCGGCATCACAATATATCGCTCTACCTCGTTCGGTTCAAAGCCATAGTCAATCGCTTGCTGCCTCGTCCACCTTTTTGCATGCAAGCCCGTGTCCACGACAAGCCTTCTCGCTCTAATCAGCGCACTGTGGAGTTGCCCGATCAAGCCTTCGACATCGTCTTCGTACCAGCCGGATTCGGCCGCGAGCCGTTCCGCGTACAACGCCCACCCCTCGGTGCTCGCAGAGATCCCGCCGTAAACACGAGCCTGTCTGAATCGCGGCAACTCAGAGTTCTCCGCCATGAGCGCAACGTGAAAATGATGACCCGGCACGGTTTCGTGATAGACCAGTGTGCGCAAGCGATACTCGGTCATTCTGCTTTGGCGTAATGGCATCTGGAACACGCCCGGACGCGAGCCATCGAGCGGAGGTGCTGTATAGGACGCCGCCGCGTTGGGCCAGCGGAAAGGTGGATATGGCTGCGCAATGACTTGCGCGATTGGCTGGCGGTCAAACAGCTCGGTTGCACGTGCTTCGGCATCGAGCAGCATTCCGTCGATGTCCGCCATGATGCGCTCGCGCCCTTCGTCCGTTTGCGGATAACCGAGCCGAGTTCTGAGCGCGAGTGTGCGATCGTTGATTGAGCCCGTGGAAAGACCAATCTGGCGCAGTAGCCCATCCATCTCCGTCTCGAGTCTTGAGACTTCACGCAAGCCAATCTGATGAATCTCGTCAGCCGTCAGATCCGTCGTCGTATATCGCTTTAGTTGATAAGCGTACACATCAGCGCCCTGCTCGAATCGCCACAACCCCGCGTCGTCCGTCGCCAACGGCAACTGCGACCGAAGCACGGCAAGCGCCTCGCGCCACGCTGGGTACACCTCGTTTTCGACGATCCGTCTCGCTTCGTCGCTCAATCGCTGGCGCCGCTCGTTACTCAGTTCTCCGATACTTTGCATTTTCGTCGTGAACGTTGAGACCAATGGGTTGTCAGTCGGATCTTGTGAGAGAAATTGCTCCATCTGATTTATCGTGGCTTGTAGAATGAAACGTGGCGGCCGCACCCCATCCCCCGAACGTCGCTCGGCTTCTGTCGTCACTTCGGCCATTCGCTCATCGAGCTGTCCAAGACGAGCCACGTAATTCGCCGCGTCCCGCTCGGTGCTCATTGGATGTACGACCGTAAGCTCATTGATGAGCGTGACGTTGGCGCCGTTGAACTGCTGCAGTGGAAATGCATAGCCTAGAAACGGCTCAGCCTCGATCAGCGTCTCGAGTTGCCATCGCATGACATCGGTCGACACATGCTGGCTCATT
>Ga0209987_10002305_pt1 | contig 10588 bp, 14 predicted proteins | sample N074metaG_FD_182134 | JGI IMG/M metagenome (GOLD analysis project Ga0209987, IMG submission 182134) | Deep subsurface microbial communities from Kermadec Trench to uncover new lineages of life (NeLLi) - N074 metaG (SPAdes) (version 2) | ecosystem: Environmental > Aquatic > Marine > Ocean trench... | reverse complement strand
CCGCTCCTCCAATGAAGATGTGAACGGTCGCCGCGCATGACAGTATTTGTTGCATTTCTTCGCGCGGTTAACGTTGGCGGCACCGGCAGCCTTCCTATGAGAGATCTTCGGGAAATGTGTAACGAGCTAGGTCTCGCTGATGTTCAAACTTACATTGCCAGTGGCAACCTTAGGTTCGGTAGCGATGAATCAAAGGAGTCGATCAAGGCTGCTTTGGAGGGGAAACTACGCGACTACGCCGGAAAGGATGTCAGGGTTGTCGTTCGAACTGCGTCCGAGTTGCGTGCGATACTCAACAAGAATCCGTTTCCCGATCGAGACCCCAGGTTCACTTTAGCGATTTTTCTGGATCGTAAACCCCCGAAAGACGCGCTGGACAAGGCTACCGGACGAAATGATGAGGAAATGCAACTCGGTACTCGAGAAATCTATGTCTACTACGGATCCGGTATAGGTCGTTCGAAGCTCAAGATCCCTGCGGCCAAAGATGGAACGGCTCGAAACATGAACACGATCAAAAAAATGGTAGCGCTTTCGTCCGAATAGCGTGGGCCTGATCGTTCTATAATATGTGGGCGGAAATTCCGGACAAAACGAAGAACACCGCCTGACAACGCCCCACATCAGCAGGCAAAAGGAAAACGCTAATGTCGTTTAGCAGCTACACCAAGCAACTGTGCATGTTTGTTCTCTCAGCATCACTTGTGCTGGGACTGATACTCGGTATCTCCTTCCTGGTAATCGGCGAGACGACGATGAATGTAGATGGAAACATCACGATTGGAGCGTTTGACGGGTTTTGGTTAATAATTGCGCTGCCGTTGGCATCAACACTGATTTTTCTGCTTTTGTCCCCGCTGTCCTTCCTGGTTCATAAGTTACTGTCAAGGCAACGTGCCTGAATTGGCGGAGATTGATGACCCATCGCTAGTCTGGACATATCAATTTGCTACCAAAACTGCCGATTTCTATGTCTGCCCTGTATGCGGCGAGGATACGAGCAGTCGACTTGAACGTCGAAAGCGTAACTGGATTCCGAAGGTCGAAATTTCCACGTCTGCCAGCCTGTTATGAGAGGGGTCTGATCTAATATGAACGCCGTAAATCTTAAAGACAAATTGGCAACGTTTTCTGAACACTGGTCACCGAGAATCGTCGCCGATTTCAATGGGAACGACGTCATGGTCGTTAAGGTAAAGGGCGAGTTCAATTGGCATTCGCATCCAGACACAGATGATTTCTTTCTGGTCATCAAGGGCCAGATAACTATTAAGCTTCGTGATGCCGACGTCCATCTCAGCGAAGGGGAATTGTTTGTAGTACCGAAGGGTGTGGAGCATTGCCCGGTTGCGGCCGAGGAAGCCGAGCTATTGCTCATTGAGCCACACGGCACGCCAAACACCGGCGACCAGGCGACCGCGACAACGAAAATCAGGATCTAGCGTGTTTCTCGATGTGCAGCTTGAAAACGCACTACACAAGTGCTTGAGGATACACTCATGTCGGTTTTATCCAAGACAGGGAATGGATATCGCAAGCTTCCACTATAGTGAGAAACTGGACTTTGATGAATCACTATGAGCTCGACAGTTAAAACCAGACTGCAGGTCAAAGTTGTCGCCGGAGCCTCACGTACAGAGATATCCGGTTGGCTCGGCGATGTCCTAAAAATTCGAATCGCCAAGCAACCGGAAAAAGGCAGGGCCAATCGCGAAGTTGAGTCCCTGCTGTGCAACAGCCTGGGGATTGCTCGTCGGTCAGTTCGAATCGTGAGCGGAAAAACCGCCGCAAGAAAGGTGCTCGAGATAGAGGGGCTTTCGGTTGACGATGTTCGACAAAAACTGGGCTCACCGACATGACTGGATATTCGGATACACCGCTCGCCAAGAAGCTCGGCATTAAAGAAGGCTTTCGCGTTCGGACGATCGGCGCGCCAAAAAACTATTTGAACCTTGTGGACCCACTGCCGCAGAATGTAAAGATCTCCAATCGCGGCTCGAAAGGCGTCGATATCTGGCACTTTTTTACGGCGTCATACACCGAACTGGAGTCGAAACTTCCCGCACTGATGGACGCGATCCAACAAAACGGTGTGATTTGGGTTTCCTGGCCTAAGAAGTCGTCCGGGGTACCCTCTAGTGTGACCGAAGACTCAATTAGGGAAATCGCGCTCCCGCTGGGGTTGGTGGACATCAAGGTATGCGCAGTCGACAATACATGGTCTGGCTTGAAGCTGGTTATTCGTAAAGAACTCCGTAAGTGATTCCTGAATACAATCTACGTTGAAATTTCATTAGTGGTGGATGATGACTGTCTATAGGATGACGTTTGTCATTTTTGCTTCGTGTAACATTGCACTTCTCGCAAGACACATGAATGTGCAGCTAATCAATATCCGCCCACACATTTTGTTCGCCCTTCTGTTGTTGGCCTCTTCACCCGCGCTAGCTGCGGACTGCGTTGTATTTCTTCACGGGCTGGCACGGACATCCGCCTCCATGGAAAACGCCGCTGCTGCATTTGAGGCCGACGGCTATGTCGTCAGTAATCGTGGCTACCCATCGAGGAAGTTCCCGATCGAGGAACTGGCGCCGATGGCGATCGAGGCCGGTATGGAAGAATGCCCCGAAGAGGGTTCCGTACACTTCGTCACCCATTCACTGGGCGGCATTCTCGTTCGTTATTATCTGGAACACAATGAGATGCCGGCGCTCGGGCGAGTTGTGATGTTCGCACCACCGAACCAGGGAAGTAAAGTCGTCGACAGCTTTCGGGCTGTCCCTGGATACAAGGCAATCAATGGCCCGGCCGGCATGCAGCTCGGAACCGACGAAAACAGCATTCCGTTGATGCTCGGCCCTGTGGACTTTGAAGTTGGCATTATCGCCGGCACCAAAACCTTCAATCCGATTTTGTCACAATACCTTGCAAACCCGGACGACGGAAAAGTCTCGGTCGAGAGTACGAAAGTTGACGGCATGACGGATTTCATCACGATCGCCGTATCACACCCGTTTATTATGGAGTCCACAGAAGCGATTGAGCAGGCGATGACATTTATTAGCACCGGACGATTCATGCACGACGCGCCGGAATGATGCGATCCAATAATTCTTCAACGACGACGCTAATTGCCGTCGCCCTGCTTCTACTTATCCTGTTTGTATCTGTTGCTTATTTAACTTTGGTGCAGCAGCCCGCCGAACAGCAGCAGGATTCCGAGTTGGTCAGCAAGCTGCTGCAAAATCGGCAGATGTGGGAAAACAGTCGCCCGTTATCGTATCGATACGTCGTGCACCGTAGGTGTTCCTGCGCACGAGAAGATACAACCCCGTTCGTTGCCACTGAAGAACGTGGCCGGAAAACGGCCAGATATCTTGTCAGTCTGGAATCAAGTTCCGGAGAGTTTTTGTCGGAACCGCCGAACCCGGTATGGATCACAGATATTTTTAATGAGCTCATCAAAGCCGTTGAGGAAGATCCGCAGCCAGAGGTCGAAGTAAGCTACGACAGTCGCTACCGCTTTCCCTCGTCAGTCAGTATCCGGCATTCGCATCGAGATGCCTACGTGCAATACGAAATTCGGGATTTCGAAATCCTGGAACACCGGCTACCGCTATAACAAACCCAACTCATCGCTTAGCTCGTAATAACAGGCCTTGATTCGTGCGCCGTAACCCTGCCGGTTGAATTTTCGCACAACTCGTGGATTCGCTTCGTCGTCCGATATGGGATCAATCATCTTCAGCAGCTCGTCGTAGGGCAATCGCTGCACAGCGGCCTGCACTTGAGCGATATCGACAGCACAATCGGCGAATCCTTCAATCAACTTCGGCATTAACTGCTCGATATCCTCATCGGCTACACCGGTCGCTGCAATTTTCGTCTTCAACTCATCGAAAGCCGAGCCTTCCATCTCGGTGATGATGTTCTGGCGAACCATGACGGTCAGCAGGCTTACCGGTAACTCACCGGTCTGTAGCCACTCGATACTAACGCCCTCTGCATCGATGCCCGCCATCTTGTTGCCGTCACGGACCAACATCTCGCTGCCCCACTCTTCCCTTTCGTAAGACAAGCTCACGCGCGTTCCACGCAACACCAACTTCGCCTTGCTGGTTTTTTTATGGACGTCGCTACAGCGCCCCGTTGAAATCCAGGCTGTCATATTCGCCTCGTAGGTCGGTCGCTTGGTGTCAGGAAGCTTGCCAACGATCTCCAGCTCCGCATAGCTCAGCTCTCGACCGCAGCGTCCGTACTGAGTCTCACCCGTAAAAACGATATTCCAGGTGCCACTGATCTCCGGGTCCTCTTGCGCCATGCACAATCCGGAGCTCGCGAGCAATAGCACGAATGTCAGTGAATAACGCAGTTGTGCACTCAATTCCAAATCCGTCCAACGCCGTCCGAATAAAATTACGATACCGCAATGCCTGGTAAAATGTAATTGGGGCATTACCGGGCCATTTACTCGACCGATTTCATCTGCGAACTCCGTCTAAACACGTGACAGACAGGAGAACCCACATGAAATCATCACCTACGATTATTTTCGCCAGCCTTGCCTGCGCGCTTGTTGCATCACACTACGCGTTTGCCGATGATGACGACGACGAAATCCCTTTTGACGTAGCAGAGATCTTTTTCGAGCTCAATGACACAGATGGCGACCTCGGAATACATGCGCTGATTGATGGTGATCCCTGGAAACGGCTGACAATAGAGGACACACGTGAGCGAAAGATACTCAATATCTATGTTCGTGGCCGACTGCGTCGCCAGGGACTAACTGAAATATTCTTTGAAAGTGCGGAGCCCACGTTCGACGAACTGTCGCCAGCTGAATTTTTCCACCGCTTTCCCGAAGGCACTTACGAGGTTGAGGGAAAAACGCTCGATGGCGTTGAGCTTGAGAGTGAAACGGAAATTACGCATGCAATGCCGGCGCCCCCTGCCGCAATGGTCAATGGCATTCCCATGGCAGAGCAATGCGATGAAGAAGAGCCCGGTTATGACGCTTTGAATGTCGATGCACCCGTTGTTATTAGCTGGGCGGCTGTTACTACGACACACCCCGACCTCGGTCACCCGCAGGGTTCACCCGACATTAGAATCTACAACTACGAAGTCGTTGTCGAAGCCGAGCTCGAAGACGCAGACGGCGAAGAATTCCTGAGTGTGTTCAGCGTTTTACTGCCCCCCGATGTAACGTCAATGACTGTCCCTGAGGAGTTTCTTTCGCAATCCGACGAGTTTAAGTTCGAAGTACTCGCACGCGAAGAAAGCTTCAACCAGACAGCCGTGGAAAGCTGCTTCCTGCTCGATGATGACAGCTAAGACGTTACATGCCCCCTGGCGCGGGGTCTTCATCGGCCCCGCGTTGTTTTTCCTTGCGACTGCCAATGCCGACGGCTCTGACCTCCAGAAAAACGTTCATCGTCAACTTGCGCATCAAAGTTACATTCTTGTTGAGTTTCCGTCACAAGCTGCGCAGCTCTACGTGCTGTCATCCGGACCAAAGATCGAGCCCTTGATTTATAAGGATATTTCCGTCAATAACACGCTGCTAGCTGTTGTCGATGAAGATCCCGAAATACGCGTGGACGCTGTGCTTGAGCTCGCCGATAGCAATGCCGAAGGAGCGTTCGATATTCTGTGGAGCGCGTTGTTCGACCCCTCACCGCAAGTCCGCGATGCTGCCGCTGCGGTAATGGAGGACCTCTCTGGTGAGGATCGGGCACATTAACCTCGACAGGTCCATCAATGGGATCGGTGAGCATTTCATAAAACTTATCGAGTGCCTCGACCGCCAGGGAATTCATCAGCACGTCATTGTTGCGAACGCCTCTCTTGCGCGCCGTGTTTCTATTTACGAAAACGTTCTCGTCGGACCGGTCACGAAAACTACCGTTATGTCCTACTGCTTGATGCCCGACGTCGATGTTGTGCACGTACACGACACCAAGAGCTATCAGGCCGGCCTGATACTGCGACTTACTCGTTCGATACCCTATGTGTTAACGCACAGGGCCACAGCCGCACCGGCGCGGAATCCAATCGCACGGTCGATCATTACGCGGTCCGCAGGCGTAATTTGCCCGACAAACGACGCCGCCAACGCATTGATCAGCGCTGGATTCACTGTGCCTGTCGACGTTGTTTCGGATATGACGTTTGCAGCAAACGCTGGCGATATGAACAAAAATCATATTGCCGCCGAACACCGCAGGATCTATCGGCGCGCCGTTGATACACGACGCATCCCGGCGCTACTGCTTTAGTCAGTCCTGATTAGAATTCCCAAAGTATGCCGACCGCCGGCAACAACGGCAGCCAGTAGTCGAGCGAGTTATCGAGTTCGGGAGTACCACCAGCATCTTCGGCAATATCCCAGTCAGTGCAGCAGACGTTGCGGCGATTGAAAACATTCGATACCTCGAAAAATGCTAGTAACGATCCGCGAGGGACATCGAAACTGCGGCTCAACCGAAAATCGACACTTGCAAACGCGCTGTGGCGCAACGCATTTCTCGGGCCGGGTATCGCAACGTAGATGAGCTCGCCATTGGCATCTGTACCATCCTGCTCAAGCCTCAGGTTCGTTGCGGGCCAGCCCGTGTGAGCGGCAGCTGCGAGCGCAACATCCCAGACATCGTTCGACCATCGTATCCCACCTTGCACGGCGTGACGCTGGTCCCAACTACGCGCTTCATCGTTGCCGCCGATACTATCCACCGCTCTTGATAGCGTGTATGACCCCCACCATGACCAGGCGTCGCGCTGGCCTTCGAGCGATAATTCCACCCCGCTCGACGTCGCACTGTCAGCATTGAGGCGAATTCGGTCCGGCTGGAACTCGGGGATTAGCCCCAAAGGATCGTACAAATTTTCGAAACGCGGCCGGACATTTCGCATGTCTTTGTGAAACAGTTCGACACGAACCGATAACTGCTTGTCAAAATTATGTATCAGCCCTGCGATCAGATGATCCGCACGCTGCGCCGGCCAGAACTGGTCGATACCGTCTTCTATTTGCAGTTCCTGTATACCTTGCGACTGGTAATACCGTCCCCAGCTCAAGCGCATTTCCGTTTTGTCGCCAAGGCTGTGCAGCAGGCTGACTCTCGGGCTAAGTTGCGAATCGGACGACAGGTTGGTGTATGTCTGGTCGTCCCATCGAAGCCCCCATTCAAGTGTGGTCTTCGAGGAGAGCTTGCGGCGATCGGAAAAATACAGTGAATAACTCGCGCCGCTCGGCGCTGCTGACAAGTCGCGCGATAGATCCGCTGGCGCATTTTGGTACAGCGCCTGCAAGCCAAAGTATTCGGCTTGCCCGGTGTAGTCATAACGCGCCCGGGAGCTGGTGAAATCAAAACCCCACTGCAGCAAATGCGTATCGGAACGACGATAGCGCCAATCCTGACGCACGCCGAACTGATCAACATCACGGATGTCGTCGACGTCGGCCACCATTTTTTCCTCGTCGCGCAAGGCTCCGATGCGTCGATTCGAATATGCAACATAGGATGCAGATGTGCTGCTCGACAACTGTTCCGACCATCGATTATCGAGTTGCACCCAGAATTGTGCATTCCTGGTTCTACTGGAAGCCGACTCGCGCTCATCCGGATCCGTCTCGAGCACGATGGTAATAAGATCGTCAGCATAAAGACCGTTCACCGATATCGTCATGTCCGGCGTCACATCGAACTGGAATTGTGAAAACACATCGTAGTAAGAGGGCTCGCCAAATTTCGGATCAATGACCAGATCGAGGTTTCCTCGACGAGCCGAGAAAAGCCAGCGCTTGTCCTCATTGTTAGCAGCAATCAGAAACGATGTATTGAATACACTTATGCCGATTTCTGTATGTCGAGACTTCTCAGGATCCAACGACTCCATCAGGACGACCCCACTCATCAGGTCGCCAAAGCGCACCGGGAAACCGCCCGTATACACTTCCACGCCCCTGATCGCCCGGGCATCAATAGTGCTGAAAATGTTCTGATAATCGCGTACGTGAAACGGATCAAATAACCGCTGCCCATTGAGGACAATGCCAACCTCACCGAGGTCGCCGCCGCGAAAATGCGCCTGCGCGGAGACGCCGCTGGCCGCAGCGCCGGGTAGTCGATGAGTTATCCGGATGGGGTCTTCACCGACATCGGGCATACCCTGAATAGTGCGTTGGTCGATAAGATACTTCGAGCCGCTTGCGTCGCGTGAAATTTCATAACGACTCGCAGACACAGTGATGTTCTCGATTGTCGGCGGCTCTACGGTCGCACTCGACGACAGCTCTGCGGGCTTGCCACTGCTTTCAGTCGAGCGAACAACGATGTAAACGCCCGCATCCAGCTGCAACGCCAGGGCGTGCGCGTCGAGAATCTCCCTAAGGATGGCGAGGTCTTCGGTTGCGGTTGGCTCAGCCGCTACAATCAATTCCGGGGGCACAAGTCTTGAGCTGTAGGCTATCGCAACCCCATTCGCACGAGCTTCATCAAGCACGTCGGATACGAAACGCCCGGAATAGGACACGCGCGGTGGATCCGCTACCTGGGCAGCAGCTGTTGCAGTCATTGCGGCACACAACATTACGACAAACAGCATTGCCGACATGTGGCCGCCGCAGCCCCCGATGCGCCGAGTGTTTTGGATCGTTTTGTACCCCTCAGTCCGCGATAATTATTTCGCCCTTTTTTGGATCAATAACGTATGTGAGGCTTGCTGACAGTAGGCCTTGACCCAATGCGACTCGTGGCTCCGCATCGAACTTTCCGCTTAGTGTCTCCTTGTGCACTATGCGTTCAACATGTCGGTCGTCGAATATGATCGTGAGGCCTGTTTCGCGAGCCACCCATTGTAAGAATTCGAAGATCGGCGTCTTGTCGTCGAAATCAGCCTGGGGTGCCGTAAGTTCGACCCACCGCCAAGCGTCGCCATAAGGCGAAATACTCAGAACGTTCGGCCTCGCAGATCCGATAAACGTCAAACGCTGGCGCCGTTCCGCGACGCCAACGAAGTACAGGCCGTCTACCGATACCCTGCCCTCGCGCACACTAACCGCAAGCGATTCGGCATCAATACGCCCCATGTATTGCGTACCGAGGTGCCTGATAACACCGTATTTTGTTCGGACGTGCAACTCCACGTTACGATTCATCGAGTCGAAATACATGGCACCTGATACCAGCTCTATGGCGCTGTCCGACAGGAATACCACCCGACTATTGGCGTCAATGCGAAGCGATCCGCCGCCGCCCCAGGCCAACGCCAATCCCGATTCCTTGCCCGTAATAATCGTTTGTCCGGCTGAAATCGACAACAAATCCGCGGCTTCCTGCAACTCCTCGCCCATGACGTATATCGTGATCGAGCCATAACTTTTTTCGATGGCAGCAACTTGTACCGCAATGACGGGCGGCGTTAAGGCAAACCTGATCACCAGCGCGAGTGTCAATAGCATTGACGCTGCGGCGGCCAAAGAAACGAATTGTCTGCGGCGCTTGCGTTTGCGCGTCACGGCCAGCCATTCGGCCTTCACAGCATTGCGCGCCATCTCGACATCTTCTGTCGAAGGCATTGGACGCGCAGCCACATGCCCCAGCAATTGCTCGAATGAGGCTTCCGATTCCAGGATAGCGTTATCGCTTTTGTTGCTCATGTTTGCACCGCTGCGTTTCGATTTTCGTTGATGCCCGCCATTAATGTGGTGTAGACATCGGCGAATGCACGTTTAGCTCTTGCAATAAGAGACTGTGTCGCCTCCTGCCCCATGTTTAGCCGAGTCGAGATCTCGCGTACTGAATGTCCTTGCACGTATTTCCATTCGAGCACGTTTCCGTATTTGGCCGGCAGCTTATCAAGCGCGACCTGGATGAGGCGTAACTTTTCAAGGCGCAGGTATTGAGCTTCCGGATTTTCCTCGAACGGCGTTTGAAAAGAATCCACAGCTGCTTGCAGTTCCGGATAGTCCTCAGTCAATACGATGTGTTGCCGATATCGTCCCTGCCTGCTCAGCCAGTCGCTAACTTCGTTTCGACAGATCGCACAGAGCCAGGTAAACAGCGCGGACTCCGCTCGATAGGTATGAAGTTTTTGCATCGCGCGCGTCAGGACGATTTGCGCTATATCGCGAGCTGCATCCGGGTCATCGGACAGCCGCACGAGGGCGAAGCGATACAGGCGCGCGAAGTTGTCTTCGAAAAAGCCTTCGAAAGCGAGCTCGTCGCCGCTAAGCAGTTTTTTAACGAGTTTTCGGTCGTCCAGATACACAGCCATCTTGCATTGCTCCACGCACTGCTAGATTAGACTGATTTCGGGCCGGGAATCGGTTGTTTTGACGTAAGTGATTGATCCGGCAGCCCAAACGAAATACGGGGCCGCATGGGCCCCGTATGGATTGTGACTTATCGATAGTCTGTTGCGCAGCGCCGCTGCGGCAACAGCATTATCGGATAGAACCCACTACCGCTTCATTGCTTCGAAGAACTGCGCATTGGTCTTCGTGTCCTGCAATTTGTTCAGCAGAAACTCGATCGCCGCAAGCTCGTCCATCGGATGCAGGACTTTGCGAAGCACCCACATC
>Ga0209987_10002303_pt1 | contig 10589 bp, 7 predicted proteins | sample N074metaG_FD_182134 | JGI IMG/M metagenome (GOLD analysis project Ga0209987, IMG submission 182134) | Deep subsurface microbial communities from Kermadec Trench to uncover new lineages of life (NeLLi) - N074 metaG (SPAdes) (version 2) | ecosystem: Environmental > Aquatic > Marine > Ocean trench... | reverse complement strand
GTCGGTCGCGAAGATCGCCAAGACAATCATCACTGCTGCAACCCATAACATTACCTTCAGCCAGATGGACGGCCCGATAGGGCAGGATCCATCCTCACAAACCGGTTGCGGCCGGTACACGCGCCAGAATGCCCAGGCGAGCATGATTGCGGCAACGCCGATAATGTACGGGCGAAACGGTGCCCAGCGCGCCATCGATACCGCGCCAGAGACGCCAAACAAGACGACTGCCCAGGGGCCTATGCAGCAAAGGCCGATGAACGACGCGATTGTGCTTATGCCAATCGCACCGCCGGTCGTCGCTGCCACTGTCCTGTGCAGATCAGCAGATATGTCTTTATTCACTGTTGCCACTCGATTCGATGACCCTCATTTGAGCGACCCAAAATCCAGCAGACAGTGGACAAAGACCCGTCAACCCCTGCTTTTTTGTGTCTACGTCGATAAGTCTAAACCTGGTACTATAGAACCAGGTCAAGACCTGTTTTCGAATATGCCGGGGAGGCCATCCTGTGCAAGCACTTACGGTCGACGGTGTCATCAAGGCCAGCGGCTTGTCGCGCGAAACGCTCCGCTATTACGAGAAGATGGGGCTCCTCAAGCCGCAACGCCAGGCATCGAACGGTTATCGACTCTATGCTGCTGATGACCTGCAACGGCTCGAGTTTATTGTCAAGACCAAGAAAGCCGGTTTCACGATTCGCGAAATAAGAGAGCTGCTGGACCTGAAGAATAGTGTTAGCGCGACGTGCCGGCTCGGGCGGGATATGGCCAGAGAGCAAATACAGCATGTGGACGAGAAAATTGTGGCGCTAACGGAAATCCGCACGATCCTCGTAGATTTTGCGAAGCAGTGTGAAAAAGAAGGCCTTGATGAACCCTGCAGCCTGAGCTTTCATCTAAAACCGATCTTGTTCGACGAGGATTATTTTCACCAGGAATAGAATTTGGCACAGACCCTGGCTAACGCCTGTCTGCGGTACCGAGAGGCGTGTATGGCGAATTACCAGTCCGCGAACGACGAAGCGTGATGGGCCTTCCCAGGATGCTGAGGTCGGATGTTCTGGGTGAACGCCTTTCCCGCGTTGATTCGTGCCAAATGTGCTGACGAATTGATGCTATGCGGCCGCCTGCCGCCTCTCAGCCCTAACTGATCCAGAACAACAAGCTGATGCTTTTGTAGTTTCAATGCTCGACGATGGCCGAATCGATGTGGATGAATGGGTCGATAATAAGAGCGTGAGACATTGAAATAGTCATAATCGTAAGGTGATGGTGGTTGACTTCGTTGTTGCTCTGCCAACTCGAAGCGTTGTTGTCGCCGTTCCGCCTGTCGCTCCTTTAAATCTGCCCAACGGATATTCATACGCTCCGCTTGTACAAGGATCGAATTCTGGTCTTCATTTGGATCATAGCCCGGAGGATTGAAATTCCTGACTACGAGCTTCGATACTTCGGCACTACTGTTTTCAGGCGCCCACTGGCTGAAATGCCGGACGCCATCCTCGTCCACCCAATGGAAGATCTCGCTGCCAAAGGCCGGATTTCCAATGATGAGTGAAATCAAACAGGTTATGGTAAATGCGTATCTTGTACAGTGGCTCATCGGCATTCCCCCGCGGACAGTTTACTTACCTAATTGATTAATTGGACCCCGTATAGTCACTTATTCTTAAATTAGATCAATAAACTGTCCCATAATTCAGCGAATCTGTACACCGTCCTTGATGACGTGGATAACATGACGCAGGTCGCCTGGATATTCCAGCGGATCGCCGTCGATGACGATGATGTCGGCCAGTTTTCCTTCGGTGATCGTTCCAAGCTCGTTTTGTTTCTGCAGGACAACGGCGGCCCAGCGCGTGGCGGCCATGATTGCCTCCATCGGCGTAAGGCCGACCTCTTTGACCAGGAAATGGATCTCGCGTGAGGCTGCATTGTGATGCGGGTTGGCGCGCGAGCCGGAGTCGCTGGCAACAATGAAATTAGCACCTGCCTGGTAGAGCTGCCGCAGTTTCTTCATCTTCGACTCGCGGTGCAGGACCGCACGATTGAACAACGGATGCCGTTGCACGTTAGCGTATGATCCGCGGATGTCTGCGTAGATATCGGCCGGCATGAGTGCTCCCCAGGCCGGATCGTGCACCAGTTCCGGGTTCAGAAAAATCTGCCGCAAGCCTTCCTCCGCGATGATGGTCGGCGCCATCGCAACCTGCTGTTCGATGATCATATTGACGATGTCATCGGGATAGCGTGGCTGCGATCCTGCGCCGATGTGCTCAATTGTGTCCCATTGCCCGATGCCCGCCTCGAGCGCAGTACGCAACGCCCGCTGGCTGAACAGATGGGTTGCCACTCTTAACCCTTGCTTGTGGGCCTCATCGTATATCGCTGCAAGCTCTTCTCGCGACAAGGCTTCGTCCTGTGTCTTGATGACATCGACGCCCATTTCCGCGAGTTGCCGCACCTTGCGCCTGCCGTCAGCAGGGCTGTCGACGACCCAGGTATCAACGAAGTCCGGTGACACGAATGAGGTCACTGATTTTCTAAGAAATGGCCCGGCGATGAATGTCCGCGGGCCCGGCATGGCCCCGGAGTTGATCTGCTCGCGCAGCCAGAACGCATTGTCGATGTCGGTGCCAAGATCACGAACTGACGTGACACCGGCGTTCAGCATTATTCTTGCCGCGGTCGGCAATACGTCGCTGCGCATGCGGCTTTCGTAAGTTTCAAACCAGTGGTCGTAGTTGCCATGACCGAGGATGTCGAAATGGACATGCAGGTCTATCAACCCCGGCATCACGGTACGTCCGTCCACGTCGATCACGGCAACGCCTGAGGGCACTTCGATGTCATTCTGGGTGCCCACAGCGGTTATCCGATTACCGGAGATAAGGACTACGCTGTCGTGGATCGGCGGTCCGCCGTAGCCGTCGATCAGCCGGCCGCCGACAATTGCGAGTGTTGCATCCTGTGCCGGTGAAGCTGCTGGAAGCGCTACAACAAGCGCCGTTATCAGCGCGGCTGCGATTCCTGATTTTTTTAGCATCATCATGCCCCTTTAATTATTGCTTGTAGACTTCGCCGCCCTTCATGACGAAGCGCACGTCTTCGAGTTCGCGGATGTCTTCAAGCGGATTGCCACGAACGGCAATGATGTCGGCATACATTCCTGATTCAATCGCACCGACATCACTTGGCCAGCCGAGCAGCTCGGCGGCATTGACGGTTGCAGTCTGGATGGCTTCCATCGGCGTCATGCCGTACTGCACCATGTAGGCAAATTGCTTGCCGTTGTTGCCGTGCGGGTAGACCCCGGCGTCGGTGCCGAATGCCATACGCACACCGGCCGCATGAGCTTTCCGGAAATTATCCCGTTGCGCCTGGCCCACGATGCGTTCTTTTTCGATCGACTCCGGCAGAAAACCTGCCGCCTCACCCATCTCGATGATGTAAGTGTCGACATAAACGTCCATTACCAGGAAGGTCCCGGCCTCGAGGGCCAGCCTGATGCCTTCATCATCAATGAGACTTGCGTGCTCGACTGAGTCAACACCAGCCTGGATCGCCGCCTTGATGCCCTCAGAACCATGCGCATGTGCGGCGACCTTGCGGTCGCGCTGATGAGACTCGGTAACGATTGCGATCATTTCCTCCAGAGAATACTGCTGAGCACCGACCGTAGTGCCTTTCGACAATACGCCACCGGTCGCGCAAAACTTTGTCAGATCCGCACCATACTTGACGTTTTCCCTGATCTTCTTCTTGATCTCCCATGGTCCGTCGGCGATGCCGCCGCCGCTGGCACCATACTCCGCCGGCAACAGGTTATTGTCGCAGTGACCACCGGTAATACCGAGTGCGTGCGCGGCCACTCTCATGCGTGGCCCGGCCACGTCACCATTATTAATCGCATCTCGCAACGCAACGTCGGCGTAACCCCCAGCGCCGACATTACGCACCGTCGTAAAACCGGCGTTCAATGTGCGGCGCCCGTTGGCGGCGCCAAACAAGGCATTGCGCGGCACGGAGGCGGCAAGATTCTTATAGCCTTGCGCGTCCGGGTCACCGGTCAGGTGCACGTGCATGTCGATGAGTCCCGGCAACACCGTTGCGTCGCTCAGATCGATGACGTTGGCCCCTGCTGGAATATCGATAGCTGATGAATTGCCGACTCTTTCGATGCGGTCACCGCGAATGACGATCGTCTGGTTGGAGCGCAACCTGCCATCGACGACATCGATGAGCTGCCCGGCTCTTATATAAGTGGCGTCCTGAGCAGTCGCCGGGACGCCCGCTGCGAAACCGCACAAGAAGAGCACGATGCCATAAGTCCTGTTAATCATTGAATTCCCCCGGGTTTAATGTTGTTCGGCCACCCGCTGCCGGTTTGCACTATGAATGCGCGATTGAATGTAGCCCGGGGGAATCCGATGATCAAGACAATTTACGGCGTGGCAATTCTGGCAACCGCGGCACTGGCATTTACCGCTGACGCCAGTACCGACTGGGACAATCCGGACGACATTCCCGTCATTGAACCGGTAACCGTCGGCCTCGCAGGCGAGCAACCGGCTGACATCGTTCGCTACCTGATGGCACGCGGCGCCTTGCAGACGCGCATTTCTCCCGATGGCAAGACAGTTGCATTCGGCTACCGCGTTACCGGCGAACCGCAGCTTTGGGTTGTCGACGCTGCCGGTGGCTGGCCGCGACAACTGACCTTTGGCAGCGGCATTTCATTTTTCCACTGGGCGCCGGATAGCAAGCACGTGCTGGTTGCTCGTGACGCCGATGGCAACGAGCGCGTCGGGGTTTTCCTCCTGTCCGTTGACGGCACCGAGGAGCGGCAGTTGCTGGCCTTGAGTGAAGCGTTTCGCGTGTTTGGCATGTTTTCGTCAGACGGGGCGCAATTCATTTACTCGTCCACCGAGCGCACGGGCCGGGATTTCGATATTTATGTCGGCGACATCGCCAGCGGTGAATTCCGCCTGATTTATGAAGGCACTTTCGGATTTTTTCCCAGCAAGTGGCAACCGAACGGTGACCTGGTCATCGTCAATGAAACACGCGGCGAGGATGGCAACGATGTCCACCTGCTTGATTTGTCCACTGGAATAATGTCGCCGTTGTTCCAGCCGGACGTGTCTGCGGCGTACGTTGGTTACACCTGGCTGCCCGATGGCAGCGGCTTTTACCTGGCGACCAACCAGGATCGTGAATACATCGCGCTGGCATTCTACTCGCTGGCAGACGAAGAGCTGACAATTCTAGAAACACCGGACGCCGACGTCAGCAACGTTACCTTAAGCGGCGACGGGCGCTATCTTGCGTGGACGACGAATGAGGACGGCTATGCCAAATTGCATCGCAATACCAGCAGGCCGCTGACGCCGCCGGAGCTGCCACCCGGCGTTTACAATCTCGAATTTTCCAGCAAGACATCTACGATGATTATTCGCGTTACCGGGCCTGCGACGCCCGGAGACGTTTATGCCTGGAATTTTGAGACGAATGAAGTCACGCACACGATTGAGTCATCGCTCGCGGGACTCGATCCTGAAACGTTCGTGATTCCTGAATCGCTGCGCTACCCGGCGCGAGATGGCGTGGAGTTGCAGGGTCTCTTGTACATGCCGAAGGAATCTGTGTCGTTAGAAAAACCGCCGGTCGTCGTCAAGGTGCATGGCGGGCCGACTGGGCAGTCGCGGCCGACATTTCAGCCGCAGGTTCAATATCTTGTTAACAACGGCATCGCCGTATTCGATGTTAATGTTCGCGGCTCGACGGGCTTCGGCAAAACCTACACACGACTCGACAACCGCGAGAAGCGGCTGGACTCGGTGCGCGACCTTGTCGACACCGTAGCATTCCTGTCGCAGGACGAACGCCTGAACACCAATCGTATTGCGGTCATGGGTGGGTCCTACGGCGGCTACATGGTTAATGCGGTTCTTGGTTCTACCCGGGCGTATTCGACGCAGGCGTATCAAGGGTCGGTGTCTCCGACTGGGTCAGGGCGTTGCAGGAAGCTATGCCGGCATTGAAAGCATCTGACCGGATTGAGTACGGCGATATCCGCGAAGAGGAATGGCAGGAGTTCTACCGGGTGAATTCGCCGATCAATAACGCGCACAACATCAAAGTGCCATTACTGGTGCAACATGGGGTCAACGATCCGCGCGACCCGGTCACCGAATCGGACCGGCTGGTGACCGTGATTCGCGAAGCGGGCGGCACCGTAACCTACATGCGTTTCCCGGACGAGGGTCATTCGATCTCGAAGCAGGCAAACCGTGTGGCTTATTTCCGGACCATGGCGAGCTTTCTCGAGGAACACTTGAAGCCGAGCGAACTGGATGCAACGGACTAGCGAACAGCTAATGCATCGTAGCCATTGTCTCCCTGTGGTGAGATGCATTTCTAAGTCTGTGTTTTATGCATCTAAAACGACGATTTAGGCGGTTTTCTTGGGCTGTAAACGCATGAAAAATATTTAATATGAATGATTTATAGAGGTCCGACCCCAAGTATTGGCCAAAAAAAGGCCGGAGCATTGCTGCTCCGGCCATTCTTTTTCTACCCTGCCAGCGCTTACTGCATGGTCCAGTTAAGGCCGAGGAAGAAGTACGTGCCTTGCGGGCCAACCGGATAGGCTGTCTCGGTGATGAACGGCTCCTCGTCCGTTACGTTGTTGATGCCACCGAATATCCGGACGCTTTCGCTGAAGTCCCAGCTTGCGGTCAGGTTGTGTGCCCAGAAATCGTCCGAGAATCCTGCCGGACCAAACTGGAACACAGCGGTCTCGATTTCTACTCGGTTCAGGGCCTGCTTATCCTGATACAAGGACGTCCACTGCACGAAAAACGGTCCCAGGCCCCAGTTTAGATAAGCCGTGTACGACAGTTCCGGCCTACGCAGCTCACCGAGCTCCGGATCTACTATGGTCGGGTCACTCGGATCGAAAAATTCGTCGATCTCGTTAACCTTGGTGCCCTGTGCACCAACCGTAAAAGAGCTCGCACCGAGTTCGAATGCGTAAGTTGCCGCGAAGTCGACACCCGAAGACTCGAGCTTGCCGAAGTTAAGCTGCGACTGCTGAATGAAGTCGAAACCAAGGAACTGCGCCGACGTCGGATCAGCAACTCTCCTGAACTGAGTGCAGAACGTATTCGGGAAGGTTGCCGAATCATAACAATTATCGACGATATCCTGAGCAGCCACGAAATCGATTGCGTTCGTGATCTCGATGTCCCAGTAGTCGATAGACAACGTGAAGCCTTCGAAGAAGGTCGGTGTGAACACGAAGCCGACCGTGAACGTATCGGCTTCCTCTTCGGTGAGATCCGGATTACCACTGGTCGCCCCGCTGACCCTCGCAGACAGCGGATCCACGAAGCCGACCGGTATGCCATCCGCCCTGCAGTTAGCTAAACGGATCGCGCCGGCTGCAGGATCATTGGCGGTCAGCGCGTCGATTTCGGTCTGTACACAAGGATCTAACGGACGGAACGTCGCTGCCAGTATGGGATTGAAAAGTTCAGCGATATTCGGCGCACGCACAGCCCGCGAGACCGTGCTACGGAATCGGATGTCTTCGACCGGCGCCCATACCAGGCCTACTTGCCAGGTAACGGTATCGCCGACGTTCGAGTATTGCGAGAAGCGTGCCGCTGCATTAAAGCTCAGCTCCTCGGCGAAGGTCGCACCGGAGAGCAGCGGAACGTCGACCTCACCGAACACGTCCCAGACGTCATAATTGCCACCCGCGTTGTTGGAGAGGAATCTCGGATCCCAAACCAGTGTCTCCTGACCGAATGCCGACAGGTCACTGATCCGTGTACCCGCTTCGCAGTCCGGCGTCGTAATCGGGCAAATGCCAAGGGTCAACGAATCGAATATCGTCGTGCTTTTCTCAATGCGGAATTCGGCGCCGGCGGCAAATGCGATCTCGCCAGCGTCAAACCCGAAACCCGTATCGCCATTGACAATGACCGAGAGCACTGTCTGCTCGATTTTGCTCTCGTGCACCGTAGTCGTCAGCAGCCAGTCTTTCGCAGCCTCGGACCCGCTTTCGGGACCGTTGAAGATATTGTATGGCTGGCAGCTACCATCCATCGGGTTAAAGGTAAAGAAGCCCGCGTCGAACGTCGGAATGCCGAACCGGGTGGTCGGGTAAAGTGATCCGTCGAGCTCGGAGCGGCAGATCGGTTCGCCGCTGCCCGGATCCGTCACTACGTCGAGGGCCGCAAAATAACGGTCCATGATCGTCGTACCCTTGTTGTTATCCGTGATTTTTGTCTGACCACGGTTGAGCGATATTTCGAATCCCCAACCGTTGTCGAACTCACCTTCCATGCCAATGACGAAGCGCGAGAGCTCCCGGTCGATCTTACGGCCGGCGTCACCGAAATCGTTCGGATCTCTCGTGACGTAAAAGCCGTCAGTTTGCACTGCAAAGGGTGCCAGTGCAGCCGGAATAAACGGGTTGTCGGGCAGAACTCTGAGCAGATCATAGAAACCGTCGGCCGTATCGAACAGTTTGGTTTCCTGGTCCAAGTACTTGAACTCGGCGAACAGGGTCAGATTATCGGCAACCGCATAGTTACCCATCAGGGTAATGTTGACCCGTTCATCGTCGGGCGTCAGGGAATATGGAGAGTAGCCGTTGCCGTGAACGCCGTCGCCGCCAAAAGAATTAAAGTCGCCGATGATCACTCCATCGTCATAAACACGCACCGCACCGCCCTGGTCAACGTGCCAGCAGCCGCCGAGGAATCCGAAGCCAGGGGGAGAGAAGTCGAGGACGCCATTGAAACCCTGAAAGGAATCGAAGCAGTCATCGACGCCATTACCATCCAGATCGATACCCTCCGCAAAGGCGGTTCCGGGCAAAACCACGCCGCCCTCGGAGCTGATCGAGAACGTCAGGAAGCGGTCGATCAGCTGGGTGGGCGAATTGTCTGCACGATCGATCAAGGCAAGCTCACCTGACGTCAGATCAGCAGTCGTTATCGGTGTACCCGGGAACGACGCATTGAAATTAGTGACAAAGTCGTCTGCCGACGGAATCAACAATCCATACGGGTATTGGCCATTCGAGAGGGCATAGAAACTCGAGAAATTCGTCTCAGCGGCGGTGATTTCACCCGCCTGGAAACGCAGGTCAGGATGACCGCCTTCGTTGGCCGCGATCGCGTTATTTGCGGACCAGGAGCGATCGCCCATGGTCATCGACTCGCGCTTGCGGTAATCGACTGCAATCGCGAAATTGCCGCGATCATCGGCGAAGTTCGTACCCCAGACACCGCCCAGACGGAAATCTTCGCCATCGCCCTTACTCGACATGCCGCCTTGTGCAGTGATTTCCAGCCCCACGAAATTATCCTTCATGATGAAGTTGACCACACCCGTCACCGCGTCGGCGCCATAGATAGCCGATGCGCCACCCGTCAGCACTTCGACACGCTCAATGAGCGGCAGCGGGATCGTGTTGATATCGACCGCCGCGTTACCCGGGGACCCGGCAACATGCCGCCGGCCATCGACGAGCACAAGCGTGCGCGAGAGGCCCATGCCACGAAGCTGCAGTACAGCCTCGCCGGACAGGTCGAGTACACTCGATGTGTCGCTGTCGAACGCCGAGCCTACTGGTGATGACGATCCATCGCCGGTTTCGCTGGTCATGAGGGCCGGAATCTGCCTGATGACTTCAACCACGTCCATCCTGCCTGAAAGCTGGATATCGTCAGCGGTAACGGATTGCACCGCGACCGACGAGCCAAGGTTGGGGTCGCGCGCAATACGCGAGCCCGTAACGATAATTTCTTCGACTTCCCCTTCTTGCGCGAAGGCGGAGCCTGTGCCAAGACTGAGACCGATTACTGCGAAACTACCGAGTAATATAGCGTGAGTAGAACACTTCCTTATAAGTGCAGATTGCATCGTAATATCCCCCAGGATAACCAAACTAAACCTTCGACCTCACCAATCGCAGATGTTGGTCTGTGACAACATCCGCAAAACGAACAGCAGAAAGCCGAAAACACATTGGATACTGTACTGATAGCCCTAATCAGGGCGATTGTCAATGATATTGCCTCGGCTTTTGTTGCGAGTTTACAACATCTGGATACAGAGACCAAAATAAGCAGAAGAGCGGCTCTGCATCCCCCATGGCAGCCAGTTTACTGCTTGTTTACACAAGAATCGATAATAGAGCGGCAAAAGGTGCGAATTTCCGCATGCGGCTAAGAAACGGCTGTTTCTTATAACATTTCGATCGGGCAGTAGTCGAAATCGAAGCCAAAATTGCGCGGCGCAACGACCTTCAAAGCCCTGTCCGTCCGGTAGTGTGGCGGACATCCGATGCCGAAAACGGTAACGCGCTGACCGTAGTGCACGCGCTCGGAATTGATCGGCGACGAGGTTTCATGATCGACCATGGTGATCAGGTCGGGGACCGACGCAACGACCCGATCGCCGACCTTTGCCACCAGAAACTCGTTCTTGATCGACAAGGTCATCGGCGGCTCATCCGTGCCCACCGACTCGATATGTGCCTCACCGACATCGAAGCCACCAACGAT
>Ga0209987_10002301_pt1 | contig 10592 bp, 8 predicted proteins | sample N074metaG_FD_182134 | JGI IMG/M metagenome (GOLD analysis project Ga0209987, IMG submission 182134) | Deep subsurface microbial communities from Kermadec Trench to uncover new lineages of life (NeLLi) - N074 metaG (SPAdes) (version 2) | ecosystem: Environmental > Aquatic > Marine > Ocean trench... | reverse complement strand
GTGCGGCCCACCGTGGGTTCCAAGGTGCGCATCTACGTCTTCACCGAACCGGCAGATCCGATCGCGCCCGCGAGTCCGTACGAATTGGTGGGGCGGGTCATCCGACACAGCCATTCGGGCTTCGCGATCGAATACGAGGAATCCGATCCCGAGGTGTGCCGGTTGGTCGAGCAAGCGGCAGCCTCCCAAGACTGATCTCCGCCCGGGCGCCGTTCTGTGCCCGCGCTCTCCTGGCTGGTGGATCCTCCGGATCCTCTTGCGGCGTTGGAGGGCACGCTTCGCGAGCCATCCATCCTGGCTGGCGCATCCTTCGGAGGTCCCATTACGCTCTGGCAGCACTTCGGAGCTATGGTTGGGATTTTCTCCTGGAGGGCGGGATGGCGGCGGTGGATGTCGCGAGAGATACGGAGCCGCACGACCGGCGCGTCGTGGTGGTTGGCGGTGGGCTCGCGGGCTGTGAGGCGGCCTGGCAGGCGGCACGACGCGGCATGGAGGTCACCCTCTACGAGATGAAGCCCGTGCGGTTTTCACCCGCCCATCAATCCGAGGGATTCGCCGAGCTGGTCTGCAGCAACTCGCTGCGTTCCAACAGCCAGGTAAACGCCGTTGGATTGCTCAAGGAGGAGATGCGCCGGCTCGGGTCACTCGTGATGGAAGCTGCCGACGAGTCCGCGATTCCCGCAGGACGCGCTCTCGCCGTTGATCGAGAGGCCTTTTCGCGCCGGATCACCGACAGCATCGAATCCCATCCACGCATTGAAATTCGCCGAGAAGTCGTCGAGCGCATTCCGACCGACGGGCGCGTGATTCTCGCAACGGGTCCGCTCACGGCCTGTGAACTCGCGCGCGATCTGCAGCAGCTTCTAGGCGAGGAGCACCTGTATTTTTACGATGCACAGGCGCCGATTTTGTACGCTGATTCGATCGACCACGAGATCGTTTTCCGGGCGTCCCGCTACGACGAAGGTGAGGGCGACTACCTCAACGTGCCGCTCTCCGAAGACCAGTATTTCGATTTTGTCGGCGCGCTGCTGGCGGCCGAAACGGTGCCGCTTCACGCCTTCGAGGCGAAGCTCTATTTCGAAGGTTGCCTCCCGATCGAGGAAATGGCGCGCCGCGGCGAAAAGACCCTGGCCTTTGGCCCGCTCAAGCCCGTCGGTTTGATCGATCCGCGAACCGGCAAGAGGCCCTACGCGGTGGTTCAGCTGCGCCAGGAGGACAAGCGGGGCACGCTCTACAACCTCGTCGGATGTCAGACCAAGCTCCGCATCGGAGAGCAGCGGCGCATCCTCCGCAGCCTTCCCGGATTATCCGAGGCCGTCTTCGCGCGCTTCGGCTCGGTTCACCGCAATACCTATGTCAACGCCCCCAAGCAGCTGCAGCGAAATCTGGAAGTTCGGCGGCGGCCGGGCCTCTACGTGGCCGGGCAGATGGCCGGCGTGGAGGGCTACGTCGAGTCGGCGGCACTCGGCTTTGTGACGGCGCTCAACGTCGTTTTCGAGTCGCGCGGCCTAGCGCCGATGCTTCCCGACGCCGTGACTGCCCACGGTGCGCTGATCCATCACCTGAGCGACGCGGACCCGCGAGATTTTCAGCCGATGAACGTCAATTTTGGCCTGTTTCCCCCGCTCGAAGGGGAATCGCATCGCATTCGCAGGCGCGAAAAGGCAGAGAAATTCGCGGCGCGTGCGCTCGATGCCCTGGCCCCCTACCAACGCGCCGCCGCGGAGTTGCTCGAATGAATTTTGCCAATGCAATTCTCGAGTACGGGCTATACCTCGACGTGGAGCGCAATGTTTCGCCCCACACCCGGCGCGCCTATCTCTCGGATGTTCGTCAGTTCGTCGATAGCCTGGACGCGAACAGCAACCCGTCGAGGGTGACCCCAGCGGATGTCCGCGCGTTTCTCGCCACTCTTCACGCTGCGTCCCACCCCTCGACGCTCGGTCGAAAACTCGCATCGCTGCGCTCCTTCTTCCGATACTTGCTGCGCGAAGTCGGCTGTAAGCTCGATCCGACGGTCGGTATTCCCGCGCCCCGCCAACCCAAGCGGCTGCCGAACCCGCTGCCGGTGGACGATTGCGCGACCCTCATCGAGTTACCCGATTCCGGCCCCCACAGCGAAGGCTTGGTTCGGGGGCGACTGCGCGACCGCGCATTGGTGGAACTTCTTTACGGGGCGGGCCTGCGGGTCGGTGAAACGGCTGCACTCGACGTCCGCGACGTGGATCTTCACCGGGGCGAAGTGCGTGTCATGGGCAAGGGTGGCAAGGAGCGGGTGGTGCCGCTCCCGGCCGCGGCACGAGAATCCCTCCGCGAGTATCTCGACTCTCGGCGTGGCCCCGGCCTTCTTGCCGAGCCGATGTTTCCGTCGCTCCGTCCTCGAGATGGCCGCTTGCGCCGGCTCGGAACGCGCGACATTCGCCGAATCCTCAAGGCGCGGGCGCGTCAGGTCGGCATCGTGGGTCGGGTGCACCCTCACCGACTTCGGCACAGTTACGCGACGCATCTTCTCGACATGGGTGCGGACCTCCGAGAGATTCAAGAGCTACTTGGCCACGCGAGCCTATCAACGACCGAGAAGTACACCGCGGTTTCGGCGGAGCGTCTGATCGAGGTCTACGACAAAGCACACCCGAGAGCCGGATTTAAATCAGCCGGATTCACCAACAAGAGAGGTAGGCGATGAATCTCGGAGAGCCGATCCGCTCGACGACGGTGCTGGCGATCGTGCGAGATGGATTGATCGCGATGGCATCCGACGGGCAGGTCACGGTCGGCGACGCCGTGATGAAGCAGACGGCACAAAAAACCCGGAAAGCCGCCAAGCACGATGTCTTGATCGGATTTGCGGGTGGCGCGGCCGATGCGCTCGCGCTCACAGAGCGGTTGGAGTCCAAACTCGAGGAGTACTCGGGGAATGTTCGGCGCGCCGCTGTCGAGCTTGCCAAGAGTTGGCGGACGGACCGCGCGTTGCGGCGGTTGGAGGCGCTTTTGCTGATCGGCAACAGCGAGTGCGTACTGGTCGTTTCGGGAAACGGTGATGTCATCGAGCCAGACGACGGAATCGTGGCGGTTGGCTCGGGAGGCAATTTCGCGCTGGCGGCGGCTCGCGCACTCGTGGATCACAGCCGGCTTGGCACCGCGGAGATCGCGGAGGCAGCGCTGCGATACGCGGCGCGAATCTGCATCTACACCAACGACAACATCAACGTGGTGACACTGCCATGAAGCTGCAACCGTTTACACCCCGGGAGGTCGTCTCTGAACTCGACCGGTACATCGTCGGGCAGAACGAAGCCAAGCGCGCGGTGGCGATTGCGCTGCGAAATCGCTGGCGTCGGCAGCAGGTCCCGGAAGAGTTGCGGGACGAGATCGCCCCAAAGAACATCATCATGATCGGGCCCACGGGGGTCGGCAAGACCGAGGTGGCGCGCCGCCTCGCCAAGCTCGCCCAGGCTCCGTTCATCAAGGTCGAGGCCTCGAAGTTCACCGAGGTCGGCTATGTGGGTCGCGATGTCGAGTCGATCATCCGGGATCTCGTCGACAATGCGATGGCCCTGGTGCTCGAGGAGGAAAAACAATCGGTTCGGACGAGAGCCGAAGAGGCTGCGGAGGAACGTCTACTCGATGCGCTCCTTCCCCCGCAGCCGGTTCCGGCCCAGCAGGAGAGCTTCGGAGTCGATTCTCCCGGCGCGGCACTGCCGGCAGAGCCGGCGGCCAGCGAGACTCGCGAGAAGCTCCGGGCGATGTTGCGAGCGGGAAGCCTCGACGAACGCGATATCGAGGTCGAGCTGGAAGACGCGACCGGCGGGAGCCCGACGCTGTCGATCTTCACGCCCCAGGGTGTCGAAGAAATGGGGATGCAGTTCAAGGACATGCTGGGTGGCCTTCTGCCCCACCGTTCGCACCGGCGACGTATGAGCGTCTCGGTGGCTCGCGATGCGTTGATCGCCGAGGAGGCGACACGGCTGGTGGATATGGAGCGCGTTCGGGAAGTCGCCGTCGAGCGTGTCGAGCAGTCCGCAATCGTGTTCATCGATGAGATCGACAAGGTTGCCGGTGGTACGAGTGACCGAGGCGGCGCGGATATTTCTCGCGAGGGAGTCCAGCGCGATCTGCTTCCGATCGTCGAGGGCTCGACGGTTCAAACCAAACACGGCCCGGTGAGTACGGATCACATTCTCTTTATCGCTGCAGGAGCCTTTCACTCCGTGAAGCCTTCGGATCTGATTCCTGAACTCCAGGGTCGATTTCCAATCCGGGTCGAACTCTCGAGCCTCAACCGAGACGATTTTGTTCGCATCCTGACAGAGCCCCAGAACTCGCTGGTACTCCAGTACCGCGAGTTGCTGAAGACCGAAAATGTCGAACTCGATTTCAAGGAAGACGGGATCCACGCGATCGCGAGGTACGCGGCGCTGGTCAACGAGCGCACGGAAAACATCGGAGCGCGGCGGCTGCATACGGTGATGGAAAGACTGCTGGATGAGGTGAGTTTCGACGCCCCAGACCTTGGCGCGATTCGAATCACGATCGATGAAAAATTCGTGCGCGACCGACTCGAAGATCTTGTTGAGGACGAAGACTTGTCGCGGTACATCTTGTGATGGCAGCAACCTCATGGGCCAGAAGTGCAACCCCAGAATGGGGTTGAAAGACGCAGCAGGCGAATCCATTGGATTCGTCTGCCAGTCGCGCGACCCCAGAATGGGGTTGAAAGACGCCGCATGCGAATCCCCTGGATTCGCCAGCTAGTCGTGAACTGAGAGGATTGAGATGGCCGAAGAGTCGACCCGGGTACTCGTCGTCGATGACGAGCGTTTCTTTCGAGAGGGGATCTGCGATGCGCTTCGAGATGCATCGATCGATTGCATCACCGCGGAGCGGGAAGAGGATGCCTTCGAGTTCGCGCGACGGCCTGAGGTGGGCGTCGTCGTTCTCGATATCGGAACGCCAGGAGTCGATGGACTCGATCTATTGCGAAGGCTAGGCGCCGAGCGACCCGGGCTGCGCGTGATCGTGATTTCGGCGCACGTAGATCACGATCGCGTACTCGAGGCGCTGCGCCTCGGAGCCTGTGACTACCTCGCGAAGCCGCTTCACAACGAAGAACTCGTGCTCGCGGTTCGTCGAGCCCTGTTGGGTTCGGGAATGCATGCGAGTTGGGAGTCGCTCTGCTCGAGACTCGCTGTGCTCGAAACTCACCTGGCAGAACTGGCGAGCGAATCGGAAGCTGGCGAGTCGGAATCTTTTCTTGCCGATCGAATGGCACTTGCGGTGGCGGACGTGCTCGGCGTAACCAGGGCCTCGTTGATGCTTGTCGAGGGCGATTCTGGTCTACTCCGGGTTGCCGGGGCTACGGGATGTGATGTCGAGCCGGCGGAGATGGATGCCGTGGAGATCGGATCGGGCGTGGCGGGCTGGGTGCTCGATGAGGGTAGGGCTCTCGTCGTTTCGAATGTCGGCGAGCACGAGCGTTTCGCCGATCGAGTCGTCGACGGCCGGTACCGATCGGATGCGTTTGCGATCGCACCGATCAAGGGTGGCGGGAAGCCGATTGGTGTGCTGTGTGCGACAGAACGCGGAGACGGGGGCTCGTTTGGTTCTCAGGATCTCAGCCTGCTACGGATCCTGGCGCTGCAGATCGGCCCACTCATCGCGCGACTGCGTACCCGAGTCGCAACCGAAGCTGAGGCGGACGTGGATTCAAGCGATTCCAAACCGCCGATCGCGGCGGACCCGACACCGGCCAGCCTCCCGCAGGTCGAACCGTCCAGATCCGATGATGCGGAGTTGGCACGCGCCATTTGCGACGTGCTCACCGCCGAAGTCGAGCCCGACCGCGTGATCAGCGCGTCGCTCGCGGTGGTTGCGATCGGGCTACCGGCCGCTCCGGTTTCGCTTTACCTGCTCGGACCGAATGGCCGAGAATTGGTCCTCGAAAGTCAATCTGAACGAGCTGGAAGCGCAGATCGCGAGAGGCTGCCGATCGACTCTGGACTCACAGGTGTCGTGCTGCAAACCGGTCGCCTGGTGGCAACCGATGCGCCCGATCGGGATCCCCGCTTTGATCCGGAGGTCGATACTCCCGAATGCGGCCAAGCCACCCCCCTGCTCTGCGTTCCCGTTCGGTTCCGCAACAAGACGCTGGGCGTGATGCGCGTGTTCCTGGAAGCCGGAGTTCCCGCCTCGGCGCGGACCGGCGAAATCCTCGCAGCAGCGATCTCGGCGGCGGTTCGCAACGCGATCATGTACCGCGGCCTGCTCGATTGCGTGGACGGAGTCGCCAAGGCCCGCCGCGAAAGCCGGGCACGTGCCTAGTCACATATTCCCAGGATGGGGTTGTGTGACGCCGCAAGCGAATCCCGTGGATTTGCCCGCTAGCCGCGCAATCCCAGGATTGGTTGGGCGACGCCATTCGGATTTTTACGCCAGAGAACCTATGATCCCAGGCTTCCGATGAAGACTCTGATCGACAAGGCTGAGGTGCTGATCGAAGCGCTGCCCTATATGCGGCGCTTCTACGATCAGACCATCGTGATCAAATACGGCGGGAGCGCAATGAGCGAACCCGACCTGCGCGCATCGTTTGCGATCGATGTGGTCCTGCTCAAGTACATCGGGCTCCGCCCGGTGATCGTGCACGGCGGCGGGCCACAGATCGGCGAAACCCTGGTTCGGCTGGGCATTGAATCCAACTTTGTCGACGGTCTTCGCATCACTGATGATGCGACGATGGAAGTCGTCGAAATGGTGCTGGGCGGAAAGATCAATCCGGGAATCGTCGCGCTGGTCGAGCAGGGTGGTGGGCGCGCGATCGGACTCACCGGCGGTGATGGCGGAATGATTCAGGTCACGAGACGCCTCCACGAGGATCGCGATCTCGGCCGCGTTGGAGAGATCGTCTCGGTTGACCCCGCTTCCATCGCGTCGGTCGCGGAGGCCGGCTTCGTACCCGTGATCGCTCCGATCGGCGTGGATGCAGACGGCGTTACCCACAACGTGAATGCCGATGAGGCCGCGGGCGCGATTGCGTGCGCGCTACACGCCGAGAAATTCATCCTGTTGACGGACGTAGAGGGGGTGAAGGACACGGAGGGGCGCGTCATCAGCAGGCTGGGCGCGGAAGAGGCTCGCAAGCTGATCGAAGTTGGGACGATCCGCGAAGGCATGATTCCGAAAGTCCGCTGCTGCATCGAAGCGTTGGAGAGTGGAGTTTCCAGCGCGACGGTTCTCGATGGTCGAGTGCTCCACGCGGTACTTCTCGAGATTTTCACCGACGGTGGCGTCGGCACCTTGATTACGCGCTGAGATGCCCAAGGACTTCCTCACACTCGCTGACTGGAGAGCCGAAGACCTGCTCGCGATGCTCGATCGCGCGAGAGAGTTCAAGGAACTTCGCCAGCAGTCGAAGGAACATCAGACGTTGCCAGGTCGCGTGCTCGCGATGTTCTTCGAAAAACCTTCGCTGCGGACACACGTCACCTTCGAAGCGGGAATGACACAGCTTGGAGGGCACGCGATCCTGCTTCGGCCCGAACAGATCGGGATCGGAACCCGAGAATCTCCGCAGGACGTCGCGAACAACCTCTCGTGCTGGGTCGATGGGATCGTTGCGCGGACCTTCAGCCACGCGTTGGTCGAGGAGCTGGCTCGGGTTGCGCAGATCCCGGTGATCAATGGGCTCACGGATCTGCTTCACCCCTGCCAGGTCATGGCGGACTTCCAGACCATCGCTGAAAAGTGTGAGTTGAAGACCGCAGTCATCGCCTACGTGGGCGATGGCAACAACATGGCGAACTCGCTGATTTTCGGGGCGTCGGTACTCGGCCTCGAATTGCGCCTCGCCACGCCTGCGAGCCACCGCCCCGCGCTGCGCGTGAGACGTCGTGCCGACGAAATCGCTGCGGCGAGCGGGGCGAAGATCAGCTGGTCCGAAGATCCCGCCGAAGCCGTTCGCGGAGCGAACTTCGTCTACACCGATACGTGGACCAGCATGGGGCAAGAGGACGAGCGAGAGCTCCGGAAGAAGATCTTCCTCCCCTACCAGCTGAACGCGGAACTTCTCGGCCAGGGCGAGGACGCCTACGCGATGCACTGCCTGCCCGCCCACCGGGGCGAAGAAATCACCGACGAAGTGCTCGACGGTGACCGAAGCCTCGTCCTCGTGCAGGCCGAAAATCGGCTTCACGTCCAGAAGGCGATTCTCGAGCAGTTGCTCGGTTGCCCGCGCTGAGGCCGCCTCACCCCGCTCAAGCTGCGCCGAGCTTGGAAGGTGCTCGAGCCTCTCCCCCCGTTTCCGGTCATCCTCGCGAGCGGATTCGAACGGCTTTCCCCGCGGGGATTCGAATCGGTGCCGTCCGGCAGCCAGATCACGCAGGTCAGCGTGTCGTCAACGGGTTTTCGCCTTGATGCTCAGCTTTCTAGACCTGCAGGCCGATGAAATCAGGTGCGGGGTTGCCTTTTGGACCCTGAGGGGGATCGATGCATTCGGTGGACGCTTCCGAGCAGGAGCAGCGTATTCCGCGCCTCGCTGCCAGCTGGGATCCATCTGGCATGCAGTTGACTCCCGAGGAGGGTTTTTTGCTCTCTCGAATCGATGGCCACACGCCGTGGACACTGCTGCGCCAAATCGGCGGGATCGCTCCCGACCAGGTGGATCGCTGCATCGAGCGTTGGTTGTCCGATGGCGTCGTCGAGATCGACGAAGGCAAGCCCGACCGTGCGGAAGTCCCGGTGCAGCCCACGGAATCCAAGCCCGATGCGGACCCGGTCGACTATAGGTCGGATCTGCGCATCGATTCCTCGCTTGACATCACGCCCGAACTACAGGCGCAGATTCTCGAATTCGAGGCATCCCTCGACCAACCCTACTTCGAGTTGCTCGACGTCCCCCGCGATGCCGACACCAAGCAGATCAAGCGGGCCTACTTCTCCCTTTCGAAGGTCTACCACCCGGACCGTTATTTCCGAGCAAACCTCGGCGATTACTCGGTGCTCCTCAAGCGGATCTTCCGAAAGCTCGTCGAGGCCTACGAGCTGCTGTCGGATCCCACCACCCGGGCGGAGATCGAACGGACGATGGGGTCGATGCCCGAGCCCGAACCGGTCGCCGAGGCTAGCGAGGCGGACGCTGCGCCGGAGCGGAAGCTTCCGCCCCGTAAGCTCACCAAGCGACAGACCCTCGAGCGCCTGCGTAGGCACTTTCGGATTCCCCCGCAGATTCTCGCCGAGCGCAAGCTCAAGGCGAGCCACTTCTTCGATGCGGCGATGGTTGCGGCGAAACGGGAGCGCTGGCAGGAGGCTGCGCCGAGCTTGCGACTCGCCATTGCCTTCGATCCCTGGAACAACGAATACCGCACGTGTTTCTCGGACTTTCTCTCGCGCGAATACGAGCAGAAAGCGGCCAAGCTCCTCGATTCAGACGGCGGCGAGGTCGATCCGGCCGACAAGAGCGAAGCGCTGCGCCTGCTGGAAGAGGTCTTGATCCACCGGCCAGCGGATTCCGAAGTCAACCATCAGGCGGCGAGGCTGGCCCTGGACATCCACGATTTTGAGCGCGCCACGGAGTACGCGGAGGCTGCCTGCGAGCTGTGCCCCGAGTCCACCGAGATGCGGCTCACCCTCGCACGTGTGTTTTGCGCCAGCGGTATGCGCGAGAAGGCGAAAACGGTTTTGACAGAGGCTGTACGGCTCGATCCGGAAAATAAGGAATTGGAAGCAGAGATTCAGAAGCTGCGGCGTCCGCGCCGTTCAGCAAAAGGTGGGGGCATGTAATGGGGCGCGTGATTGGTATTGATCTCGGCACGACAAATTCGTGTGTCGCAATAGTCGATCAGGGAAAGCCGATCGTCATACCCAACACAGGTGGCTACAAGACGACGCCATCGATGTTTGCGATTTCGCCCGATGGGAAACGGTTGGTCGGGCATCTCAGCAAGCGCCAGGCGATCACGAACCCCCAAAATACACTGTACGCCACCAAGCGTTTGATCGGGCGCCGATTTGACTCTCCCGAAGTACAGAAGGCAATGAGCCTGTGTCCCTTCAAGATCGTGCGGGGAGAAAACGACGACGCGCGTCTGGAGATCGCCGGCAAGGTATTCACCTGTCCCGAGGTCATGGGTGTCATCGTCCGGGAAATGAAGCGAGTCGCCGAAGAATATCTAGGTGAGCCCGTCACGCAGGCAGTGATCACGGTTCCCGCCTACTTCAACGACTCCCAAAGGCAATCCACAAAGGATGCCGGAAAGATCGCGGGTCTCGAGGTGCTGCGAATCATCAACGAGCCGACCGCCGCAGCTCTCGCGTACAAGATTGGTGAAGAGCGGGAGGAGAAGATTGCCGTTTACGACCTGGGCGGTGGAACCTTCGACATCTCGATTCTGGAGCTCGGGAGTGGCGTCGTCGAAGTGCTGGCTACCGCTGGAGATACCTTCCTCGGAGGCGAGGATTTCGACCGGCGCCTCGTCGCTCACGTATTGAAGGAATTTCAGGAGGCCGACGGCATCGATCTGAGCAACGACCTGATGGCTTTGCAGCGTCTCAAGGATGCCTGTGAAAAAGCGAAGTGCGACCTCTCTTCTCTG
>Ga0209987_10002297_pt1 | contig 10597 bp, 10 predicted proteins | sample N074metaG_FD_182134 | JGI IMG/M metagenome (GOLD analysis project Ga0209987, IMG submission 182134) | Deep subsurface microbial communities from Kermadec Trench to uncover new lineages of life (NeLLi) - N074 metaG (SPAdes) (version 2) | ecosystem: Environmental > Aquatic > Marine > Ocean trench... | reverse complement strand
ACGTCCGCGGGGTCTGATCTCTCCGCAGTCAATGGAATTGCGCCCAATTCGGTATGGCTCGACAACAGGATCATGCGGAGGTAATCGATGCGGTATGTCAGCGCCTTACTGCTCCTCAGCGCATGCGTCTCGCTGTCTGCCTGCCAATCAAGCGCCGCCCAAGCGGACGTCCCCGCGCGCGTCGACAATCCAACAGCCGAGAGCCGCGCCGATCTCCTAAGAGCTGTCACGGGGATACTCAATAGCAGCGAGGTCACGCTTGCGGACGACGCGCTGACAAACGACAGCCTGCTGATCATAGAACCCAAGCATTTGACCGGACGCGACCTTCGTAAGCCGGAGCATTTTCAACTGGTGTTGAGGGGCACGCGTTGTGTGCTGGTCCACCAGGAAACCGCCACGCGCTTGTTGTTGGTGGATACGACCTGTACCGCTGAATAGTCTGGTGGTTTGGCCGGACACCTCATCGCTTGAGCGCCCACTCCGTCAAACCGCATCTGAGGCAGCCGCGACACCGGGCTCAGGCGGGTTGCTTCGCACCACAAGCAGCGCTGAGACGTCACCCCATGGATTGCGACCCCGTTTAGATTGTGGCCTACTCCGTCAAGCGGAAAACGGACTGCGGGGAGGGACCTGGTATTACGAGGTGATGGAATGAGGTTGGCACTGTACCGAATCGAGTCGATATGGCGGAACAAGGTGACAATCCGGGATCTACAATCGAACCGCCGCCCATTCGAATTACGGGAAGGTGACGAGTTCGCGGTACATCTCGCCGCACACGGCCCCAGGACGATGACACTAGGCGACGTCTTGGGCCATGCCAACGAGATGATCTACGACAAGCCGGGGGGACACCGAGACGGTGCCCTGCCAGGAAAGTCAGACGCATAGCGACGTTTCTGCCGGGTTGGCGGTAGCGAATCTATACACCTGGGCGCGACCTGGGAACGGATGCGTGACTGGACTGGAGCCGACACAGAGAATCAGCTATTTTCAGACCAAGCCTCCTTGTTGCCCCGGGTGCTTCGTTCCGGCCAGGTAACGCAGAGCGCTCGTTCGATCAGCAGCTCGTAGATCGGATCGTTAGCATCGTAGCTGGGGAACGGTATTGCTGATACCACTGCATCGTGCTCCGCGCCAGACTCGACCCGGCGGACCGTTCCAGCGATCTGAAACTCCAGATCATCGCCGCCGACGAGGGCGTGCAGCGCATAGAGCCCGTTGCGTTCGAGGTGCCGGACCTTCGGCGTGTGAGACCCAGCCAATAGATAAACGCCCTCTTCACAGAAGATCGGGCACACCGGCGCGACAAAAGGTCTTCCGGTGCCGTCGACGGTAGCAAGTATCGCGACCTCGCCCGTGTTCGGGCTGTACAACAGGCGCTTCCCGATCCGGGAGATGTTCGGTGCAGCTTTTTCAAAGTCATGCCATCTCACGCCATCCCCTCAAAGCCATTACCGTTTATCAACTCTACCACTGGGTTACTGACACTCTTCTGTCAGGAGAGACACCCCCCTATCCATGCGGGCAGCCAGAATAGTATCGGATGTTTTTCGAAACCACGCGCGAGGCATTGCAAACGCTGGAGCGCGTCTCCCCCCTGCCGGAGGAAACGCCTTGGCCGGGTCGGTCGTCTGCCTCTTCGGCAGGCATTTCAGTTCGCCGATAACCGAGTACTCTTCGGATAGGTAGATCCTCAGCTACTCGGTCGAGGACTTCTTCCCAACAGATGGCCGACCAACCCGCTCCCCACAGCGATTGTGTTAGCCCAGATCAAGGCCACGGATTGCCGACTTCTTATCCCAAGCGAGGCTGAATTGACGTCCATTGTGTTCGGGTACTAGGCAGCGGCCTGTATTGGTTCGTGGTGGCGATGTTGGTAATATTGAAGGTGAGCGAGTAATCCCAAGCGGCTCCATACTCATCTGTACTGCGACGAGTACTGTGGCCTGAGGGCAACTAGATTTAACTTTAATTTCAATATATATATCCTTGATTTAACTAGATTAACCTAGCATAGAATAGGAGAGCCTAGTAAATCAGGCGTAGCATATCTGCGGGAAACACCGCTCGTCGCAGAAGGGCCAAGGAAGGGCCACGGGACAGGTGATAAGAGCGTGCACAACTTGGAGGGCTCACGTCATCATCGCGGTTTAAAGATCCCGTTCAAAATCAATCTGCTACACGTACCTTTCAATTGAGCCTGGCTCCACCACCTCATGCCTTTACCCTGCGTCCGACATGATCGTTTCCCCGTTGACCTTGCCCGCGACGACGCCTTCATTGGGCCCCGAAACGCAGTCCGGCACCGTTATTCAGACTCTGTTTCCAGCACCTCTTGCCGTAGTGGGTCTTTTCTCCTGTCCCGTCCGCTGCTAGAAAGTTCTTTTTCGTGATTAAACAGGATTTCCAGACTTTCCTTGTACTTGTTGAACGCCTGTTGGTATCGGCTCTTGTCCGGATACAAGGTGTTGATGTAATCCATAAGCAACGAAACAGGCAGACCAACCAGCGAACTGACAATCGCCACAGCGGCCCCAGATTTGATGTCTCCGCCCTGACCTAATGCGAGATAAAAGCCCGCAAATGTACCGATGATTCCAACCAGAATTATCATAAAAGGCGAACGGAAGAGTATGGAAAGAACATCCTCCGAGTCAAAATATTTGAAGGTCCTTGAGAAATACGGACTATTGTCAAAGGCTATACGGGTAATAATTTCATAGTCCGGCGCGTCTGCGTAACTTTGATCTTCGATTTCATCGATCGTTACGTCAACGATGTGGGCCACGCCGTTTTCTATGTCAAACATCTCAACCAGTTTTGAGCGAGCCGGTTTATCAGCGAGGTGTTTTTCCACCAACAGATCTTTGGTTTTTTCCAACATCACGGTTGCCTTACCGTCGAGCTGGCGTGCCTTGAGCTTGATTCTTTCTGCTTCTTGAATCTTAGCCCGCAACCTGTCTAAAAAAGGATCCTTTCCTGAATAGAGCGAGGCAGGAATTTTGAGGGCGGCGGTCGACAACGATGCATCAAAGTTGACAGCAAGGGCGATATCTCCTTGCTCTCTTACACTCTTCGCATAGCTCAAGCCTGAAGGTACTTTTTGAGCCTTCCTATACTCAAACACAGAAAAATAGAATGAAAGGGCAAATCTATTTAGCGCGTTGATTTTGTAGTGCAGGCCAAACTTGAAAACACTGAATACAGCCAAGCAACCTAATATTCCCCAGACAAACAGCTGCCCGATTAACACGTTAGACAGCGCATCATCAAAAAAGAATATGAAATATGAAAATGCCGCCAGAATTGTTAGAAATGCATATTTAAACATTTTCGCTACCTAAACCCAAAAAGCTCGCACCAAAATGATGTTAGTCAACGCTGGCTAACTCTTCCGTATACAGTTGAAATTGCAAGATCGTCGCCTGTTCCTTCTTGCAGTTGTACTCAACGCAATCTGCGTCCTCTCCAACCAAATCATCGTTTACAGGTTCGGCATGCTGGTATCCCACCGCAGCAATACCCATGTCCTTTTTCAGTCTTGTACGATACCTGTAGTTACCCATCTCACTTTCGTCAAAGATAAAGTTGTACATGGCTACCGCACGTCTGTTGCTCAGTGCCATGTTGTACTGGCGTGCTCTTTCTGACCGGGGAGAGGTATCGTCTACGTCGACGTACTTCCCCATATAGATGGGCGATGTCATCCCGGAAATCTTAAGGGACTCGACCAGCTTTGCCGCGTTTTCGTTTTCGTAAATACTTCTTGCGTACTTGGGGATCATTATCCTGAGGAAATCTTTCATGTCTTGTGACAGCTCATGAGACCCCCGCACAAAATATGACTCCTGGAAATTGAGTCTTACCCTTCCTGTGTTTTCGTCTATTTCAACCTCCGACGCGTCATAGTCTCTAAAGTTCTCATTCAGCAGATCGACAATCTGCTGTTTGGCTTCGGCGGCTGCGAGATAGGGCGAAAGTTCTCCTTCTGCTTTAGCCGTTAACGCTTTCTGCTCATCCAACTCTTTGGCATGAGCGTCTTCTGACTCGGCGAGGGCTTTTTCCTTTTCTTCTTCAAGACTGGCTTGTAGCTGGTCTAATGCGTCTTGTTCCGCCTGCGCCGCCTCTGCTAACGCCTGGCTTCTTTCTGCCTCCGCATCGGCTTCCGCCTGTGCCAGGTCCCGGGCGTGTTCCGCTTCTGCCTGTCGTAGTTCCTCTGCAGCCTGTGCTTCTACAGCCGCTTTATGCTCGGCTAATGCGGCTTCTTGTCCTTTCGCATCTCTTGCTAACTCTTGACGCTTTCGTTCCTCCAGTTCGATCGCTCTCTGTGCCAGTAGTTGTTCCCCTTCGGCCTGTGCCTGTCGCAGTTCTTCGGCGGCCTGCGCATCAAACGCAGCTTTACGCGCGGCTAATTCGTCTCTTTGTGCCTGCGCCTCTCTTTCTAACTCCTGACGTTTTTCTGCCTCCAATGCGGTCGCTGTGTCCGCCAGTACCTGAGCGGCTTGCGCTTCCGCCTGGCGTAATTGCTCAGCGGCCTGCGCCACAAGAGCAGTTTCCTGCTCGGCCAACGCGTCTCTTTCTGCCTGTGCTGCCTCCGCCAGCGCTTGCCGTATTTCTGCGTCCGCTTTGGCTTCAGCCAACGCCAGTGCCTGAGCGGCTTCCGCTTCCGCCTGACGCAATTCCTCTGCAGCCTGGGCCGCAAGCGCAGCTTCCTGCTCGGCCAACGCGTCTCTTTCTGCCTGTGCTGCCTCCGCCAGCGCTTGCCGTATTTCTGCGTCCGCTTTGGCTTCAGCCAATGCCAGTTCCTGAGCGGCTTCCGCTTCCGCCTGACGTAATTCCTCTGCGGCCCGGGCCGCAAGAGCCGCTTCCTGCGCCAACGCGATTTCCTTTACCTGCGCTGCCTCTTCTAACGTTCGACGTCGTTCTTCCTGCAAAGCGGTTGCTGTCTGTGTCAGCGCCTGAATGTGCTCGGCTTCGGCCTGAGCTAGTGCCGTTTCCTTTTCAGACTGGAGTGTGGATTCCTGATCGGCCAGCGCGATCATTTTCTCCATCTCCAGCTCCGATTCCTGTTCAGCTAATGTTTGCGCACTTTCCTGCCGTACTCTTTCCACGGCTTCTTCTTGTTCTTTTTGCAGCTGTGCCGTTGCAATTTCCGCGGCCGTTCTTAGGTCTTGTTTTTCGATCTCCAATTCGGCCTGTTTCCGCTCGTCCAAAACAACCAATTGTTCTGACAGTGCTTCCTCGTGCTTTTGTTCAATGCTAGCTACAAGGTCTTCGTATTCATCAGCGGCCTGGTTTTGTTGAGCCTCCAACATTGCGCTAAACGCAAGTACCAACTCCTCTGCTTTTTTCCTTCGCTTTTCCTTAACTTCTTCTAATGTTTGATCCGCCTCTCTTGCCAGGACAACTTGGGGATCGTTTTCGTATCGATCTATCACTTGTTGAATTTTTTCTTCACTTTCCTGTTCGATGGTTTCCACGACCTCTTGGATTTTCTTCGCGGTTGTCAGTTCGGTTATCTTGATTTCGTCACTTGCGTAGATCATGAATACGATCGCGAGCACAGCGAACAGATCGACCATAGGAACAAGTGCTTCTATGGTCTGCGATTCTTTCTGATCCGATTGGCGATTTATCATGATCTAGTTTTTCGCAAGTTCCGTGAGGCAGAATCTGTTTGGCCAAAAGTTGCACTGCGTGTCGGTTCGAGACGCAGTGCGGTAGCGCCGGCCTGGACTTAGAAAGGCCGGTGCGCTGACCCCGCTGCATGATGTTTTCGTCGACAGTCTGATGCGTGGCCGATAGAGCTGAGCAATCTCACCGCGGCGCAATATTGCATATGCGTCGTGCTATTTAGAGCGACTGGTTCAAAGATTGGCCCTATGACCAACCGATTCTTGGGGCTGAATTTGACCCCTGATTGAGGGTCAGCTGGTCTTTCTTCAACAGTCCACTGAGACGGGGCAAGACCACAAAGCGGACATCTCCCGCCGCGATACGAACGGCCAAGACTGCTGACGGATGAGGACGGAGGTCTTTGGACGGGATGTTGGTGGAGCCAGGCGGGATCGAACCGCCGACCTCCTGCATGCCATGCAGGCGCTCTCCCAGCTGAGCTATGGCCCCAACGCAAGGCCGGCGATGTTAGGCATCGCCCCCGGCACTGTCAACCAGGTTCCGGTACTCCTTCTCCAGCACCTTTAGTTTCTTCTTGGACACGCCGCCAAGCGCATCGAGGGCGCTGCGAATCCGCATGCGCGTCAGGTCCGCGCCGAGCAGCGCCATCGAATCGAACAGGGGTAATGCCACCCGCCGACCGGAGATCGCAACAAACAGCGGACTCAGGAAATCCCTGATCTTCAGGCCAAGCGCGTCCGCCAGCCCCTTGCAGATCTCGAACAGCCGGTCACGCTCCCAGACGGGTAATTCGTCCATGGACCAGAGCGTGAACTGGAGGATGCGCTTCACGCCGTCTTCGTCGAGCCCCTTGAATTCAAAATCCTCGGCCGACAATTCGCGTCGATCGCCGAGCAGATAGTCCAGCTGGGGCACCAGGTCGATAAAGCGTTCGGTGCGTTCCTGAATCAATGGCACGAATTGCTTCAAGTGGTCGCGATTGATCGCCCATTCGGCGATTCGATCCATGAATTCATCCGGATCCAGCGCCCGCAGATACTGGCCGTTCAGCCAGTTCAATTTTTCAATGTCGAACACTGGTGCACCCAGGGAAATCCGATCGAGGTCGAACGCATCGATCAGCTCCTGATGAGAGAAAATCTCGCGCTCATCCGGCATCGACCAGCCCATGCGGCCCAAATAGTTCAGCAACGCTTCGGGTAGATAGCCCGAGGCCCGGTAATAGTTCAGGGAGGTCGGATTCTTGCGCTTGGAGAGCTTGCTCTTGTCCGGGTTGCGCAACAGCGGCAAATGGCCGAACTCCGGTGGCTGCCAGCCGAAATACTGATAAAGCAACACGTGTTTCGGGGTCGAGGGGATCCACTCCTCGCCGCGCAGCACGTGACTGATTTCCATGAGGTGATCGTCCACCACCACCGCCAGGTGATAGGTCGGGTAGCCGTCCGCCTTCATCAACACCTGCATGTCGATCTGGGCCCAGGGAATCTCGATTTCGCCGCGGAAGCGGTCTGCAAACGCACAACTACCGTCCGCCGGAACCTTCATCCGTATCACGTGGGCTTCGCCGGCGGCTATGCGCGCTTCAGCCTCGGACTTATCCAGCCCCAGGCACCGGCCATCGTAGCCCGTGGATTCACCCGCCTGCTGCTGCATGGCGCGCAGTTCAACCAATCGCTCGGGTGTGCAGAAGCAATGGAAGGCGTGTCCAGCATCGATCAGCTGTTGGGCATGGTCTGCATAGATATCACGACGTTCGCTCTGGCGATAGGCACCATGGGGGCCGCCACAGTCGGGACCTTCGGCCCACTCAATGCCGAGCCAGGCCAGCGCATCAAGAATCATCGCCTCACTGTCCGGTGTGCTGCGCTGCCGATCGGTGTCCTCGATGCGCACGATGAACTCGCCGCCCTGGCTGCGCGCAAACACCTCGTTGAACAGTGCGACATACGCGGTCCCAACGTGGGGATCGCCGGTAGGTGACGGCGCGATCCGGGTGCGGACGGTCATCGGCGTGTTCCAAACACTAGCGGCGGCGCATTATACAGGGCGCGGACGACGGATCGCCCCGGCAGCGGGATTCTACTAATACCAGAGCGAAATGTAGGCGCGCAGCACCGTGGAATTGAATTCGTACAGCGGCTCATCACCCACCGCTGCACCAGCGTCTCTCAGGTCGCGGAAATCGTCATAGTCGAACTGGAGATAATCGGCAAACAACGACGCCTCGCCGCGTTTGAAAAACGGCATCAGGCCAGTCCCGAACTGATAGGTGATGCCCGCCCCCAAGGTGTGCGAGCTGAAGCTGGCCAGTTCTTTGTCCCGGGCAAGGAAATTCTGGTAATCCTGCCGCGGGAACAGGTCGCTATAGAATTCGGCGGCACTCTGATCGTAGTAGCGATAGCGCAACTCGATCACCCATCGCTCCCACAACGGATGCGTATAACCCACCTCGATGTTGTAGGCGTCGACATCCCAGGTGTCGGTGTAGTAGCGCACTTCACCACTCAATGCCGCCCGGTACGGCAGGAAGTACCGCCCACGCATGGCGAAGGCACTGGAGGTCTTGGTGCGTGGATAGACTTCCGGCTGATAGCTGTAACCCAGGTCGCTGGACTGATCCGCGTAGCGTACGCTTCGATACGGGTTGTTCAGATAGCCTTCGTCGGTAATGCCTTCATAGTTGAGGCTCATCACCATGTTCCGGGTGATGATCTGCGACAGATCTACTCGATAGGATTGGCGATCTATGTCCTCCTCGAAGGTGGCATCGCTATTGTTGCGGACCGTATCCCAACCTCGGGCGTATGAAACGCCAAGGGTGGTCAGATCGCCAAAAAAATCCTGGCTGATACCAAAGCGAACCGCGTTGGCGGTGTAGTCGCTCTCTTCGCTGTTGGTAAAACTCAAGCCCATGAACGTCTTCCCATGCAGGTAGTCGAGGCCAGCGCTCACCTCGTCACGCTGCTCGTTATAAGGGCTTGCCGTGGTTACCACGTCGATCGAAGCGCTGCTGATGGAGTCGACGTAGTAATTGCTCCACGCCGACACCTTGTCTTTGAACCCCTTGCGGATCAGATACGATGGACCCGTGACCTCGAGGCCACCCCCGTCGTAGCTGTGGTACATCGCATCCGCTCGATCTTCCGGCAACACTGCCGCGTACCCGGCGCCCCCGATCAGGATCGTGAGTACCGCGACCGACCAGCGGGCTCGTCTAGTTGCAACCACATCCACCTCCGGAACCACCTTCAGCACCCCGCGCGCCCTCGCGCGCCTGGTAGACGTGGTGAAGGTAGGCAAGTGCGATGGGGTCGCGACTGAAACTCATGATCGGATCAGCAAGGTGATTTCGCTCATAGGGGCTTACCCAGGGTTTCAATTCAAACGAACTGCAACCGCCCAAGGCAGTACCCAGCAGCACGATAAGGGTCAGGTGTTTCAAGAGTTTCGACATTGCCTGGCCCCTAGAAAAAGATCGTCAGTCCGCCGGAGAACTCGATGTTGTGCGTCAACTCTTCGCTTCCCAACAGATCCGTCTCAAACATGTGATCGCGCACGTCGATGCGCAACGCCAACCAATCGGTCGCTGCCAGCCGGTAACCAACGCCAAAGTTGACGGTGAAGTGCTCATCGCCAGCGAAGTCGGTGCTGCCCGCCCCGCCAATGAGGTAAAGCCCGCCCTTGAAGGCGAGGCGCCGGCCAACGAACACCTCACCGGGAAACACATTGAAGCCAACCGACAAGTTGTAGTAGCTCATGTCCCGATCGCCATCGACGAGAATCTGCACGTTGCCGCTCAACCGCTCGAAGCTGGTCTGGCCCAGTTCAGTCTCGCCGTACACCGCTTCGACAAACAGGTCTTCGGTGATGTGATAGGCGGCACGCAGTCCATAGAGCGTATCGGTGCCGAAGTCTTCGACACTCATGATCCCGGCGAAACCACCGACCTCGAAATTCTCGGAATCGAGCTTATCGACCTTGATCTCGCGACGCTCCGGCTCGCGAACGACCAGCGGTTCGAGATCGAGTTCGTCTGGATCAGTCGCGGCGCCGCCCAGTCCTGGTGTGAACAGCAACACGGCTATAAGAAAATGCTGAATCCTGCTTTCCATTCGTCTATCTCTTCGTTGTCGTCCCGGCTCGTGAGCACGGTGTGGCGCCTGTATTCCAAACGCACGATGAATCGTCGGCTGAGGTAAACATTGACCCCTGCTCCGACATGAGCCACCTCGTCCGTCCGATCCTCGGACTCAACGATAGTGGTCTGCGGTTCGATGTGAATGACGCCAGTACCAATTCCGAAGAAAGGTGAAATGCGCCACTCCGGAAAGGGGTTCATGATCAGCGAGACCGTTCCCATGTAGCCGTCGGAGAAGTCACCGAGAATCTGGGAGGCCGCCACCTGAACTGTGATGTTAGGGGTGAGCGCGACGCCGCCTTGGGCTGTCAGGATTGAAGCGCCGCCGAAGTCACCGCCCTGGAATCCAAGCTCCCAGCGGCGGCCGGCAAATTCGCCGATGCCGTATTCGCGGAAATCGATCGTTCCCCCATCAAGATCCAGCGTGTTGCGCAACTGAGCGACGTGCACCCAACCTTCCTTGCCACGCGGAGTACGGACCTTGTACCACCCGGTACGCTCCTTGAGCAGGGTAATCTCATCGCCCTGGCCGGCGACATAGAAGATCGGATAACCGCGACCCGGCCCAGTGTGCAGTTCGAGGTAAGGGTCGGATACGACCGCCGATGGTTCATAGGCCTTGAACCAATCGGTAACGCCCGCAGCCACAGGCGCCGCGCTGGTGAGCAGCAGGCTCGCCGTAAGGCTTGCCGCAAGGCTTGCCAACCGGCTCAGTGCGGTGAGTGTTAGTCTGGCCGTCATCCTTCCCGGCATTCCATTCCAGTAATCCTAGTGTCGTCGTTAGTTCTGGGGCACGGCGAACGGGTCGTTGTAGTA
>Ga0209987_10002291_pt1 | contig 10606 bp, 7 predicted proteins | sample N074metaG_FD_182134 | JGI IMG/M metagenome (GOLD analysis project Ga0209987, IMG submission 182134) | Deep subsurface microbial communities from Kermadec Trench to uncover new lineages of life (NeLLi) - N074 metaG (SPAdes) (version 2) | ecosystem: Environmental > Aquatic > Marine > Ocean trench... | reverse complement strand
CTGCATGATCTTCCCGAGGTCGGTCGACGGATGTAACTCGCTGCGATTGATGCCCAATCCGTCGAGGAAAGAATCGACTAAATCGGTTGCGACAAGATCCGCCTCAGCCAGTGCCGTGAGCCGCGGTTTCTTCGACTTGGATTTCTTTTTCGGTTTGGGCTGTTCGATCACACCCGTGTCTGCGGAATCCTCGACTAACGCAGACAGAAACTCGTCGTCGTCCGTGAGCGCTTCCTCATCAAGCAGCTGCACGCCGGTTCTCAATGGGTCTTCGTCGACAAGAGAGCTGGCATGGTCCGTGACCGGGCTCGCGGATTCATCGTCGAGTGGCATGACGATGCTTTCGCCCTCGTCAATCCTCACACTTATCTCAAAGTCGCCCAAGCGAATCATATCGCCGTTAAACAGTCGCTGCGGATTGCCTTGTCCCAGCGGTTCGTGATCTCCGTTGATATAAACACCGTTGGTGCTGACATCGGCGAGGTAGTACGCACCGCCCTGGAAATCGATCGTTGCGTGACGCCCCGAAATATAGCGGTCCGGGTCGGGCAGGATCCAGTCATTGTGCAGCGAACGACCAATCGTGCCGCCAGTCTCGGAGAATACGCGCACCGCATCCTCGCCCACGATGTCGCGGTGTTTGCTAACTATTTCGAGTTGCAAGGCCATGACAGATGAATAGTGCAAAGAATCAAGGGTCTACGCTGCCAAGTAGTTCACATAATCAGCATGAAGTCGGATCGGTCATGTTCTATATATGTGTATATAAGACCAAATATAGCTTAAATTCGTAACACTGAGATTCTCGCGCCAATGGCAGCGGTTTTGGGTAACCTAGGCGCCATGGTCAAGAAAAATCTCTACAGAGTCGTATTCATGAGCCAGGGACAGGTCTACGAGATTTACGCTCGTAAGGTTGGCCAGGGGGCTTTATTCGGGTTCGTCGAGGTTGAGGAACTGGTTTTCGGTGAGCGCACAACCGTCGTCGTGGATCCCTCCGAAGAAAAGATCAAGTCTGAATTTGAGCACGTCACCCGAACTTACTTGCCGATGCACTCGATCATTCGCATCGACGAGGTCGACAAGCGAGGCACCAGTAAGATCTCGAAGGTCGAAGGCAACGTGACGCAGTTCCCGATGCCGATTTACACGCCAGGGGATAGTAAGCCCTGATGCTTGAACTGGCCGGGCAACCGGCGTTGTCAGATTTCCGCCTGGCGAAACTCCTCGATGTATTGCAACGGCAAGACGGGCGCGTCAAGTCTGTCGAAGCACGCTATTGTTATTTTGTCGCAGTGAATGCGGCGTTATCCGCGCAACACACGAAACGCTTAAAAGCGTTGCTGCTTGCAGGCGAAAAGGCTGGCCGTCTCGGCAGAGGTTCTCGCAAGGTATACGTGCTTCCCCGGTCTGGCACAATTTCGCCGTGGTCGAGCAAAGCGACGGATATTGCGCAGGCATGCGACCTCAATGCTGTTGATCGCATTGAACGCGGCATCTGCTACGGATTAAAGTTCCAGGGCAAAGTCGGCGATGGGGAGGTGCGGTCCCTGGCGGCATTACTTCACGATCGTATGACCGAAGCATTGTTCGACAATGGTGAGGCCGCTGCCGCTTTGTTCGAAGAACACGAGCCGGTACCTGTGAGCACGGTCTCAATTCTGGAGGGAGGCAGGAAGGAGCTCGTCAAGGCCAACGCCGATCTCGGGCTCGCGCTGGCCGATGACGAAATCGACTATCTCGTGCAAAACTACGAACTACTCGACCGCGACCCGACCGACGCCGAGCTGATGATGTTTGCGCAAGCGAATTCCGAACATTGTCGTCACAAGATTTTTAATGCTGACTGGGTCATCGATGGTGAGCCAAAAGTGGAACGCCTGTTCGGGATGATTCGCTCAACGACTGAAGCAAGCCCGGAGGGAGTGATCTCTGCCTACTCGGACAATGCTGCGGTTATCGAGGGCTGGACCGGATTGCGCCTGATGCCGGAAAACGATAGTCGCGAATATCACTATTGCGACGAACCCGTGCATATCCTGATGAAGGTCGAAACTCACAACCACCCAACGGCGATTTCGCCGTTTCCGGGGGCGGCAACCGGGTCCGGCGGTGAGATTCGTGACGAAGGCGCAACGGGCCTCGGCGCCAAGCCAAAAGCAGGGTTGACGGGATTTACGGTGTCGCACCTCAGAATTCCCGGCTTCGAGCAGCCGTGGGAATTCGATTTTCCGCACCCGGATCGCATGGCCAAGCCTCTCGACATCATGATCGAAGGACCCATCGGCGGCGCCGCGTTCAACAACGAATTCGGGCGGCCGAATTTGCTGGGCTATTTTCGAACCTTCGAATGCAGTCTGCCGGGCTTGCCCGATAACGAAATTCGCGGCTATCACAAACCCATCATGATCGCTGGCGGTGTTGGCAATGTGCGTGCCGGCCACGCGACCAAGATCGACGTGCCGGTTGGCGCAAAGGTTGCGATCATCGGCGGGCCGGCGATGCTGATCGGCCTTGGCGGTGGGGCAGCGTCCAGCGTCGCGAGCGGAATCAGTAGCGAGGATCTTGATTTTGCGTCCGTGCAACGCGGTAATCCGGAAATTCAGCGCCGCGCGCAGGAAGTTATCGATCGTTGCTGGCAAATGGGCGACCACAATCCCATCCTGCTGATTCACGACGTCGGTGCCGGCGGTTTGTCGAACGCCGTGCCCGAGGCCGTCGATCACAGCAAGCATGGTGCGACGATTGAGTTGCGCGACGTTGCCAACGCCGAGCGCGGAATGTCACCAATGGGTATCTGGTGCAACGAGGCGCAGGAACGCTATGTTCTGATCATTGCTGAGGATCAAATTGACGAGTTCAGGATGCTATGCGCGCGCGAGCGTTGCCCGGTCTCGATTATTGGATCGCTCACGGACGGTAGGCATCTGATCGTGAACGATAGCGAATTCGGTAATCAACCCGTAGACATGTCGTTGTCGATGCTGCTAGGCAATCCACCAAAGATGACGCGCAATGTTGTGCGGGAAGTCCGATCACCGACGAATCTCGACCTGTCGGACATCACGTTGCTAGAAGCGACTCGTCGTGTATTGAGTTTTCCCGCTGTCGCAGATAAGTCGTTCCTGATTCATATCGGCGATCGGACGGTCGGTGGCTTGAGCGTTCGTGACCAGCTGATCGGGCCGTGGCAGGTGCCTGTTAGTGATGTCGCGATTACGGCGACCGGTTTTGAGGGAACCACCGGCGAGGCGATGGCGATGGGTGAGCGTACGCCGCTTGCGACATTGAATGCGCCGGCTTCCGGGCGAATGGCAGTGGCTGAGGCGATCACGAACATTGCGGCAGCGCCAATTGCAGGTATTTCGAAGGTACGATTGTCAGCGAACTGGATGGCTGCGACGGGCCATCCAGGCGAGGACGCCAAGCTGTTTGACACGGTTAAAGCCGTCAGTGATGAGTTGTGCCGCGACCTTGGCATTGCGATCCCGGTCGGCAAGGACTCGCTATCGCTGAAGACCTGCTGGGCAGACGGCAATAACGAATACACAGTCGTTGCACCCGTGTCACTGATCGTTTCGGCCTTCGCGCCCGTGACCGATGTTCGCAAGCATTTGACGCCACAGCTGCAATTGCTTGATGAGTCGAGTTACTTGCTGCTGTTTGACCTTGGGCAAGGCAAAAACCGTATGGGTGGGTCCTGTCTCGCGCAGACGTATAGTCGGACGGGTGGTGATACCCCGGACCTCGACGATCCCGAGCTGTTGAAGTGTTTCTTTGCCGCGATCCAGGAACTCAACGAGCGTGGCATGCTGTTGGCCTATCACGACCGCAGCGATGGCGGGCTACTTGTGACGATTGCCGAAATGCTGTTTGCCAGCCGCCTCGGAATCTCGCTGCAGTTAACCGGTTCGGACAAGGAAATACTGACGCAATTGTTCAGCGAAGAAGCCGGCGCTGTCGTGCAGGTCACAAAGAAAAAACTCACGCAGGTGCAAATGGTGCTGGATCGCGTCGGCGCAAAAGCCACTGCGATTGGTCGTGTGGAAAACGACTGTCAGACGCTGACTGTGCGCCGCGAGGACGATATCGTGTTGCAACTGGATCGTGCCCGATTGCAGCGCAACTGGTCTGAAACGAGTTTCAAGATTCAGTCGCTGCGCGACAATCCTGCGACCGCACGGGAAGAATTTGATCGCATCCTCGATGATGAGGATCCCGGGCTCAATGCCGTACTGACCTTCGATCACCGCGACAATATTGCCCGGCCCTATCACGGCACAATAGGGCCGCGCGTTGCGGTGCTGCGCGAGCAAGGTGTCAACAGTCAGTATGAGATGGCTGCCGCATTCATGCGCGCTGGATTTACGGCCGTTGATGTACACATGAGCGATCTTCTCGAAGGTCGCGATAATCTCGCGAACTATCACGGCATTGCGGCATGTGGTGGATTCTCATTCGGCGACGTGTTGGGTGCCGGTGGCGGCTGGGCCAAGTCCATCCTGTACCACAATCAAGTACGCGATCAGTTCGCCGAATTTTTCATGCGCGACGATACGTTTGCGCTGGGAGTTTGCAATGGCTGCCAGATGTTGTCGCATCTTCGCGAATTGATACCGGGTACTGACAGCTGGCCGCGGTTCCTGCGTAATAAATCGGAACAGTTTGAGGCGCGCCTGAGTCTTGTCGAGATTCTCGAGAGTCCGTCGATCTTCCTCGAAAATATGGCTGGCTCACGCATGCCGATCGCGACCTCGCATGGGGAAGGGCGCGTAGTTTTCAGGAGTGATACTGATCGTTACACAGCATCGCACATGATCGTCGCACGCTATGTCGACAACTATGGAAACGTAGCCGAGAAGTACCCTGCGAATCCAAACGGGTCGATCGACGGCATCTGTGGGCTATCGAACGAAAACGGGCGCGTGACAATTATCATGCCGCACCCGGAGCGCGTCGCTCGCACGATGCAGAATTCCTGGCATCCCGACGAGTGGGGCGACGATGGGCCATGGATGCGCATGTTCTACAATGCGCGGGTCGCGATTGGCTAACGGGGTCAGAGCCCTTTTGAAAAAAGGGCTCTGACCCCTCAAGCTGTCGACTTCAGGTTGTTGCCGCCTTCCTGCACGAAAAATTGACGTACTTTGATCGCGCGCGTGAGTTTCCCGCGACGCACGAAGCACTGATAGAACATATCTTTGAGGACTTCCAGCAGAATGCCGGCCTGGGCGCGGTTAAGTAGCGGGAGTTCTTCTTCGGTGCCGGTGGAAAAAATCACCTTTCTTATGGGTACAAAGCTGTTGTCATCAATATCGGCGATGCGCTGCGCAACCATGACTTCTTCGAATGCGCGCAACTTACCGCCTTGGCCGAGCGCCTCAAACGCGCTTGCTGCCGAGCGATGGCACATAGACGCAAATGCGTTAAAGCTGTTTTCGGTATAGCAGGCCAATGCTTCACGGAACAGCACTTCCGTGTGTTTTGGCAGGTAGGAGAATGCGAAGCGTTCTTTCGGGCGCTCGAGCTCAATAAAATTACGGTATAACTCGACTCGATTTTCAGAGTATTCCCGTACGCCGAATCGAAGAAAGACAGGCGCTTTACAAGCGTTACACTGGTAGACAAGCCCCACGTGTTTTGGTTTATCGCGCAAGAGGTCGTCAGCGCGTGGCACAGACTGCGGACTCATGTGCGCATACACGCCGCAGTACGGACATTCGAGCCCGATTTGCTCGTCGTCTTCTGCCAGGAGCCCCTGCTCCCTGTCCAGAATAATCGCCATAGTTGCTCGTCTTGCTGTTTTTTCTATTTTCGAAATCAACTCGCTAGATCAGTATGCCCGAAGCATCGCCAGCTGCCGTTAGCCGTTAACATAATATCCGAAATCATTCCGCGATCTGGCTCCAATCTCCGACCGCTTCGCGTGCAGAATCGTTGAGCGGCCTCGCGATCAGCGCGTCGCGGCTCAACGTGACGCGGAATCGGGCGCCGTCCGCCATCGGCAGATATGTGGCTGTACCGTAATAGGCGTCGATGCCAGGGGTCAATTTCGGAAATTTCCGGACCAGGCTCCAGAGATCCAAAGGTCGCTCCTCGGCCAGGGCGTGTACGGTACGCGGTTCGGACCGTTCCCGATCGACTGTTGAGTAGCGCCCGCTCAGCCGTTCGAGCTGGTACACGGGTTCGAGCCCAAGAATCGTCGCAGGTGGTTTCCAGGTAACGACACGGGCATCGAGTTGCCATTCATCGCCGCGCAGCGTAAGCAGCCGATCGATCTTTCCATCGATCATCAGTCGTGCGGTGTATTCTTCCGGCGCCGATCGCGAAAACTCGATCACGCCAACAAGCTGCTCAGCAGTAAGACGTTCGTAGCCGAGGTAACTCACGCTTAGCAATACGCCAGCGGTAGCCAGCGCGGCCGTCGCTGCGCAGAACACGGCGGAGCCGCCAGCCCTGAGCGGGCGTCCGCGGCGCGAGTGCTGCACTGTCGAGCGTAAAAATAGCAATGCGATAATCGTGAATATCGCACTTGCCGCTATGAGTACAGTCATCGATCACGATCCTTACGTGTGTAGCCGCTTGTATTTTATACGATGTGGCTTGCCAGCATCGTCACCGAGGCGACGTTTTTTGTCTTCTTCGTAGTCCGCGTAGTTGCCAGCGAACCAGGTAATTTTGCTGTTCCCCTCAAACGCCAGGATGTGTGTACAAATCCGATCCAAAAACCAGCGATCATGCGATATAACCACAGCAGATCCCGGAAATTCGAGCAGCGCCTGTTCGAGTGCGCGCAGGGTTTCAACATCGAGGTCGTTGGTCGGCTCGTCGAGCAGTAACAGGTTGCCGCCTGACTTGAGCATCTTGGCCAGATGTACGCGGTTGCGCTCACCACCCGACAGCAGGCCGATCTTCTTCTGTTGCTCCGAGCCACGGAAGTTGAAACGGCCGACATAGCGTCGCGATGGCGTCTCGTAGCCGCCAACCTTGATCAGGTCGAGGCCGTCCGAAATTTCCTCCCAGACGGTCTTGCTGTCGTCAAGACTGTCGCGAGACTGATCGACACTCGCGATCCGCACCGTATCGCCGAGACGAATTGTGCCGGCATCAGGTTCCTCTGCGCCCGTGATCATGCGAAACAGCGTGGTCTTTCCGGCGCCATTCGGGCCGATGATGCCCACGATGGCGCCGGGTGGCATCTGCAAGCTCAGGTCATCGATCAGTAACTTGTCGCCATATCCTTTCCTGAGTCCGTCAATTTCAATGACTACATCGCCCAGTCGCGGGCCGGGGGGGATGTAAATTTCATTGGTTTCGTTGCGTTTCTGGTAGCTCGTTGAAGAGAGCTCCTCGAACTGGCGCAGCCGGGCTTTGGACTTGGCCTGGCGAGCCTTCGGATTGCTTCGCACCCATTCAAGTTCGGACTGCATGGCTTTCTGGCGTGCCTTTTCGGTGGATTCCTCGGTGGCAAGCCGCTTTTCCTTTTGTTCCAGCCACGACGAGTAGTTGCCTTCCCAGGGAATGCCCCGGCCACGATCCAGTTCCAGAATCCAGCTGGCAACATTGTCGAGGAAGTATCGATCGTGGGTGACGGCGATGACGGTACTCGGATATTCATCGAGAAATCGTTCCAGCCATGCCACGGATTCCGCGTCAAGATGATTGGTCGGCTCGTCGAGCAACAGCATGTCGGGTTGCGAGAGCAACAACCGGCACAGCGCAACGCGGCGCTTCTCGCCACCCGATAATTTTGTGACATCGGCGTCCCAGGGCGGCAGGCGCAATGCGTCGGCAGCAATCTCGAGTTTGCGATCCAATTCCCAGGCGCCGGCCGAGTCGATCGCGTCTTGCAGCGTGCCCTGTTCCTCGAGCAAGGCATTCATCTCCTCGTCGTCCATTGGCTCGGCGAAGCGCTCACTGATCTCATTGAAGCGATCGACGAGTGCCTTGGCTTCCGCAACGCCTTCCTCGACATTGCCGCGTACGTCTTTGTTCGCATCGAGTTCCGGCTCCTGCGGCAGGTAACCAATTTTGATGCCGGGCTGCGGTCGCGCCTCGCCGTCAAATTCCGTATCGATGCCGGCCATGATGCGTAACACCGTGGATTTGCCGGCGCCGTTCAGGCCAAGAACGCCGATTTTCGCGCCCGGGAGGAACGACAACGAGATGTCCTTGATGATGAATCGTTTCGGCGGGACCATTTTGGCCACGCGATTCATGGTGTAGATATATTGCGCCATTACTGTTCGCTGGAAGTTATGCAGCGCGCATTATCCGGTATGCTGCACGGATAGCAAACAACAAGAAGTCGTACGAATGAGCGATTCAGTGCTTGTCTACAAAGGGAGTGAGCTCGCCAGCTATGGCTTTGGCGATCCGCACCCGTTCGGGTTCGACCGGCACGACGTCTTTCAAGATGAACTCGAGAGCGCCGGATTCGATGGTGCCATTCAATACGGTAGGCCACGGCGTGCCAGCGTCGATGACCTGTTGCTGTTTCACACCGCGGACTACATTGACATGGTGTCGAAGAAATCGTCGGAGGGGCGCGGTTTTCTCGATGACGGTGATACCCCTGCCATGCTGGGAATATTCGATGCAGCCTGCGATGTTGTTGGCACCATGCTCGCTGCTGTCGACGCTGTCATGGACGGCACAACCAAGCGGGCCTTCGTGCCGATCGCCGGTTTGCACCATGCAGGTCGCGATCATGCGGCAGGATTCTGCGTTTTCAATGACCTCGGTGTCGCGGTGGAATATCTGCGCAAGAAATACGGAGTCCGGCGCATTGCCTATGTCGATATCGATGCACATCACGGCGACGGTGTGTTTTACGGTTTCGAAGACGATCCCGATCTGATTTTTGCCGACCTCCACGAAGATGGTCGATATCTCTACCCGGGTACGGGCAGCGCTGAAGAAACCGGCACGGGTAAGGCCAAAGGCACTAAGCTCAACATTCCAATGCCGCCGGGTGCGACGGATAAGGATTTTCACGTGGCCTGGCGCCGGGTGGAAAGTTACCTCGAGGACGCGAAGCCCGAATTCATCCTGTTCCAGTGCGGTGCGGACAGCCTCGAGGGCGACCCGATCACGCATCTCTGTTACACGGAACAGGCACACGCGGATGCGGCTGCAGCATTGTGCCGGCTGGCGAACAAACACTGCGATGGCAGGATCATTGGCACCGGGGGGGGCGGCTACAACCGTAAGAATCTTGCCCGGGCCTGGACTCGTGTCGTGCAGTCTTTCGCCGAGGAAGACTAAGCAGTAACATCGCGAACTTCGCCTGACCCACGCTCCGGAGCCCCGCCCGATGTTTGACACTGTGACCCCCCTTGATTCATTCGATCCTGATGTCTGGAAAGCGATCGAACTCGAAAACCGACGCCAGGAAGAACACGTCGAACTGATCGCGTCAGAAAACTACGCGAGTCCGCGTGTGATGGCGGCCCAGGGATCGGTATTGACGAACAAGTACGCCGAGGGATATCCCGGCAAGCGTTACTATGGTGGCTGCGAGTTTGTCGACGACGTCGAGACGCTGGCAATTGAGCGGGCCAAAGAATTGTTCGGCGCAGACTACGCGAACGTGCAACCACACTCCGGCTCGCAGGCCAATGCGGCGGTGTACATGGCGCTGCTCGACGCGGGCGAAACAGTGCTCGGCATGAGCCTGGCGGAAGGCGGCCACCTGACGCATGGCAGCAAGGTGAATTTCTCCGGCAAACTCTACAATGCTGTGCAATACGGCCTGGTGCCGGAAACCGGTGAGATCGATTACGACCAGGTGCAGGCGCTCGCGACGGAGCACCAACCCAAAATGATTGTGGCGGGTTTTTCTGCGTATTCGCGAGTGGTCGACTGGCAGCGCTTTCGTGAGATCGCCGACAGTGTTGATGCTTACTTGATGGTCGACATGGCTCACGTAGCGGGGCTCGTTGCGACCGGCCATTATCCGAATCCGATTCCAATAGCCGATGTCGTGACCACGACGACGCACAAGACGTTGCGCGGCCCGCGCGGCGGGTTGATTCTCGCGCGCAAGAATGACGAGCTCACCAAGAAATTCAGCTCACTCGTGTTTCCCGGCACGCAGGGCGGCCCGTTGATGCACGTGATTGCCGCGAAGGCAGTCGCCTTGAAAGAAGCGATGGATCCGGAGTTCAAAAACTACCAGGGACAGGTCTGCGAAAATGCGAAAGTCATGGCGAGTGTCCTCGCAGAACGCGGCTATCCCATCGTTTCAGGCGGCACGGACAATCACTTGATGCTCGTCAGCCTGATCGACAAGGGAATAACAGGCAAGGATGCGGATGCGGCGCTGGGGCGAGCCAATATCACGGTTAACAAGAATGCGGTGCCCAACGATCCACAGTCACCATTTGTGACCAGCGGTTTGCGCCTCGGAACGCCCGCCATTACTACCCGTGGTTTCGGCGCGGAGGAGACCCGGGAGCTAAGCGGCTGGATAGCAGATATACTCGATGATCTCGGCAACGAGGAGACGAACGAGCGCGTACGCGGTCAGGTGCTCGAGCTTTGCAAGCGCTTTCCCGTGTACGTCTGAGACCGAATTGAAAGAGTCCTGATACCGAATGCATTG
>Ga0209987_10002290_pt1 | contig 10606 bp, 12 predicted proteins | sample N074metaG_FD_182134 | JGI IMG/M metagenome (GOLD analysis project Ga0209987, IMG submission 182134) | Deep subsurface microbial communities from Kermadec Trench to uncover new lineages of life (NeLLi) - N074 metaG (SPAdes) (version 2) | ecosystem: Environmental > Aquatic > Marine > Ocean trench... | reverse complement strand
TTCCAGTCTGTCTTTGCGTCTGGCAGCCAAAACCAGGTTAAATCCTTCAGCAGCTAATCGGCTGGCAAAGGCTTCACCAATTCCTGATGATGCCCCTATTATCAATGCCCAAGGTCCGTATTTGTTTTTGAAGTTTTTCATTATTTGTTCTTTATATAAGTTGTATATACAACATTAATTGTAAAAAAATATTTAGACTAATTTCATTTCCAGTTTTTTAATTATTTGCAAACCATTATCACCTAATTTTGCAATTAATTCATCCATTGTTTTCTCCCAAAGAGGAATCAGTTCAATTGCTAATTTCCTCCCTTTAGTTGTTAACTCAATTTCCGGTTTATATTCCGGTGTTCTTTTGATCAATCCTTTTTTCTCTAACAGTTTTATATTCCGGCTAACTGTTGAGCGCTCTAATTTAAGGACTTTGCCAATTCGTCCCTGCTCTACCTTTTTCATTTTACTAAGCAAAAAGAGGATAGTCAATTGATTCTCAGTAATTTCGTAATCTATTAAGTTTTTACGGTAGTAACCATCAACAATTCTTGAAAGTCTTCTTAACCGCAGCCCTATACAATTATTTAATTCGTATTTCATAGTTCTAACATAATAAAATATTGTTGTATATGCAACATCATATTTAAAATTGTGACTCCCCTCACTTCTTTTCTATTCTTTCTGCAAAGTGGACATCATAAATATTATTCTTTTATAATGTTTATATGATGTAATTCGTGACCTACTATGTGATATTCCGCTGCACGGACACTCATAATATCTCTCTTATTTTTCATTTATCTGTCACTTATTAAAAAAAGCGGGAGAAAACAAAATTTCGTCCCACTTAGCGCTTCCAATTTATTAGTTATTTCTTAACTGAGTATCCCTTTTCACCCAAGCTCTTTCGTTAAAAGCTTCATCAAGTATCGTGTCTGTAATATGATTAAAATAATTACTCATTGTTTTAAGACCTATAGCAGTTACAACACCAAGAATATTCTCTTTTGTATATCCCGCATCTAAGAATCGATTAATGTCTTCTTCAGAAACTCTTCCGCGTTTTGTAACTGTTGCTCTTGTATATTTACTTAATGCAGCTAATTTTGTATCAAGTATTTCTTCACCGTTGCGTATAGCATCGGTCACTTCTTCTGGAACTTTAGAAATTTTATCCGCAACAAAACTATGTGCGCCCATACAATAATCACATCCGTTTTCATAAGAGATTGATAAGAAAACAACCTCTTGCTCAACAGGGTTAAATCCGGAATTAGCTCTAAATGATTTATAAGAATATGTATATGAATCTAATAATGCAGGGTTGTTTGCCATAAGAGAATACATATTTGGTATAAACCCAAACGTCTTTTTTGCTGTATCCATAATATCACTGGATATTTTAGTAGCCGATTCAATTGTTTGTGGTTCTAATTTAAGCACTCTTTTTTCTGTATTTTCCATTTTATAACTCCTTTTATTTTTGTTTTATCTTCTTTCTATTATTTTATCTTCTTTATAGCAAACAGGAGAGCAATGAACTTGCTCTCCTGTTTTTAACTTTATGCTGCACATGGCAACAACCTTTGTTTTGATGGATAATCAATCAAGAATAAAGATGCTCTGCTACTAGAATTTATATTGCCGGCACTTATGTATTGCATGTTGCCACGAAAATCAGCAAAACCAAGTGTAGTATTATCAATCACTTTGAGAAATCCTATTGCGCCACCGCGGTATTGAACATACGGCCAGCCGTTCTCTCCAACTGTAGCCATATAAAAACTATCCCTTGATTGTATAAGTGGAATTTCTCTGTTAGTTAAAACATACTTATCGCCGGATATTTCAAATCGGGCGTAAGATTTACGAGAACCGTATTGTTCCAGAATTTTATTAACACTATCAGTGAAAGCTAACTTTGTGAAATTCTGATTCATTATATTATTCCTTAAATAATTATTTTACACTTTCCAACAATCCGAAAAACCCCTCGGTTAATGTAGGATGAATATAAACCGCACCTTTTAATAATTTCCAGCTAACTTTAGCATACATTAAAACCATTATCGTTTGAACAACTTCACCTCCATTAACACCTAAAACAGTTGCTCCAAGTATTTGATCAGTGTCAGCATCAACCACGATTTTCATTAAACCTTTTGTAACTCCCATTTCTATTGCACGGGCAACGTGGGACATAGGAATTTTTCCAACCATAACATTATAGCCTGCATTCCTTGCTTCTTTTTCTGTTAACCCGACTCTTCCTAATTCCGGATCAGTAAAAAGAGTATAAGGAACGATGCGATCTTTAATTGATTTCTTCTCATCGTTAAAAAGATTGCGAAATACAATTTGAAAATCATTATAGCTTATATGCGTGAATGCAGCTCCGCCTTTAACATCACCCAAAGCGTAAACTCCGGGAATGTTTGTTCTCAAGTATTCATCAACAGTAATGTAGCTCTTATTAGTTTCAATCCCAGCCACATCTAACCCAAGACCATCGGTATTTGGCTTCCTACCAACTGCGAGCAGAATGTGAGAACCTTTTATTACTTCTTCCTTATTATTATTTAGCTTAACTGTTAAGTGCAGACCGCCTTTCTTATCTTTACGGATGCTTGCTGCTTGTGCAGAATTTATGAAATGAATACCCTCATCTTCCAATGCTTCCTGAAGCGATTCCGAAACATCTTTATCTTCTTTCGATATTATCTGATCTTTACGTTCAATGATAGTTACTTTGCTTCCAAAGCGTTTAAACATTTGTCCGAACTCAAGTCCTACGTAACTTCCGCCTATTACTAACAAGTGTTCCGGCAGTTCTTCAAGGTCCATAATAGTACGATTAGTGAGATAGGGAACTTCGTTAATTCCTTCGATAGGTAATATTAAAGGACTCGTACCTGTATTGATAAATATGTTTTTGCTTTTTAATTCTTCACCGTTTACATTAATTTCGTGAGAACCTATAAAACGTGCGGAGCCGTTATACACTGTAATGTTTGAACGTTTAGCCGCCTGTTTTTCCAGTCCTCCTCTCCATTGCTGGACCATGCGGTTTTTTCTCTCTACTATTTTTTTAAGATTAACTTTTACATCCGTTACTTCTATACCAAGTTGAAATGCGTTCCGAGCATTAAAAGCTGCCTGCGAACTTGCTACCATTGTTTTAGTAGGAGTACATCCGTAATTCACACACGAACCACCCATGAATTCCTTTTCAATCAATGCCACTGTCCACTCGCTATCAGCCAGGTTATGTGCTAACGGGTTACCCGCCTGACCTGAACCGATTATTATGGCATCAAAATTTTTCATTACGTTATACTCCTTATAGTTAAATTAATGTTCATTTAGTTTATACTTTTGCTGCTTCACTTAAATTTTCACTGTTACCATTAACAAACAAGTAAAGTAAACCCAGCGGCAACGTTACCGAATTATAACCCCACCAAGCATGAGTACGGCAACAATAATAAAGAGTATTGCCAATCCTCGTTCTAAATTATGCTGCGAGATGCGGCTGGCAACCAATGGGCCTAACTGTCCGCCAATGATAACACCCGGCACGGTAAAGATTACCAGGCTCAATACCGTGTTCAAGGTTTCTCCCCCGGTTTGAACGAATTTGATAAAATGACCTGTAGAAGCGACCAGGGCTGTAATGGCAACCACAAAGACACTGGTAGCGACTGCAACCGCGCTAGGCACCCTGCATCGTTGTAGAAGGAAGTATCCGTTTAATTCTCCTAAACCGGTAGAAATCATGCCGATGAACATTCCGCCCACTCCGGCGATTAGGCGGCCTTCGGTACGGTTACAGACTGTGTAACAAATTTCTTTGCCTTCCCTCGTAACCAGGCAGGTTTCGCCCTTCTCACCACCATACTCTTCTTCTATAACATCATCAAGGAGTTTCACTTCCTTCTTTTCAGGAGTTCGCAGGAATGCGACGGCAATAGCGATTAAGCCCATTCCCAGGATCGTTTTCAGGATATCTGCTGGGACGTAACCGGCGGCCCAGGTACCGAACAAAGCCATGGGAACTGTGACGACTAATAGGGAAAGCCCCAATTTATAATCAATTAATCGTTTGCGATTATAGGCAAATAAACCACTGGCAAAACCAAAAACTTCTGTAATCAATCCCGTTCCAATGGCAATTTCTGCCGGAAGCCCTAAAGCCAGAATGAACAGCGGAGTAAAAAAGGTCGCACCTTCAACCCCGGAAGCCATCGCTATTGTTGCGATCATTATAGCGATGGGCAGCATAAACCAGAATTCGAATGTCATGATCACACCTTCACTTGTTGTTTCAAATTGAACGTTCTAACAAATATTTTTTAGCTTGCTTATTATTTAATTTGCTACTTTGCACTTCTACCTTGCTGACATAGAATTGAATAATCTTCTCTGCTATGGCATCACATTCATCTCTCAATGCAAAGTGCCCGAGGTCGAAGTAGTAATCCTCAACGTTATTCAGGCTGCGTTTTTAATTCCTGGCCCCAGCGATGTTAAAAAACAGATCGACTGCCAAGGCACTTTCAAATTTCCAAACATTATTGGTCTGGTAATAATAGTGCGATGAAGTAAAAAACTGTAGATCATACTCCGTAGCGATTTTCAATAATTTTCCAATATTCCCAGTAGTTCAATTTCCTTTACTTTACTTTTTTCAATTACCTCTTGTATTCTTATCCTTACTTTACATTATTATCTTATCTTGGATTTTCCTTTTCTTCTCAACTGTTGCAATAAAATGGGTTAGGTACGGTCTGTTCTCGCGCCCATGCAGAATTTGGTCAATAAGCCATTTCCCTTGTTGATAGTATGCATCAGACCATTTGGCCCTTTCTCCAGTAAATAGCACTTCATCTTCCCACATAATCTGGCCATCTTCTAACTCGTAACATTCAATAACATCAACCCACCCAGATTTGATAAATAAGGCTCGCCACCATTCAGATGAATGGTATTTGGAATACTCTGCATCCCAACCATTCGTCTTGTGATAAATTTCCGGGAGATCATTGCCGGGAGTCTCTTCATTAAAACATGTTCCCCCGACACAAAGTCGCCCACCTGGCTTGAGATGTGTTAGTAAATGTCGTAGGAAAGCCACGCTTCCACCGAAGGAATGAAACGCTTGCATGCAAAAGATGGCATCAAAGTAGTCTTCTGCAAAAGGCAAGCCTCTGGTCACGTCAAGGCGGAGCGGCATAATGCGATGTCGAAGTCCTCTCTCGGAAACTTTTTGATTCAATTCAGTAGAGGATATCCATAAATCAACAGAGAAAACGTTGACCCCAAAATGCTTCGCCAAAAAGATTGACGAACCCGCCTTCCCGCAACCAAGGTCTAGCACAATGTTGCTTTCCTTTAGGTTCATTGATCTTGTCATCTGTGCTGCCAGGTAGAGGCCGCCAGGGGCCAGGTGATCGCTGTATATTTCATCCCAAGAATAAGCTTGGACTTCGGGGTAACGGCTTCTATCAATTCGTCTCAAATGAGTCTTAAGATGTCCTGATGTCATAGTTGGTCTCCTTTTATATCGTGTTAATCAAGCTAACCAGCAGACCCAGATAAAGATTTATTGGGTCCGCCAGTTCCGACTGTTACACCTGACGAGTACATCAACCCGCCTTGCAGAACAATTCGCCGGTTAGATAACTGGCTGTGAAGATTGACCTGGTTGGAGTGTCTCCAAGACATCTTTAAGATTGGCGTCTGCGAAGGCCTGCTTAATCCCTTCAATGCCTTCCTTGTAGTGCAACCATCCTTCGAAATGAGCAGGGTAGACCGTCTTGAGGCTTAGGGTTTGCGCAACCCTGGCACCTTCCTCTCCGTTCATGGTCAGGCGCCTGTCACCTACTGCCGGTACATTTGCCGCACCCATGTTGAGGATCCCTGTGCCTATATTGTATCGCTTGCCGATTTCCTTGATGTCGTCAATCCACACGGTATCGCCTGAGAGATATAATGCGCCGTTCTTTTGACCCTCCCACTCGAGTAGGAACCCCATGGTTTCTCCAATGACTGGTCTGATTTCTTCATCCGTTGTATGTACGGCGGGCATTCCAGTCACCTTCACTTTTTCGCCTTCCTCGTTGGTGAGTTCCACGGTTTGCCAGGTTTCAAGTCCCTCGGCGTTTTTGCCCAAAGCCGTGGCGCTTTCCGGAGTAGTAAAGACACGACCTGCTTTCGGCAGTATTGTGCGTCCTGATATGTCAAGATTATCATAGTGCTGCTGGTGACTCAGAAATACACCGTCGATCTTCCCGATTTCCTCTACCGGAATTGGCGGTGCCATACTCTTCTTTAACAAATGTCCTGGTCCCTCGTCTTTTTCGGTACCCTTCGGATCAAAGCCCGGATCGGTTATAAAACGGAATGATCCTATCTCAAGAAGATAGGTAGCCCCACCCAAGTAAGTGATTTTGGTGTCCATAATATTTCTCCTTATTTAATAAAGATTTCTGAATGTTTTTAATTATTAGTTGTTGAGTTAATTTGATTGCTCAGGAACTCTCTTATTAGTTCAGCTATTACTTCTCCTTCCTCTTCGAGAGCAAAATGTCCTGTGTCAAGCAAATGAAATTCTATGTTTTTCAAATCCCTTTCGTAAGGAAATGATCCTTCGGAAGGGAAGATGTAATCATTTTTTCCCCAAACAATTATTGTTGGAGGCTGATAAGTACGGAAGTATTCCTGCCAGCTTGGATAAAGAGGTACGTTTGTCCGGTAGTCGTAAAACATGGCTAACTGAATTTTATCATTTTCGTCTCTTGTTAAATGTCTTAAATCTATGTTCCAATTATCGGGACTGATTTTTTCGGGATCCCTTACCCCATGAGTATATTGCCATTTCAAACCATCGAGAGAATGAAATCCTTCCAGGGCTTTGCCATTTTCTTCTGTTTTGTCATCCCAATATTTTTTAATTGGATCCCAGAATTCAAGCAATCCCTCATCATAGGCATTACCGTTTTGAATAATTAATGCATCTACACGCTCGGGGTATTTTGCCGCAATCCTGAATCCTATCGGTGCACCATAATCCATTAAGTAAATACTGTATTTCTTCACATCAAGTTTTTCCAGGAAGCCTTCTATAATTGCAGCCATATTATCGAATGTGTAGTCAAACTCATCCATCGGTGGCTGCTCACTGTTCCCATATCCGGGATAATCAGGTGCTAAAAGATGGTAACTATCCGAAAGATCTTTTATTAGATTGCGGAACATGTGGGATGAAGTAGGATAGCCATGAAGCAGCAATATCGTAGGTGAATCTTTCGATCCTGCTTCACGATAGAATATTTCTACTCCGTTTACTTCAACAGTTTTGTTAAGAGTTGGATTCCTTTGTGCAATTGTTTCCAAACTGATCATTCCAATCATAATAATCATAATGAACAGAGCAATTGTTTTGAAATTTATTTGTTTTGTTTTCATGATTTTTGTTTTTTTAGGTGTATAATAAATTTGATAAATATTTAGATCTTATATTTTCTTTGGCTTTCAAGAATGGGCACATCGTTAGCACTCATATCGCGGCGTATCATTAAGCCGTCTTCATCGAACTCCCAATGCTCATTACCGTGTGTGCGGCACCATTGCCCGGTTTCAGCATTTTTCCATTCATATTCAAAGCGAACCGAAATTCTATTGTCTGTATAAGCCCATAGCTCTTTCATTAAACGGTAGTCCAATTCTTTTTGCCATTTCCTTTTCAGGAATTCCTTAATGGCTTCCCTGCCGGTGAAAAATTCATCACGGTTACGCCATTGGGAATCAACAGAATAAGCTAATGAAACTCTTTCGGGATCACGGGAATTCCACGCATCTTCTGCTGCCTGAACTTTTGCTTTTGCTGTTTCTGATGTAAATGGTGGTTTAATTTGTTGTTTCATTTTATGTTATCCTTCTAAATTAAAGTGCCTGCCGTGCCATTACAGCCGGCAGGCTGAATTATTATTTTAAAGATAGTTTGGATTCGGAAAATGCTGCTACTAGTTCTGTTGTTTTATAAACATGACTGGAGATCATTCTGAAGTTAGTTTGGGCTGCCTGATTTCCGTCCAATCCAGGTAGGATTGCAGATGCCGTAGCGTCGCCGACAACGGATACTTCAAAACCATTTTCAAGTAACTCTCTCATATGTGATTCCACACAAAGGTTGCCCGACATTCCAGCCAGGATGATCTTATCAACCTTTTGTTTTCTTAACTGTAGACTTAAGTCATTCTGCTCAGGTCCGAATACTTTATGAGGACCAACTACTGTTACATAATCTTTTTCAATGTATTTTTTATATCTCTCTAAGAAATCTGCTCCTGAACCTTCAAATTCCTCAACGGAAAGCTGGTCACCACGATCGAACATACTGATATTATGCATCAACAACTCAAGTGCACCTTCAAACTTCCAGGAGTGGTCGTGTTTGTAGTAGTAGTGCGGAGAAATAAAAACTTTGATGTTATACTTTTCTGCAAGTATGAATAAAGTTTCAATGTTTGCGACAGTATTATTTTCAGTTACGCTTTCTCCAACCACTCCCCACGCAACACCGTCGGGACTTAAGAAATCATTTTGCGGATCGGTAATTACAATTGCTGTGTATTCATCAATTTCAAATCCAGGATCTGGTAATTGAGCAAAACTACTGGTTGTTATTGCCAGTGCTGTAAATACAAACAAGACTGATACTAAAAATTGCTTTTTCATTTGTTTGTTCCTTTTGGTTTATTAAAAATATGTTTATTAGTTTGTGTTGACACGGTATAGAAAAGCAAGAGAGATGCCAAATAGAAAAAGTCACGCTAAGTGGCTTGAAATAAACAAGTTACAGAAAAAGTTTAAATTAAAATGACATGAGTGTTTTGCCGAAATATCAGCAAAGTGCCAATATGTTGGCAAATATTATGGGCGGTTGATGGTTAATTTATTCATCCTCGAATCAAGAATTGTTCGTTTTATCCCCAATAATTTAGTAGATACTCTTTCACCGTTGATCTTCCATTTGGTAAATTCTAAAGTTTTAAAATTATTTTCAAATTCCCGAATTGAACAAAAAATTAAGGGTCAGAACTTTGTCCAATTTTGAATATCACAGTGAATCTTTAAAATTGTTTTACATTATTCTAATATTGTCGTTATGATTTTAATTTCATTAGTCAATGTTTTATGTACGGGACATTTATTAGAAATTTCTAATAGTCTTTGTATTTGCTCTTCCGTTAATTCACCAATAAATTTTAACTTTTTTTCAATGACGTGAACATACCCATCTTCTGATTCACACTCTTCACAGTCTTTAGCGTATACACGTGATTGTTCGAGGTGTACCTGAACCTCCTCCAAATTCCATCCTTTACGGTCAGCATACATTCTAAGGGTCATAGTTACACAGGCACCCAATGCTGTCAAAAGAAAATCATAAGGATTGGGACCAAGGTCTTGACCAAAAGGTACAGGTTCATCTGCTATTAATTCATGATTCCCTGTTACAATGATGGTTTTGTATTTCGCCCGGTTTATTTTTGCAATTACTTGAGTCATATTGTTTACCTTTAAATTAGAATAGAGTTATTATTAATTTACTGTTTTCTGATTTTTTTATAATATCATCCTGATTGTAGTGTTTAATTTTCATACTACTAAACCATTAGATTATTTGCAAATAGATAATTTATGCGAACTATTTCTAATAATAGAAACAATTATCTAAATGGGTACTGAAATAACCGATAGTATTAGGCACGGGCGTCTGAAATAGGCATCGAATATTATGGGCGTTGGATGTTTAATTTTTTTATTCTCGAGTCAAGAGTTGTTCGTTTTATCCCCAATAATTTAGCAGCTCCTCTCTCACCGCTGATCTTCCAATTAGAAAATTCTAAAGCTTTTAATATGTAACTTCTTTCGTTCTCTTCGAGGGTTGTTATTTTTTCTTTTTGAAGAACGCCAATGTTTTTTGGTAATGAATCACCTAGGTCCAAGTTATTACCACGTGTGATGATCACAGCTCTTTCAATAATATTTTCCAATTCCCGAACGTTACCCGGCCAGGAGTAATTAATTAAAGCATCCATTACTTTTTGTGTAATTGCACCAATCTGCTTTCCGATTCTTGTTCCATGTTTTAACAAAAAATGCTTAGCTAATAATGGGATATCTTCTTTTCTCTCTCTTAGAGGAAAGAGATTGATAGGAAACACATTTAATCTGTAATAAAGATCCTCTCTGAATTCTCCTTTTTCAACTGCCATCCGAAGGTCACGGTTGGTGGCAGCAATTATCCGAACACTCACCTTTGTAGTTTTTGTGCTTCCTAATCTTTCGAACTCACCGTCTTGAAGAACCCTAAGTAATTTTGGTTGAAGTTCCAGGGGGATTTCTCCAATCTCATCCAGAAAAATGCTGCCGCCATCAGCAAGCTCAAATCTGCCAATTTTTCGCACAAACGCTCCTGTAAAAGCACCTTTTTCGTGTCCGAATAATTCACTCTCGATTAAAGTGGAGGGTAATGCAGCACAATTGACTATTACAAGTGCTCTTTCTTTGCGTTTGCTGATGTTATGAACTGCACGCGCTATCA
>Ga0209987_10002289_pt1 | contig 10607 bp, 6 predicted proteins | sample N074metaG_FD_182134 | JGI IMG/M metagenome (GOLD analysis project Ga0209987, IMG submission 182134) | Deep subsurface microbial communities from Kermadec Trench to uncover new lineages of life (NeLLi) - N074 metaG (SPAdes) (version 2) | ecosystem: Environmental > Aquatic > Marine > Ocean trench... | reverse complement strand
TCATGGCGGAGGTTCACGGGCGACTGACGGGCGAAGCCGGTGTGTGTCTGGGGACGCTGGGACCCGGCGCGACGAATCTCATCACGGGTGTGGCCGACGCCAACATGGATCGCGCTCCCTTGGTCGTACTGACGGGCCAGGCCGATAGCCAGCGGCAGCACAAGGAGAGTCACCAGTACATGGACGTGGTGGCCATGTTCGATCCGGTCACCAAGTGGGCCCAGGCGGTGCTCCACCCCGACAACATTCCCGAGATCCTGCGCAAGGCGTTCAAGCTGGCGACGACCGAGAAGCCGGGTGCCTGCCATGTCGAGCTGGCGGAAGACGTCGCTGCGGCGGACGCGGTGGGCGCGCCTCTGCCCGTCGTGAAGACGCGCCGACCGGTTCCCGGCGACAAGGCGCTCGACAGGGCGCTGGCCGTCATCCAGTCGGCGCGACGCCCGATCATCCTGGCCGGAAACGGTTGTGTCCGGAAGCGGGCCAGCAAGCAGCTGCGTCGCTTCGCAGAGCTCACCGGCATCGGCGTCGTCAGCACCTTCATGGCCAAGGGCTGTGTCGACATGGATTCCGAGCAGTGTCTGTTCACCGTGGGATTGCAGAGCAAGGACATCATGATGTGCGCAATGGACGCCGCGGACGTCGTGATCTGCGTCGGCTACGACATGGTCGAATACCCTCCGCGGCTCTGGAATCCCGACCGCAATACGCGCATCGTGAACGTCGACTTCCAGCCGGCCGAGATTGACGCCCATTTTCCGGTGGAGGTGGATGTGGTCGGGGACGTGGCCCACGCGCTGTGGGCCCTGAACGAGCGGGTGGAGGCGGAGCCAATCCATTTCGATCTGACATCCCAGAAAGCGGCGCGCCGCGAGATGCTCGAGGAGCTGGCTCTCCACGCTGACGATGACACCGAGGGCAGCATCCGTCCCCAGAAGGTTCTCTGGGACGTGCGCCGGGTAATGGGGCCGCTTGACATCGTGCTGTCGGACGTCGGTGCCCACAAGATGTGGATCGCACGCCACTACCAGTGCCACGAGCCCAATACCTGTCTGATCCCCAACGGATTCTGCTCGATGGGCTTCGCACTGCCGGGGGCGATCGCGGCCCATCGGGTGTTCCCCGACAGGCGCGTGCTGGCGATTTGTGGCGACGCCGGCTTCCTGATGAACTGCCAGGAGATGGAGACGGCGCAGCGTCTCGATGCCAGGATCGTCGCGATGGTCTGGGAGGACCATGCCTACGGTCTGATCGAGTGGAAGCAGCAGAATCAGTTCGGCCGCCACGTGGATCTCTCCTTCGGCAACCCGGACTTCGTCGCCTTGGCCCGGGCCTTCGGTTGGCACGGCCACCGGGTCGAGTGCAGTCGAGATCTGGTCGCGACCCTGGAGGAGGCGTTTGATGAAGCCGGGCCCAGTCTCGTGGTCCTGCCGATTGACTATCGTGAGAATCAGAAGCTCACCGAGCGGCTCGGTGACATTGTCTGCCCCATCTAGAGGAGCGAAACGAGCAGGCCCGATGCTGAAAGAGAGCTACCCCTACTATCTGGGCAACGAACCGGTTGCGCCAAACCAGGATCTCGAGGTCACGGACAAGTACACGGGCGAGGTTGCGACGCGCGTGGCGTTGGCCGACCCGGACGCCATCGACCGGGGCATTGCCCTGGCCGTCGAGGCCACCGAGCCCATGCGCCAGATGGCGGCCTTCGAGCGGCAACAGGTGCTCCAGCACTGTGTGGCGCGCTTCAGCGAGCGCGCCGACGAGCTGGCGATGGCCCTCTGCATCGAGGCCGGCAAGCCGATCAAGGACTCGCGCGGCGAGGTGTCGCGGCTGGTCGATACCTTCCGCATCGCGGCCGAGGAGTCGGTCCGGATCACGGGCGAGGTGTTGCCGCTCGACATCAGTCCGCGGGCGCGCGGTTACTCGGGCATGTGGAAGCGCGTTCCCATCGGGCCTTGTTCTTTCATCTCGCCTTTCAACTTTCCGCTCAACCTGGCGGCCCACAAGGTGGCGCCGGCCCTGGCGGTGGGCTGCCCGTTCGTGCTCAAACCCGCCAGCCTGACGCCGATCGGCGCCCTCATCATCGGTGAAGTCCTCGCCGAAACGGACCTACCGAAGGGAGCGTTCTCGATTCTTCCCTGCCCGCGCACCGGCGCCGAGCTCTTCACCACCGACGAGCGTTTGAAGCTCTTGTCCTTCACCGGGTCGCCCGAGGTGGGCTGGGACCTGAAGGCCCGAGCGGGCAAGAAGCCCGTTGTGCTCGAGCTGGGTGGCAACGCCGCAGTAGTGGTCGAGCCGGATGCGGACCTGGAGGACGCTGCCGAGCGCATTGTCTTTGGTGCGTTCTACCAGTCGGGACAGAGCTGTATCGGTGTCCAGCGCATCCTCGTGCACGAAGGCGTCTACGATGAGATGGAACGACGCCTGGTGGAGAAGGCGAGCGCACTCAAGATGGGCGATCCGAAGGACCCGGACGTCTTCATCGGACCCATGATCACCGAGAAGGAAGCGGCCCGCCTCGATGGCTGGATCCAGCAGGCGATCTCGAAGGGCGCGCGACTGCTGTGCGGTGGAAAACGCGAAGGCGCGATGCTCGAAGCCACGCTCCTCAAGGATGTCCCGATCGGTGAAGCGCTCGTCTGCAAGGAGGCCTTCGGTCCGGTCGCCGTGCTCTCGAGCTACAGCAATTTCGACGAGGCCCTGGAGCAGGTGAACGACTCGGTGTTTGGTCTCCAGGCGGGCATCTTCACCCGCGACCTCTACAAGGCCCAGCAGGCCTGGGACGAGCTCGAGGTCGGCGCCGTGGTGATCGGCGACGTGCCCTCATGGCGCGTCGACCACATGCCCTACGGCGGTGTGAAGGACAGTGGTCTCGGTCGAGAGGGCATCCGCTTTGCGATCGAGGACATGACCGAGATTCGACTGATGGTGGTTCGCAAGCCGTGATGAACGAATCGATCCGACGCATCCTGGCGCGGGAGTCAGGAGGCGGGAGCGTCACGATCCAGGGCTGGGTGCGCACGGCGCGCCACTCCAAGGGCGTCTCGTTTCTGGAGGTGACCGATGGGTCCTGCTTCGCCGGACTCCAGGTCGTGTTGGAGCCTTCGCTCCCGAACTACGAGGAAGAGCTGCGCAAGGTCGGTACGGGATGGGCCGTCGAAGTCGAGGGAGAGCTGGTGGATTCGCCGGGCAAGGGACAGCGCTTCGAGCTCAAGGCCGGGCGCGTCGAGGTGGTCGGAGATGCCGCCGACGACTATCCGCTGCAGAAGAAGCGTCACTCCTTCGAGTTCCTGCGCAGCATCGCGCACCTTCGCCCGCGTACGAACACGTTGGGTGCGATCCTCAGGGTTCGTAACGCCGCCGCTCGGGCGATTCACGACTTCTTCCAGGAGCGCGACTTCGTCTTCCTGCATTCGCCCATCATCACCACCGCGGATTTCGAAGGTGCGGGCGAGATGTTCAGGGTCTCGACGCTCGACGCGTCCAATCCTCCGGTGGCCGCGGACGGCGGAGTCGATTTTGGAGAGGATTTCTTCGGACGCGAGGCGTTCCTGACGGTCAGCGGCCAGCTCGAGGCCGAGATTGCTGCCTTGGCCCTCACCAACGTCTACACCTTCGGTCCGACGTTTCGAGCCGAGAACTCGAATACGAGCCGGCACCTGGCCGAGTTCTGGATGGTCGAGCCCGAGATGGCCTTCTGTGATCTCGAAGGCAACGTGGAGATTGCCGAGGCTTTCCTGAAGGCCATCATCAGCGGCGCGCTCGACCGGTGTCCGGACGACCTGGAGTTCTTCAATCAGCGCATCGACAAAACCGTGCTGGAGACGCTCCATCACACCGTCGAGTCTCCGTTCGAGCGCATTTCCTACACTGAAGCCGTTGAGATCCTCCAGAAGAGCGGGCGCGACTTCGAATTTCCCGTGAAGTGGGGGGTCGATCTCCAGAGCGAACACGAACGCTACCTCACCGAGGAACACATCAAGCGCCCGGTGGTCGTCACCGACTATCCGACCGGCATCAAGGCGTTCTACATGTACCTGAACGACGATGAGAAGACGGTGCGGGCCATGGACGTGCTGCTTCCCAAGGTCGGCGAGATCATCGGCGGGTCCCAGCGCGAGCACCGGCTCGACCCGCTCGAGCGACGGCTCGCCGACAGCGGTCTGCCGAAGGACGACTACTGGTGGTATCTCGATCTGCGGCGCTACGGTTCCGTGCCCCACAGCGGCTTCGGGCTCGGCTTCGAACGCGTCATCCAGTTCATGACGGGCATGGCGAACATTCGCGACGTGATTCCCTTCCCGCGCGTTCCAGGCTACGCCGAGTTCTGATCAGGCGGCGCAGACATAGTCGCGGAGCTCCTCGAAGCCCAGCTCCCGAAGTGCGTTCCGGATTAGCTGGCGGGCGCTCGCTCCAGCGACCGAGACCACCAGGGGTTGATCGCGCCGATGGACCAGGGCCTCGGGCGCGATCACGGCTGCATCCCGGATCCGCTGGCACGATCCCGCGGCGGGGACGGTCGAACACGCGTATGCGCGGGTCGGAGCGGGCGAAGCCGCGGCACAGTGCCAGACTGGTGTCGCTCGAACCATCGTCGACGGTGATGCACTCCCAGGCTTCCAGGGTCTTGCGCTGAAGACTCTGGAGGCTCGGGCCCAGCGTGGTCTGGGCGTTGTGGATCGGCAGCAGGATCGAGACAAGCGGTTCCGTCATGTCTCGCGATCGTATCGCAAGGGCGGTGTCGAACGTTGGCGGCCCGGCTGCCGAACAGGGGTCGGAACGCCGCGAGAACGGTCAGAAGGACAGGATCAGCGTCGAAGCAGCCTGGCCCAAGTCCCAGAATCTCTCGATGATTACAGGGCGGATGAGAGGCTCGAAAGGCACAGGCCCATGGTGCCTGGAATCCCGCGGGCGGTCGAGCGATTCAGGCGGTGGCCGCACCCCGGTAGCGAACCAACAGATTTCGATCTGCGCAGCGTTTCCCCGGCGCGTAGTCGACGGAGCTCGGCCCGCCATGGACCGCAATCAGGTCATCGAGCCGCAGCCCGTTTTCAGTTCCCGAGAAGTCCCTCGAAGCCGCGTTGTGCTCCAGGATGATCAGGTTGTCCGTCAGACGGCGAGCCCTTTCGACCAGGGAGTGAAAGTCGTCTTTCGCCATTCCGTGGCCGATCAGGATATGGAGCAGGATGCTGCTGTGCCGTTGGTCGTAATCCGGCTCGGCGAAACGCTCGAGTAAGCAGTATTCGGTGTTGGGTAGCTTGGATTGCCCCTGGTCTTCCTCCACCCAGCGCTCGACGTTCACCACCTCGAGGCACGTCGTCCCTTCGAGACACCGCGCTACACGATGAAAGCTCTCCGTATGGATCGACCACGGACGTCGGTGAACACCCCAGTCGTTGACCTTCAGATCAAACCAGACGCTCGTTCGGCGATCCTGATGCAGCCAGATGTCCAGCTCCGGAAGGGACTTCGTTTGGGCGCCGAGCGCTCGGATCCGATCGCGAGCCTGGGCGAGTGTGGGGTGCTTGTCGACGAAGTAGTCGCAGAAGAGATTGGACACCCAGAGCCAAAGCGGCTGGTAGCGCAAAGCCAGCATGATGGGCTCGATGATTTCGGCTGCGTCGCCGAGGATCTGGTAGCTGGGGGTTTCGCGTAACACAGAGCGCAGCGCCTGATACGCCGCTTCGTCGGCCAGAAAGCCAGAGCCGCAGGCGGCGGTGAAGGGCCAATGGTCGTAATCCGCAAATGAGCCACAAACGATCGTGGCGTAATAGTCGTCGATCTCTCCGATCGTCTCGGACTGGATCAATAGTCCCTTTTCCGTAGCCCGAGCCTCGAGCCCGTACTCCACTCGAAATCTCCCGGCGTCATGCTCGCAGTCGCGCCAGAGACGAAGTTCGAGATTCAACAGCGTGTCCTTGGGCAGACCGCCGTGCACGTAGCGACGACTCGGGTGCCTGAAGTTGGCCAGAAGTTCGCGCGCTTCATCAGTGAACCGTATGAAAAACAGGCGCTCCAGATAGGCGATTCGATCCTCGGACTCGAGAATCAGGCGACGGATACGGTCGAAGTGCCGCAGCTGCTCTGGATTCGAATCGAAGGCCACGAGCCTTCGAGGCCGCACTTCGCGGCGCCCTGTGGTCAGAGCCAGAGCGTGAAACCAGTGTGGATTCGCGATTCCGACGAACGCCACCTCGTCCGTGCGGGTCAGGTGGAACGAACGATCCTTGATGACGTCATTGCTCAGGAAGTAGTAGCCTCCGCGCGATGGCACGGAGCTCTCTTGAATCGTGAAGAACGACTCGTCTTGCCGGATGGAAATTCCCGAAAACTTGAGGTGTCGCATCGGCGGAGCAATGACTCGGCTGGCTTGAGGGTGCACCGGCACCATGAGGTGCTGGTGTCTCACCTACGTTGGCAGAGAGGGGATTGGCCGACGACTCGCCGCCTCTCCCACGCGGTCGTTACGGTTATCTTAGCCAGTATTTTCGGGAAATTGAGATCCAGTGGCCAGCTTCAGAGTCAAGACCGCGGTTCTCCTGTCCATATCCAACCTTCAGGGGGAGAGGAATCCGCCCCTTCGCGCAGGCACCCAAGAGGCTGAAGTCACCCCAATCCAATGCAGAACAAACTCGTAAGCGTCTACATCCCAACGCGCAACCGATCCGAGTTGCTGGAGCGCGCGATCGACTCTGTGCTGAGCCAGAGCTAAGATAATCTCGAGATCGTCGTCTGCAACGATGCGTCGACCGATCGCACGCCGGAGCTACTCGCCCGGTACGCACGCGCGCATAAAAACATCGTCTTCCTCCGAAACGATGAACCCGCCGGTGCCTGCAATTCTCGAAACAAGGCGATCTCCGCTGCCCGGGGGACGTTCATCACCGGCCTCGATGATGACCACGACGATCAGCGAGTCCGGTTCATCGATTGTCGCTGTTGCGACGTCGGTTTGTCAGCCCCGTGAAGACGGTGTAGAGCTTCCCCAGGTAACCGGCGAGGGGATCGCCGCACTCGATCAGGACGTTCTGCCAGCGATAGGTTCCATCTGCCAGATGGCGGCATGAGGTGCGAATCGCCCTCAGCTGCGATCTCAGCACGCGAACGCCGCCGCCCAGCAAGGTGTGGAGGAGATGCCACCCACTGCTCGCGAACTGGGCCGCATCAGCCCTCGCCATGTCCCTTCCATTGTAGAAGCTGCGAGTGATGAACCACGCCAGCTTCTGCTTGTGTACGGGGGTGTGGTGGTCGATGCGGATGTCGGCATCAAAGCCCAGGCGATAGCCGGCCTCGAGCATACGATCCTGCAGCTCGATCTCCTCCCCATACCCCACTCGACCGTCTCGCATTCCAAGCTCGTGAGAGAAGCCCCCGAGCTCGATGAGGACCGATCTACGGAAGGCACAATTGCCGCCGCTGAATTTTGGGTCCATTGCGCTGATGGAGTAGCAGCGCGTGTCACCGCGAAGCATCCAATGATTGGAGTTGTAGTGATTCAGATACCAGGCCGGGGGGGCAGCATCGAAGTAGGGCCCGTAGTACCCACCGATCCCGTCGAAGTCTCCAGTCTCGATTCGGTGCAGCAGCTTCTCCACCCAGTCGAGATGCGGGATCGCATCGTCGTCGAGGTAGGCGACCCACTCGCTGGAGGAGCCTTCGAAACCTGTATTTCTGGCGTGGCTGAGGCCGACCCGTTTTTCCAGAATCGCATCGATGTTCGCGTGCGTCGTGGCGTGAGACGCAATCCAATCCGGGGTGGAGTCCGTTGAATCGTTGTCGACGATCAAGATCCCGAAGCGATCCCGAGAGACGGTCTGGTTGAGCAAAGCCTGGACGCACTTTTCCAGCTGAGCCGCGCGATCGCGCGTGCAGATGATGATGGTCAAGAGATCGTGCATTCGTTCGAAAGTCCTCTTCGACTCCCATCCTACGGACCGAAGCTGCAGTTTCCTTATCGGAAAACTGCGTGCTACTGAAGGGAATTCGTCGGGGTATTTTTTCAATCAGCGGAGAATTTTCCACCACGGACCGATCCCTATGGAAACTCCCGCATGCCAGCGTCGTGGCTACAGAAATCGCACTAGCGTAGGGTTGCAGCCTGAGACCCCCCACGGGAATTGACGCGCTGGCGCGTCCAGTCGAAGGCTGGCGCATTCAGCGGGAGCCTGTCCCCGACCTGCGTGGAATGTTCGTCCGTCGTATGACGTCTTCGCGACCGTTTGACCCCCTGGCAAGAATCGATCGACGATCTGGTTCTATGCAGCCCCTACTGACTACCGGGCTCCGGGCTGAATCGACCGAGTTCCGGGGTCTCTCCGCTTTTTCGCAGATCTATCGACCCGAACTGCATCTTAAAGATCGGGGGCCCATGACCCGAAATGAGAAGAGAGGCCTCGGTGCTGACGAAGGGTCTGCGCCGACGATTCAACAGACGAAGAATTTTTCAATCATGCTGAATTGGGCAAAGTTTCGGATCAGAAAGGCTCTGGGCCTCGAGTTCAATATTCTCGAGCGAAAGGTGATCGAGGTCGAGAATATCCGGGAGCTGCGAAAGCTCTTCGATTGGGATCGAGAAGCATTGCTCGATGACCCCAGGCTCGACGACTTCGATTATCCCGAGGATCTCAACATGCGGCGCCTCCACGATGCGGAGGTGATCGGCACGGTGATGGCCAACGTCAGGCCCGATCGCGCCCTCGAGATCGGCACCGCCGAGGGGCGTACGACGGCGTTGATGGCGGCAAATTCTCCCGATACCGAGATCTACACGATCAACATTCCTCCGGAAGATCTCGCCCGCGGCGAGGGGGGAGAACTCACGACGGGCGCGCTCGACATAAACGAGATCGGTGCGTATTACCGCGAGCAGGGCTGCCAGAATGTGCACCAGATCCTCGTCAATACATCGACCTGGGTCCCGGATATCGGATCCCTTGGCGTGACCTTCATCGACGGTTGTCACGACGCAAAGTTCGTATACGGAGACACCGTCAAAGCCCTTTCGATCTCCGAGCCGGGATCCTTCATCCTCTGGCACGACTTCAACTTTCAATTGGTCAAGACCTATCACTGGATCTACGACGTCTGCCTGGGCGTCGAGGAGCTCTACCGTACCAAGAGGTTGAGTGGGCGGATCTACCACCTGCGCGATTCGTGGGTCGGGCTCTACCGGGTTTCCGGCTGAGGTGAGAGTGAGCGGTGAGATGAGCGAGACCGTCATTGAAAGCAGTCGATCGCTGCGAGGTACTTGGAGGGACCTCTGGCTCTATCGTGAGCTGTTCTTCTTCCTCGCCTGGCGCGATTTACTCGTGCGCTACAAACAGACTGCGATCGGATTGGCCTGGAGCGTCATCACCCCGCTGCTGACGATGACGATCCTGACACTGGTCTTCAGCCGCCTGGCCGGGTTGCCCTCAGCTGACCTGCCCTACCCGGTGCTGGTATTCGCCGCCATGCTTCCCTGGCAGTTCTTTTCCAACACCCTCAGCATGAGCAGCACCTCGCTGATCAATAATCGCAATATGGTGTCGAAGGTCTACTTCCCTCGCATCATCATCCCCAGCACATCGATGGTCGTGAGTCTGACCGATCTTTCGATTTCCCTGGTGCTATTGGCGTGCTTGATGACTTGGTTTGGTATTGCGCCGAGCTGGCGACTGTTGGCACTGGTACCGCTTACTCTGCTGGCTGCGCTCACCTCGCTGGGAGCGGGGTATTGGATCTCGTCCTTGAACGTCAAGTACAGGGACTTTCGATACATCGTCCCCTTCATGATCCAGTTTGGTCTCTACATCTCACCCGTGGGCTTTTCGAGTTCGGTCGTTCCGGACGAGTGGCGATTCCTTTATTCCATGAATCCGATGGTGGGAGTGATCGACGGATTCCGCTGGGCCATTGCTCCCAGCCCTGGTGCGCTCTACTGGCCCGGCTTCATCTCCTCTGTCGTCCTGGCACTCATTCTCTTCGCAAGCGGAGCAGCTTTTTTCCTCCGGACCGAGCGAAAATTTGCGGACGTCATATGAGCGCAATCATCGAAATCGAGGGCCTCGGAAAGAAGTACGTCATTGGCCACGAGAAGAACGCCCGATACGAAACGGTGAGGGATTCCATTGCGCATTTTGGACGTGGGGTCTGGCAGCGGCTTCGCCACCCACTCTTGCCCAATCGGGAGCGGGTCGACCTCGAGGAGTTCTGGGCCCTGCGCGATATCGACCTTTCAATCGAGCGTGGAGATCGGGTCGGCATCATCGGATCGAACGGCGCGGGAAAGTCGACGCTCTTGAAGATTCTTTCCCGTGTCACTGAGCCCAGCACCGGGCGAGTGAAGTTACGGGGCCGTGTGGCGAGCTTGCTCGAAGTCGGGACCGGATTTCATCCCGAGCTGACGGGACGAGAGAACGTATTCCTGAACGGAGCCATCCTGGGTATGTCTCACCGGGAGATCAGGGCCCGATTCGACGAAATCGTGGCGTTCGCCGAGGTCGAACGTTTTCTCGACACCCCGGTAAAGCGCTACTCCTCGGGAATGTATGTACGACTTGCCTTTGCGATAGCTGCCCACCTGGAGCCCGAGATCTTGATCGTCGACGAAGTACTCGCGGTCGGAGATG
>Ga0209987_10002286_pt1 | contig 10612 bp, 6 predicted proteins | sample N074metaG_FD_182134 | JGI IMG/M metagenome (GOLD analysis project Ga0209987, IMG submission 182134) | Deep subsurface microbial communities from Kermadec Trench to uncover new lineages of life (NeLLi) - N074 metaG (SPAdes) (version 2) | ecosystem: Environmental > Aquatic > Marine > Ocean trench... | reverse complement strand
GCCGCGGTTGGTGTATTTCTTGGCGATCGAGATGACCAGGCGCAGGTTGGCCTCGACCATCTCGGTTTTGGCCTTGCTGGCCTCCTTCTCGCCGGTCTGCACGGTCTTGACGATGCGCCGGAACTCGTTGATCGGCAGCCCGGTCTCGGCGGCGATCTCGGAGATATGCTTGCGGATATCCTTGGCCTCGTCGGCGCGCTTTTCGGCGAATTTGGCCCAGCCTTTGCCCTTGAGGCGCTTGACCCGGGACAGCCAGCGCGGATCCAACTCGCGGCCGAAATAGTGGTCGAGGAAGTCCTGGCGCTTGACGCCCTGCTTCTCGGCCAGGCGCAGCAGCTTACCTTCGAGCCCGATCAGGCGTTTGTTGAGGTCGTAAAGCTGTTCGACCAGTTGTTCGATGCGGGCGTTGTTGAAGTGCACGTCCTCCATCAGCTCGATCAGCCGCGCCTTGGTCTTTTCGTAGTGACGTTCGCTCTGGGGCGAGACCTTCTGGCCGCGCTGCAGCACCGCCAGGCGTTTGTCTTGGGCGCGGTCCAGCTTCTTGTAGGTGGTGGCGATCTCGTCGAACATCTTGAGCACAATCGGCAGCAGCACCGCCTCCATGGCGGCGAGCGAGATAGTGGTGTCGTCCTCGTCGTCTTCCTCGCTCTCGGCCCCATTGGCGCCCGCTGCGGCGTTCCCAGTGGTGCCCCCGTTGGCACCCCCTGCGGCGGCGTCCCCGGTGGCGCCCTCTGCGGCGTCCCCGGTGGCGCCCCCAGCGGCGCCCTCTGCGGCGTCCTCTGCGGCGTCCCCGGTGGCGTCCCCAGTGGCGCCTTCAGCGGCACCCGCGGTACCATCTCCAGCAACGCCCTGGGCGGCGGTATCGGAAGCCGCGCCGTTCGCCTTGGACGCGTCCTTCGGTGCTTCGGCCACAGCGGCGGACTTGTCCTCACCGTTGGGCTTGTCCTCACCGTTGGGCTTGTCCGCGCCGTTGCCTTTGGCCGCCGAAGCCTCGGACTCTTCCTCACTCTCGTCGTTGGCGCCGTTTTCCTCGTCGGCCAATTCGGCATCGGTCGGGCCACTGCCGTATGTGGCGTCCAGGTCGATGATATCGCGCAGCAGGATGCGGCCCTCGATCAGGGATTCGCGCCAGAACAGCAACGCCTTGATGGTCAACGGACTTTCGCAGATGCCGCCGATCATCTTCTCGCGGCCGGCCTCGATGCGCTTGGCGATGGCGATCTCGCCCTCGCGCGAGAGCAGCTCGACCGAGCCCATCTCGCGCAGGTACATGCGCACGGGATCGTCGGTGCGGCCGATGTCCTCGTCGGCGATGTTGCCGGCGGTGGTGCTCTTCTCCGGCACTTCGGGCGCGTTTTCTTCGGGCTCGTCGCCCTCGATCACGGTGATGCCCATTTCCGAGAGCATGGACATGGTGTCCTCGATCTGCTCCGAGGACATCTGGTCGGGTGGGAGCACTTGGTTCAGCTCGTCGTAGGTGACGTAGCCGCGCTCCTTGGCCTTTCCGACCATCTTTTTGACGGCCGCGCTCATGGAGTCCATCAGCGGTCCGTCGGAGGATTCTTCGCGGGAATCCGTGTTCTCAGCAGCGTTCTCGCTCGCTTTGGTCGCCATGCGGTCTCTATGCCCCACAAATGAATCGGTTTTCAGACGCGGCCCTCGCCCCCTGGCTGGCCGGCGTCCATCCTGGATCAAACTGGTAGATCTCTCTCCCTCGGGCCCACCCGCTCCGGTCCATGCCCGGCCCAGTCATTCAGGGTAGTCCAAATCCTCGGAACTGCTTTCGCTTTCACGAATTAGCCGGCGCGTGGCTTCGAGCCGCGCCAGCCTCTCTTCGCTCATGTCCTCCGCCAGACGCCGGCCCGCTTCCTCGGCCGCCGCCGCCGCCTGCCGGCGCCGATAGGCCTTGAGAATGTCCTCTAGGCCATGACGGGCCTCGTCCAGGGATCCATCCGGGCGCGCGAACCTGCCGTGCACATACACCTGGGGGCTCAAAATCTCGCCCAAAATCCCCGTATATCCCTGTTTCGAGAGGTGGCACCTCAAGTCCTCACTGTCAAGGTCTGGCTCGCGAGCCACGAGATCTACCAAGAAACCGAAAAATATGCCGAATTTGCCTTGAAAAAGTGTAAATCCGGAGATTTCTTCTGCAGATTCGGCGATCAGCTCCGGATGGTTGACCAACGCCGCCAGCAGCACCTGGCTTTGACGCCGGCGCAGCAGGTCCGGTGCCGGGCGCGCCCCGAGCCCGGCGGCGGTGGCCCCGGAAGCGGCGCGGCCGAACTGGCGGCTGCCCGGTTGCTGTCGTCCCTGGCGCCCTCCCTGGCGCGCGCCCTTGCCTGGCCACCGGCCCCCGGAACCCGGGCTCCGGACGCTCCGCCGGCCCCAGATTCCGAAGCCGAACTGGCGCTCGAAGCGGCGGCTCAGGGCGTCCCGGTAGGCCGCCTGCAGGGCCTCATCCCCGATCCCGCGAATTCGCTGGTCCAGGGCGGCAATCAGGGCGGCCTGGCGCTCCGGGGTCTCGAAACGATGGCCATCGGTCTCCATCAGCCACAGCAGCTCGGACAGCGGCCGCGCGCCCGATAACACCGCGCGCAGCGCCGCCGGGCCCTGGCCTTGGATCAGGCTGTCCGGGTCCTCGCCCGCGGGCAGCATCGCGAAACGCAGGGACCGCCCGGGCCGGAGCAGGCCGAGCGCGCGTCCGGCGACCCGGAACCCGGCGCGGCGCCCGGCCTGGTCGCCGTCCAGGCATAGCACCGGCTCGTCGGCCAGGCGCCAGAGCTCGGCGATCTGCTCCTCGGTGATCGCGGTTCCGAGCGGTGCGACCGCGGCCGGGAAGCCGGCCTGGCCGAGGGCGATCACGTCCATGTAGCCTTCGCAGACGATCAGTTCCCCGGTGTCGTGGGCGGCTTGGCGCGCGCGCGCCAGGTTGTATAAAACCCGCCCCTTGTGGAACAGCGGGGTCTCCGGCGAGTTCAGGTATTTGGCCCGCGACTCGCCCAGCGCCCGGCCGCCGAAAGCGATCACCCGGCCGCGGCGGTCGGCGATCGGAAAGACGATCCGGTTGAAGAAGTAGTCGCGCGGCGTATCGTTGGGGTCGTCACCCAGCTTGATCAGACCGGCCTCGGCCAACTGCGCGTCGTTCAGGCCGCGGGCGTTTAGCGCGGCGCGCAGCACGCCGCGCTTATCCGGCGCGAAGCCGAGGCGAAAGGCGGCCACGGTCTCGGCGCGCAGCCCGCGCCCGTTCAAATAGGTCCGCGCTTGGGCGCCCTCCGGCGCGGCCAGCCGTTCCTCGAACCAGACCGTGGCGGCCTCGACCACGTCGTAGAGGTCGGCGCGGCGGCGCTCGGCGGCGCGCTCCTCGGGCGAGGCGCGCGGTACTTGCAGGCCCGCCTCTCCGGCCAGACGCTCGACCGCCTCCGGGAACGACAGCCCCTCCATGCGCATGACGAAGCCGATGGCGTCGCCATGGGCGCCGCAGCCGAAGCAGTGATAGAAGCCTTTCTCCTCGCTGACCGTGAACGACGGCGTCTTTTCGCTGTGGAACGGGCACAGGCCGGAATGCTCGCGGCCGCGCTTGGTCAGCTTGACCCGGCGCCCGACGATGCCGGCGAGCGGCACCCGGGCGCGAATCTCGTCGAGGAATTCCGGAGGAAAGGCCATGAGCGTCAAATCTGGTCGGATACCGGCAGAGTCAATGATCTTAACTCACCAGGCCGGAGTCGTGCAGCGACGTTATTGCCGCGCAAACCGGCATCCTGTGGAGCGATCGGCGGGAACCCTGTGGACGAACCCGGGATAAGCCTGGGTGAGAAATCGGAAACCTGGGGATCGTTTTTCGAGGGCCCGGGCCTCGAAGTCCGGATGGTTGGCTTCAGGCCAAGCGGTCCTTGACCAGCGCGCTCGCCTTGCCGAAATCCATGCGCCCCGTGTAGCGCTCCTTCAGCGCCGCCATGACCCGGCCCATGTCCTTGATGGTCGCGGCCCCCAGTTCCTCCATGACCTCCTGGACCGCGCTCCGCATGGCGTCCGGGTCCAGTTGTTTGGGCAGGAAGCGCTGGATCACCTCGATCTCCTCGGCCTCTCTGTCGGCCAAGTCCTGTCGGCCGCCCTTTTCGTAGAGCCCGATCGATTCGCGCCGCTGGCGCACCATCTTTTGCAGCAGGTCGAGGATATCGTCGTCGCCGATGCCGTCGCTCTTGCCCTTGCCGCGGGCGGCAATGTCGCGGTCCTTGAGCGCCGCCAGAATCAGGCGCAGGGTCGAGACCGCGCAGGCCTCTTTGGCCCGCATGGCTTCCTTGAGCGCGTCGCTGAGTTGTGCGCGGAACATGTCCGAAGAATTGGCCCCTCCCGTAACGGCGCGAGGGTAACGGAATTCCCGGCAAATGGCAAAGTTTCGAAAACCTGTTAACTTATTGATATAATTTATGAAAATTATTTTCCTTCCGCTTGACCCGGGCAGTTGTTTCCCGTAAATACTAGGCCGCTTGGGCTGGCGAGATTGGGCGATTCGCCCCAGGTTTCCCCGCTTGATGCCCGGACAATCCGCTGTCGCGCGCCGCCATCCGCGATGTGTCCTCCCGCGTTGTTATTGGGACGCGCCTTCATGACTGCTGCCAGCACCGCCACCGCCTCGGCCCTCGGGACCGGGGCGAATCTTTCCGCGCGGCCCGGCTCGGCGGCGGATGCCCCCAACGATGCCCCCACTGTTGCCGCCACTGGCAACCCGACCGGCGTGCTGGTGCTCGCCGATGGCACCACGTTTTGGGGCCGCGGCCTGGGTGCGAGCGGTCGGTCGGTCGGCGAGGTCTGCTTCAACACCTCGATCACCGGCTACCAGGAGATCCTGACCGATCCGTCCTACGCTGGGCAGATCATCACCTTCACCTTCCCGCACATCGGCAATGTCGGCGCCAACCCCGAGGACATCGAGACTCAGACCCCGGCGGCGCGCGGGCTGGTGCTGCGCGCCGGGATCACCGAGCCCTCCAATTGGCGCGCGGCGCAGCACCTGAACGCCTGGCTCAAGGCCCAGAACCTGATCGGCATCGCCGGCATCGACACCCGCGCGCTGACCCGGCGCATCCGCGATCTCGGCGCCCCCCAGGGCTGTATCGCCCACGACCCCGGTGGCGCGCTCGACCCCAGCGCGTTCGACCCCGGCGCGCTGGGTGCCGAGGCGGCGGCCTGGCCGGGCCTGGAAGGCATGGACCTGGCCAAGGAAGTGACCTGCCGCCAGAGCTACGACTGGGACCAGACCGCTTGGACGCTGGGCCAGGGCTACGGCACCCTGGGCGTGCCCAAGCACCATGTGGTGGCGGTCGATTTCGGCGCCAAGCGCAACATCCTGCGCTGCCTGGCCGCGCTCGGCTGCCGGGTCACCGTGGTCCCGGCCGAGACCGGCGCCGAGGATATCCTGCGCCGCCGGCCCGACGGGGTGTTCCTATCGAACGGGCCCGGCGATCCGGCGGCGACCGGCGTCTACGCGGTGCCGGCGATCAAGGCGTTGCTGGACGCCGGCGTGCCGATTTTCGGCATCTGCCTGGGTCACCAGATGCTGGCGTTGGCCTTAGGCGCGCGCACCCGCAAGATGCACCTGGGCCACCGCGGCTCCAACCACCCGGTCAAGGACCTGGCCACGGGGCGGGTCGAGATCACCAGCCAGAACCACGGCTTCGTGGTCGATGCCGAGACCCTGCCCGCGAATGTGGAGGTCAGCCACGTCTCCCTGTTCGACGGCTCCAACGAGGGCCTGCGGGTCAAGGACCGCCCGGTCTTCTCGGTCCAGTACCATCCCGAAGCCTCCCCCGGCCCGCGCGACAGCCACTACCTGTTCGAGAGGTTCGTGGCGATGATCGAGGCGCACAAAAAGACGTGAAAGCGTTGAACCACAGAGACACAGGGGCACAGAGAAGAACCAAAAGAGGTTTGAGGAAAAACAAAGAGTTGACCGAATGTATGAGCCTTCTATCCAAAGCATCGGAAACTCACAGATTCGGTTAATTGATGACCTTAAAAAAAATCATCAATAGATTGGTATTGTGATGTTTTTATCGTTTTATGCTTCTCTGTTTTTCTGTGCCTCTGTGGTTGAGCGCTCCTTGGGGCTTGTCTGATCATGCCCAAACGCACCGACATATCCTCGATCCTGATCATCGGCGCCGGGCCGATTGTTATTGGGCAGGCTTGCGAGTTCGATTATTCCGGGGTGCAGGCCTGCAAGTCGCTTAAGGCCGAGGGTTACCGGGTGATCCTGGTCAACTCCAACCCGGCCACGATCATGACCGATCCGGACCTGGCCGACGCCACCTACGTCGAGCCGATCACCCACGACACCGTGGCCAAGATCATCGCCCGCGAAAAGCCCGACGCGCTGTTGCCGACCATGGGCGGGCAGACCGCGCTCAACACCGGTCTCGAGCTGGCGCGCTCGGGGGTGCTGGCGGCGCACGGCGTCGAGATGATCGGCGCCCGCGCCGAGGTCATCGCCAAGGCCGAGGAGCGCGATTTGTTCCGCACCGCCATGAAAAAAATCGGCTTGGCCATGCCGCGCGCGCGCATCGTGCGCTCCTTCGAGGAGGCGCTGGAGGCGCTGCCCGAGGTCGGGCTGCCGGCGATCGTCCGGCCGTCCTATACGCTCGGCGGACTCGGCGCCGGCATCGCCTACAACAGCGACGAGTTCGAGGACATCGTGCTCGGCGGCTTGCGCGCCTCGCCGATCGGCGAAGTATTGATCGAGCAATCGGTGCTGGGCTGGAAGGAGTTCGAGATGGAAGTGGTCCGCGACACCGCGGACAACTGCATCATCATCTGCTCGATCGAGAACGTCGATCCGATGGGCATCCACACCGGCGATTCGATCACCGTGGCCCCGGCGCTGACCTTGACCGATAAAGAATACCAGATCATGCGCGATGCCTCGATCGCCTGCCTGCGCGAGATCGGCGTCGACACCGGCGGCTCCAACGTGCAGTTCGCGGTCAACCCCGAGAACGGCGAGCTGGTCATTATCGAGATGAACCCGCGGGTGTCGCGCTCTTCGGCGCTGGCCTCCAAGGCAACCGGCTTCCCGATCGCCAAGATCGCGGCCAAGCTGGCGGTCGGCTACACCCTGGACGAACTCGACAACGATATCACCAAGGTGACCCCGGCCTCCTTCGAGCCGAGCATCGACTACGTGGTCACCAAGATCCCGCGGTTTACCTTCGAGAAGTTCCCGGGCGCCGAGCCGCTGCTGAACACCTCCATGAAGTCGGTCGGCGAGGCCATGGCGATCGGCCGCTGCTTCGCCGAATCCCTGCAAAAGGCGCTGCGCTCCCTGGAGACCGGCCTGACCGGACTGAACGAGGTCGCGATCCCCAACGCACTCGACGCCGAGGGCGCGGTCGATCGCGAGGCGATATTGACCGAATTGGCCAAGCCGCGTCCCGAACGAATCCTGGCCGCCGCCCAGGCCCTGCGCCACGGCCTCGGCATCGAGGAGATTCAGGCGGCGACCCGCTTCGACCCCTGGTTCCTGAACCAAGTCGCCGATCTGATCGCGATCGAGGACGAGCTTCGGCGCGACGGCCTGCCCGAGGACCTTGCGGGCCTGTCGCGGCTCAAGCGCCTGGGTTTCTCCGACGCGCGATTGGCCGAGCTCACCGGCACAACCGAAGCCGCGATCACCGGCCGGCGCCAAGCGCTCGGCCTGCATCCGGTGTTCAAACGCATCGACACTTGCGCCGGGGAATTTCCCGCGACCACGCCTTACATGTATTCGACCTACGAGCACGCCGGGGCCGAGTTTGCCGGGGTCAAGCATGCTGGAGGAGGCGCGCCGGAGTGCGAGGCGGACCCCAGCGGGCGCGACAAGATCATGATCCTGGGCGGCGGGCCGAACCGGATTGGCCAGGGCATCGAGTTCGACTACTGCTGCGTCCACGCGGCCTATGCGCTCAAGGACGCGGGCTTCGAGACCATCATGATCAACTGCAACCCGGAGACGGTGTCGACCGATTACGACACCTCCGATCGGCTCTATTTCGAACCGCTGACCGCCGAGGACGTGATCGAGATCGCCCGGGTCGAGCAAAGCCGTGGCAAGCTGCTCGGCGTAATCGTGCAACTCGGCGGGCAGACCCCGCTCAAGCTGGCCCACGCGCTGGAGGCCGCCGGAATTCCGATCCTTGGAACTTCGCCCGACGCCATCGATCTGGCCGAGGACCGGCGCCGCTTTCAAAAGCTGCTCGCCGAGATCGACCTCAAGCAGCCGACCAACGGCACCGCCACCTCGGCCGAGGAGGCCCGCGCGGTGGCCGAACGCATCGGCTTCCCGGTCTTGATCCGGCCGTCTTACGTGCTCGGCGGCCGGGCCATGGAGATCGTTCACGACATGGCCCAGCTCGACCGCTACATCGGCACGGCGGTCCAGGTTTCGGGCACCAACCCGGTCCTCATCGACAGCTACTTGCGCGACGCCGTGGAAGTCGATGTCGACGCGCTCTCGGACGGCGAGCGGGTCCACGTCGCCGGGGTCATGGAGCACATTGAGGAGGCCGGCATCCATTCGGGTGATTCGGCCTGCGTCCTGCCGCCGCATACCCTAGGCGAGGCGGTGATCGACGAGATCGGGCGCCAGGCCGAGCGCCTGGCCCGCGAGCTTCGGGTGGTCGGCTTGATGAACGTCCAGTTCGCGGTCCAGAACGGCGACATCTACGTGCTCGAGGTCAATCCGCGGGCCAGCCGTAGCGTGCCCTTCGTCGCCAAGGCGACCGGCGTGCCGATCGCAAAATTCGCTGCCCGGATCATGGCCGGGGCCAAGCTGGACGAATTCGATCTCGAGCGCAGCCACGCCGACCACATTTCGGTCAAGGAGGCCGTGTTTCCCTTCGCCCGCTTCCCCGGCGTCGATGTGGTGCTGGGCCCCGAGATGCGCTCGACCGGCGAAGTCATGGGCATTGATACGGATTTTGCCCGCGCCTTCCTCAAGTCCCAAATCGGGAGCGGCGTCGATCTGCCCCGGGAGGGCCAAGTGTTCATCTCGGTCAAGGACGAGGACAAGGACGCCATGGTCGGGCTCGGCCGGGAGTTGCTCGCCTTGGGCTTCTCCTTGATTGCGACCGGTGGTACCGCCCGCCACCTGAATGCCGAGGGCCTGCGGGTAGAGTCCGTCAAGAAGGTGCGCGAGGGCCGTCCACACATCGTCGATGCCATGAAATCAGATCAAATTCATCTGGTCTTCAACACCACCGAGGATGCCAAGGCGATCGCCGACAGCTTGGAATTGCGGCGCACGGCGCTGATCAACGCAATCCCCTATTACACAACCGTGGCCGGAGCCAGGGCGGCGGTTCAGGCGATCGCCGCGCTTGAGTCCGGGCAGCTTGAAGTCGCACCGCTCCAGTCCTACTTTAAAGGTTCTTTTTAGGATTTGGCGGCTAGCCTAGCCGGCGAATTTAGTAGCCTTGCTACGGAATCCTGCCTTTCTGAAGGAAATGTTAAGAGCGATCCCCTATGAGTCAAAAGATACCCATGACATCCGAAGGCTTTGTCAGCCTCGAAGATGAGCTCAGACACCTGAAGAACATCGCGCGGCCGGAAGTGATCCGGGCGATCGCCCTGGCGCGCGAGCACGGCGATCTCTCGGAGAACGCCGAGTATTCTGCCGCCCGCGACCGCCAGAGCTTCATCGAGGGCCGGGTCGGCGAGCTCGAGGACAAAATCGCCCGCGCCGAAGTCATCGACGTTTCCAAGCTGTCCGGCAAGACGGTCAAATTCGGCGCCAAGGTGAGCCTGATCGACGAGGACACCGAGGAAAAACTGATCTACCAGATCGTCGGCCAAGACGAGGCCGACGTGAAGCAGGGCCGGCTGGCGATCACCTCACCACTGGCGCGCGCGCTGATTGGTAAGTCGGTCGGGGAATCCGTCGAGGTCAACACGCCGAAGGGCGAGAAAGCCTACGAGATTACCCGCGTCCGGTTCCGCTGATTCACCACACCAGAGCTATTCGGTCTCGATCGGGACGCCAGCCAGTGACTTGGAGGTGCGGATCACCTGGATCGTCTGCACCGTGACCACATGGTCGGCGGCGGTCAAATTGGTCGTCAACTCGTTCTCGTGGGCGGTGTTGCGGGCCACGATCTTGAGCACGAAGTCGTGCGGGCCGCGCGCCATGTGGCACGCACGTACCTCCGGCCAGGCGGCCACCATGCGTTCGAAGCCGCTCAGCACCAGTTCCGACTGACGGTCCAGCCCGACCAGCGCATAAAACAGGACATCGAAACCGAGCGCCTCGGCCTGAAGCTCGGCGTGATAGTTGCGGATGAACCCGGCCTCTTCCAGGGCGCGCACCCGGCGCAGGCAAGGCGGCGCCGAGATGCCGGCCCGGCGCGCCAACTCGACGTTGGTGATGCGCCCGTTGTCTTGCAGATCCTTGAGGATCTGGAGGTCGATACGGTCCAGCTTGACCCGGCGCATGAGACGGCCTCTTGGTAACCTCTGTGCCGAGACGTCGGCATTTGCGCAACTATATTACCCAGCTTGGGGGAGCCCGCCAAGCCCGGCCGGCTCCCGGGGCACACCTAGGGGCACGGGCCCCGGGGCTTCCTCTGGGGCTCCCCCCCCTCGG
>Ga0209987_10002284_pt1 | contig 10615 bp, 8 predicted proteins | sample N074metaG_FD_182134 | JGI IMG/M metagenome (GOLD analysis project Ga0209987, IMG submission 182134) | Deep subsurface microbial communities from Kermadec Trench to uncover new lineages of life (NeLLi) - N074 metaG (SPAdes) (version 2) | ecosystem: Environmental > Aquatic > Marine > Ocean trench... | reverse complement strand
CGACCTCCCGGTCGCAGCGCAAGGAAAGCCGGCTGTAACAACCGCCGCGCCGAATTTTCTACCGAAGCGCCCCGTCCGCCGGTAGAGTGTCGCGAGGACCACAGCCAACCAGAACAAGGAGCGGGATTTGGAGCGCCGGCTGGCAGCGATCTTGGTCGCCGATGTGGCCGGCTATAGCGGTCTCATGGAGCGGGACGAGGCCGGCACCCTGGATGCGCTCAAATCCCACCAGGCCGAACTCATAGATCCACTCATCGCGGCGCATCGGGGCCGGATCGTCAAGCTCATGGGCGATGGCATGCTGGTCGAGTTCGCCAGCGCGGTCGAAGCGGTCGCCTGCGCGGCGGCCTTCCAAGAGGGCATGGCGGAACGAAACGCACAGCGGCGCGAATCCGAACGGCTCGAGTTTCGAATCGGGATCAATCTTGGCGACGTGCTCGTCGACGGCGACGATATTCATGGCGACGGGGTCAACGTGGCGGCGCGCCTGGAAGGGCTCGCGCAACCCGGTGGTATCTGTATTTCCGGTACCGTGTTCGATCAGGTCGACGGCAAGCTCGAGATTGGTTTCGAGAACTTGGGCGCGCGCGAAGTCAAGAACATCACCAAGCCGGTGCGCGTCTACCGGGTCGGGCCGGGGGCCGCGGACGATGCGCCCCGGGAGCCGGCGCCGGAGGCGTTGCCGCTTCCGGACAGGCCGTCGATCGCGGTGCTGCCGTTCGACAACATGTCCGGCGATCCGGAGCAGGAATATTTCGCCGATGGCATATCGGAGGACCTGATCACGGCCCTGTCGAAGGTCCATTGGTTTTTCGTCATCGCCCGGAACTCCACATTTTCCTATAAAGGCCAGGCCGTCGACGTGGCGCGGGTGGCGCGGGAGCTCGGCGTCCGCTACGTCCTGGAAGGCAGCGTCCGGAAGAGCGGGAACCGGGTCCGAATCACCGCGCAGTTGATCGATGCGGCGACTGGGAATCACGTCTGGGCCGAGCGCTACGACCGCAACCTCGACGATATCTTCGCGCTGCAGGACGAAATGACCCAGACCATCGTGGGCGCGGTGGAACCCGAGCTGGGCGCCGCGGAGCGCGCCCGCGCCGCGCGAAAACCGCCCGGCAGTCTCGATGCCTGGGAGACGTTTCAGCGCGGCCTCGGGCACATGTGGCGCTTCACCAAGGACGACAATCGGATCGCTCAAGGCCTGCTGCGGCGCGCCCAGGAACTGGATCCGGGCTTCGCCATCGCCTTCGCGCGCGAATCCAACGCCCATTACCTGGACGTCATTCTCGGCTACGCCGAAGCGCCGCAAGAGAGCGTGGCCGCGGCCATGAGCGCCGCCCAGAAGGCCCTGGCCTTGGACGAAGCCGATCCGGTCGCTCATTTCGCCATGGGGCGGGTGCAGATGCTGCGCGGCGACCACGACACCTCGATTGCGGAGCTGGAGCAGGCGCTGCAACTCGACCCCAGCTTCGCGCAGGCCCGCCATGGCCTGGGCATGGTGCTGGCTCTCGCCGGCCGGCTCGATGAGTCCGTCGAGGAACTGGAGAAGAGCATTCGGCTCAGCCCGCGCGACCCGCTGCGCTTCGCGACCGAGACGGTTCGCGCGTTCACCGCCCTGCAGCAGCATGAGTTCGAGACGGCGGCCGAATGGGCGCGGAAGGCGACACGCCATCCGGCGGCCGTGGGCGGCGGATACTGGCCCTATGCCGTCTTGGCATCGGCGTTGAGTCACCTCGGCCGCTCGGAGGAGGCCCGGTCGGCGATTGCGGCGGCCCGCGCCCAAAAATCCGATCTCACGCTGTCGTATATCGTGAAGACCCTGCCGACGAAGCCGCCCGGCGATCTGACGATCTATCTGGAAGGGTTGCGCCTGGCCGGTTTGGAGGACTGAGCGGCGCGCCTTACCTGGGCCGGCCCGCGCGTTACTCGCCGATGCGCACCTGCGGCAGGTCGTCGTGGATGGCGAACCACGCGACCTTGCTCTCGATGCCGTTGTGACGCCGATTCGCCGGCCAGTCCTCCGGATGGTCCAGGGTCCCGATCAAGACACCCAATTCGGGATCGCCGTCGTACCAGAAATCGACCGGCGTTCCGCAATCGGTGCAAAATCCCCGCTTCGCCTTGGCCGATGATCGGTAGTACTTCGGTTGGCCCTTGGTGAACCGGAAGACGTCCTCGTGGAATGCCGCGAACAGGCCGAAAAGCGCGCCGTAGGCCTTCTGGCAGGTCCGGCAATGGCAGTAGCTGACCCAGACCGGCGGCGCGCTCGCCTGGTATCTTATGGCGCCGCACAAACAGCCGCCGGTCACGGGCAGGGTTTTAGATTCGGTCATGGCATCCCGCGCGCAGTCTTGCCGTCCGCTGCCTCGTCGTCAATGAGTCTGCGCGAGGGCGCGGTCGCGCGTAAAATGTGTAGAATAGGGGGGCAACCGAAACCCGGAGGCCATGCGGATGAGCGAGGATCGGAAGGTGCGCCTGGAGCGGGTCTACCGCGCCAAGAGCGCCGATGACCTGGCCGAGAGCTACGACGATTGGGCCGCGCACTACGATGAGGACCTGCTCAGCTACGGCTACCGCCTGCCGGCGATCGCGGCCGGCCTGCTCGGGCGTTATGCCCCGCCCGGGTCCGGTTCGGTCCTGGATGCGGGCTGCGGCACCGGGCTGATCGGCGAGGTGCTGTCCCTGCTCGGCTATGGCGGCCTGACCGGCATCGATCTTTCCGAGGGCATGCTGGCGGCGGCGCGCGCCAAGGCGGCCTACAGTGAGCTCGCGCAAATGCGGCTGGGCGGGCCGCTCGCCTTGCCCAGCGACCACTTCGCCGCCACCGTCGCCATCGGCGTGCTCACCGTGGGTCACGCCGGGCCCGGCGCTTTCGACGAGTTGATCCGGGTGACTCGGCCCGGCGCGCCGTTGGTGTTCAGCATTCGCGTCGACGGTGGCGCGGGCAGCGGATTTCTGGAGCGCATGGCGGCGCTGGCCCGCGACGGCACCTGGGTGGAGGTCGCGCGTACCCCCGAGTTCCAATCCATTCCCCGGGCCGAACCCGAGGTTTACAATCGCGTTTCGTGACCCGCAAGACCTGAACCGGAGACGATGGCATGAACGAATCATTGGAACCGCAGGCGCCGGCGGCCGGCGACGCGCGGTCCCGCCAGGACGCGCTCTACCGGACCGCCGAAGCGGTGCTGCCGGGCGCCGGGCTCGGCGGCTATGCGCTGCCCGAGGACGTGCGCTTCGTGATCGCGCGCGGGGCCGGCTCGCGGCTGCGGTCGGTCGAGGGCCGTTGGTACATCGACTACGTTGGCGGCGCCGGGGCCAACATTCTGGGCCACGCCCATCCGGCCGTGGTCGAGGCGGTGCGCGAGCAAGCGGCCAAGGGGTTGCACTTTTTCGGGACCCTGAACGAGGCCGCGATCGCGCTGGCCGAGCGGCTGGCCGCGTCGATACCCTGCGCCGAGCGGCTGATCTTCACCACCACCGGCTCGGAGGCGACCTTCTATGCCCTGCGCATGGCCCGCGCCCATACCGGCAAGAACAAGATCCTCAAGTTCGAGGGCGCCTACCACGGCAATCACGACTACTCGGCGATTTCGGTGTTCCCCAAGGCGCCGGGCAACTACCCCGCCGGCAGCCTGGATACCGGTGGCGTGCCCGACGTGCTGCCCGAGACCGTGCTGATCGCGCCCTACAACGACCTAGAGGTGGTCGAGCGCCTGGTGGCCGAGTACGGAGACGATCTCGCCGCGATCATTGTCGAGCCGGTGCAGCGCATCATCTTCGCCCGGCCCGGGTTCCTGGCCGGCCTGCGCCGCATCTGCGACGCCCACGGCGTGGTGCTGATCTTCGACGAGGTGGTGACCGGCTTCCGCCTGGCGCTCGGTGGCGGGCAGGAATACTACGGCGTGACGCCGGACCTCGCCAGCTACGGCAAGATCGTCGGCGGCGGCGGTCCCTTGGGGTGCGTCGCCGGCCGCGCCGCGATCATCGATCTCGCCGACCCCAAGCGCAAGGGGGCGCCCGACTACGCCTATATCAACGGCACCCTGCACGGCAATCCGGTCGCCGCGGCGGCCGGCCTGGCGACCCTCGACGTGTTATCCGAGCCCGGCTTCTACGCGGCGCTCCATGCCAAGGCGGCCGAGCTAACCTCGGCGTTGCAGGACGTGCTCGACCGCCACGGCCTGCCGGCCCTCGCCGCGGGGCGCAATTCCTTCTGGCAGTTCCTGTTCCTCGCCGCGGAGCCGGTCAGTCAGGCGGACATCATGTCGAGCGACCTGGCCCGCATGCGCGCCCTCGACCTCGAACTCCTGCGCCGCGGCATCTACGTGCTGCCCGGGGTGCGGCGCTTCGTCTCCGCGGTCAACACCGGGGAGGACCTGGCACTCACCGTCGAAGCATTGGATGCAGCCTGCCGATCGATCTGATAGAACCTGCGCCCGGAACAATCACCACGACAGGGGACGAGCATGGACAAGGAACGATTCGACAGGGGCTTGGCGGAGCGCAAGGCGGTCCTGGGTGCGGACTACGTGGAGCGGTCATTGGCCCAGGCCGATGACTTCAACCGCGAGTTCCAGGAGCTGGTGACCGAATTCGCCTGGGGCCTGTGCTGGGGTGACGACACTCTGGACCGGCGCCAGCGCAGTATGCTCAACCTGGGCATGTTGGCCGCGCTGGGCCGCATGCACGAGTTCGAACTCCACTTTCGCGGCGCCATCGTCAACGGCCTGAGCCGGGACGAGTTGAAGGCGATCTTGACCCAGATCGCGGCCTACTGCGGCATACCCGCGGGTGTCGAATGCTTCCGCATCGCCCGCAAGGTCCTGGCCGAGATCGACGCGGAGCAAGGTTGAGCGGACTGGGGAGGGCGCGGCCATGACCTTGCCCCTGCCCGAGCGCATGCGCGCCATGGTGCTGACCGGCCACGGCGGGCTCGACCGGTTGGCGTACCGTGACGACGTGCCGGTGCCCGCGCCCGCCGCCGGCGAGGTGCTGATCCGGGTCGGCGCCTGCGGCATGAACAACACCGACATCAACACCCGCATCGCCTGGTACAGCAGGTCGGTGACCGAGGCGACCGCCAGCGGAGGCGCCGGTGGTTTCGAGGCGGCGCGCGAGGGCGATTCGACGTGGGGCGGGGCCGGCCTGCACTTTCCCCGCATTCAGGGCGCCGACGTGGCGGGCCGCATTGCCGCCCTCGGCGCGGGCGTGCCGGAGGCGAGGCTGGGTGAGCGGGTGCTGGTCGATCCCTGGCTGCGCGACCCGCAAAACCCGGAGGACCGCGCCAAGGCCGGCTATTTCGGCAGCGAGCGCGACGGCGGCTACGCGGAATTTACCACCGTGCCGGCGGTCAACGCCGTCGCGATCGAGAGCGATTTGTCGGACGCGGAACTCGCGACCTTTCCCTGCTCCTCCTCGACCGCCGAGCACATGCTGGCCAAGGCGCGCCTCGGGGCGGGCGAGACCTTGCTGGTTACCGGCGCCTCCGGCGGGGTCGGGTCGGCGCTGGTTCAGCTCGGCAAGCGCCGCGGCGCCTTCGTCATTGCGGTCGCGGGCGCGGCCAAGATAGCGGCGGTGCGCGCGCTCGGCGCCGACGTGGCGATCGCCCGCGACGCGCCGGACCTGGCGGTCGCGCTGCGCGCGGCGAGCCCAGGCGGCTCAATCGATGTCGCGGCCGACATTGTCGGAGGCCCCGGCTTCCCCGGTTTGCTCGATTTGCTCGCCCGCGGCGGCCGCTACGTGACCTCGGGCGCGATCGCCGGGCCTCTGGTCGAGCTCGATTTGCGAATCCTCTACCTCAAGGACCTGGAGCTGCTGGGCGCGACGGTCATGCCACGCGGCATTTTCGAGAACCTGGTCGGCTACATCGAGCGCGGCGAGATCGCGCCCCTGCTCGCCAAGACCTTCCCGCTCGAAGCGCTGCGCGAGGCCCAGACCGCGTTCCTGGAAAAGCAACACGTCGGAAATTTCGTGATTTTGCCTGGTGGCGGTTGAAGCCTAGTCCGGCTGGTTCGAGCCGGTGGCGCGCTGGCCGGCGGCGTCGCCGGCGAGGCGGCCGAAGACCGCGCCGGACATCAGCCCGGTGCCGCCGGGATAGTTGAAATAGAACAGCCCGCCGACCAGTTCGCCGGCGGCGTAGAGGCCCGGGATGGCGATGAGATCGCTGTCGAGCACGCGGCCGCCGGTGTCGATGCGCAAGCCCCCGAAGGTGAAGGTGATGCCGCAGGTCACCGCATAGGCCTCGAACGGCGGGTCGTCGAGCGTGTTCGCCCAGTTGGATTTGGGCAAGGCGAGGCCCTCGGTGCCGCGGCCGTCCTTGACCGCCGGGTTGAACGGCACGTCGGTCTTCACCGCGGCGTTGTAGGCCGCAATCGTCTCCAGCGCGCGCGCCGCCTCGACACCGTCGAGCTTCGTCACCAGATCCTCGAGCGTGTCGGCGGAAACCTTGGTGACCTGGCGGATGCGGTATTCGTCGCGCAGCATCGGGATGACCTTGCTGTCGAATATCTGCCAGGCGAACTGGCTCGGCTGTTCCAGGATGATCCGGCCGTATTTGGCGTAGGTGTAGTTTCGGATGTCCGCGCCCTCGTCGACGAAGCGTTCGCCCTTCGCGTTCAGCATGATGCCGAGCGGATAGCTGTGCTTCTGGAACAGATCGCCGACTTCGAGGTCGCCGAACTCGGGCGCGTTGCGTTCCCAGCCGACCGCGTGGCAGCCCGACCAGTTGCCATAGGCCGTGGCCCCGATATCGAGCGCCATGCGGATGCCGTCGCCGGTGTTGAACCGGGTGCCGCGTACCTTGGCCAGGTCCCAGCCGGGGCCCAGGTAGCGGGTGCGCCATTCCTGGTTGGCCTCGAAGCCGCCGCAGGCCAGCACCACGGTCTTGGCCCGGATCGCCGTGCTCTGCCGGTTCTGCCGCACCACGGCGCCGTGGACGCCGCCGTCGTCGGCGATCAGCTCGGTGGCGCGGGCGCCGTAACGGAGCTCGATGCCGTCCCTGGCGCCGGCGCTGGTCAGCATCTCGATCAACCCCGGACCGCCGCCCCAGGTCTCCAGCGCCAGCCCGCCCCAGAACTTGAAGCGGCCGTCGATCTCGAAGGCCTGGCGCCGGAACATCGGATGGAAGCGCACGCCCTTGTCGCGCATCCAGCCCATGGTCGCCTTGCTGCGCCGGATCAGGAGTTCGGCCAGGTCGGGATCGCAGCGGTATTCGGTGACCCGGCCCATGTCGTCGAAGAACTGCTCCTCGGTGTAGCTGCCGAAGTCGCTGCGCGCGATCTCGGCCTCGCTCAGATCGGGCATCAGCGCGCGCAGGTCGTCGACGCCGTCGTAGGCGAAGCGCATGGCCCCGGCGGTGAAGCGCGAGTTGCCGCCGGCCTCGTCCTCGGGCGCGCGCTCGAGCATGAGCACCGAGGCGCCTTGCTCCTTGGCGGCGAGGGCGGCGCAGAAGGCGGCGTTGCCGGCGCCGATGACGAGGACATCCACGGACATCTTTGGTTCTCCGGGCGTTTCCGTACAGCCGTATCCAGGACGACAGTCCATACGACTCGGCCGGTCCCGTAAAGGGCGGATGCGGGATTTCGCAGGCTTGCCCATGATATTTCGCTGGAATCGGAGGTCGGTTCCTGCCAATGAGGCGGACCGTAACGGACGATGTTTAGTCTGAGGGAGGTTCGCATGAAGGCGGCGGTGATGGAGGCCTACCGGGAGCCCCTGGTGGTGCGCGAGGTGCCCGACCCCAGGCCGGGGCCGGACGGCGCCGTGGTGCGGGTCGCGGCCAACGGCATTTGCCGCAGCGACTGGCACGGCTGGGCCGGAGACTGGCCCGGGTTTTTCGAGCTGCCCCACGTGCTCGGCCACGAGATGTGCGGAGTGATCGAGGAGGTCGGCCCCGAGGTCCGGAACATCAAACCCGGCATGCGGGTGATCGTGCCGTTCAGCAGCGGCGACGGCACCTGCCCCTGGTGCATGAGCGGAATGGCGCACCTCTGCGACGACCCGATCACGGTCGGCTTCACCACCTGGGGCGGCTTCGCGGAGTTGGTCGCCATCGATCACGCCGACTTCAATCTGGTCGCGTTGCCCGAGGCGGTGGATTTCGTCGCCGGCGCGGGCATGGGCTGCCGCTACATGACCGCCTTCCACGGCATCGCCGACCGCGCCCGGGTTCAGGCCGGGGAGTGGGTCGCGATCCATGGCTGCGGCGGGGTCGGGCTCTCGGCGGTTCAGGTCGCCAGCGCGCTCGGCGCCAACGTCATCGGCGTCGACATCGGCGCGGACAAGCTCGCCTTCGCCAAGGAGTTGGGCGCGGTCGCGGTGGTCGATGCCAGCGAATCCAACAATCCGGCGCGCGCGGTTCGCGAGATCACCGGCGGCGGCGCCCACGTTTCGGTCGATGCGCTCGGCATCGAAGCGACCTGCCGCAACGCCATCAAGTCCCTGCGCCAGCGCGGCCGCCACATCCAGATCGGCATCACCATCGGTGCCGCCAAGGGCGACCTCTCGGTGCCGATCGACGCCATCGTGAACAAGGAAATCCAAATCCTCGGCAGCCGCGGCATGCCGGTGACCGAATTCGGCGCCATGTTGCGCATGGTCGCCGCCGGCCGCCTCGACCCCGGCAAGCTGGTCACCCGCAAGGTCGCGCTGGAAGAAACCAGCGCCGTGATCGCCGCCATGGATAGCTACGACACGCTGGGTTTTACGGTGATCGACCGGTTTTGAGGGAGTGGGCCTCCAGGTCCCGCGTTCCAGAAAATGAGAGCGGGGCTGGCGGTGGGGCAGGGAGGTCGGTTCAAGCGCCGATTCTGGCCGCCCAACGGATCGTTTGAGCACATCCGCCGGCGATCGCGGCCGGCGATTGCCCGGGCTTGACCGCCGCGGGGAATTCTGTTTCGTGGTCCGGTAATTTCCCACCAGGAGGAAAACTGGGATGGAACGCCGCCTCGCAGCGATTCTTGCTGCGGACGTTGTCGGTTACTCGCGATTGATCCGGTCCGACGAGGAAGGCACGCTCACGGCCCTGAAGGCGGTCCGAACCGAGGTCATGAATCCTCTGATCGCCAAACATGGCGGGCGCGTCGTCAAGCTCATGGGCGATGGCATGCTGGTGGAGTTTACCAGCGTCGTCGATGCGGTTCGTGCCGCCGTGGGATGGCAGCAGGCGGTCGCCGAACGCAACGGAAGCCTGTCCGAGGATAAACGGATCGAGTTCCGCGTCGGCATCAACATGGGCGACGTTGTCATCGAGGGCGACGATATCTTCGGCGACGGCGTCAACGTCGCGGCGCGGCTCGAAGGCCTCGCAAAACCCGGCGGCATCTGTGTCTCCGGAAACGTCTACGAGGAGGTGCGCGATCGCACCGACCTGTCGTTCGAGGACCTGGGCGAACGAGAGGTCAAGAACATAAACCGGCCGGTGCGCGTGTGGCAGTGGGTCGCGGATGGCGCGGCGGTGCCGGCCAGCGCGACAACGACCGGCGCGACAACGACCGGCGCGACAACGACCGGCGCGAAAACGGCCGGCGCCGTCAAAGCGACCGGCGCGATGCCGCTTCCCGACAAGGCTTCGATCGCGGTTCTGCCGCTCGAAAGCATGTCGGACAGCCGGGACTACGAGTACCTCGCCGACGGCATGACCGAGGACATCATCACGCTGCTCGCGCGCATCCCGAGTTTCTTCGTGATCGCGCGAAATTCCTCGTTTTCCTACAAAGGCCAGCAGCGCGACATCCGCCAGGTCGGCCGCGAGCTCGGCGTGCGGTACGTCGTCGAAGGCAGCCTGCGCCCGGTTGGAGATCGCCTGCGCGTGACGATCCAGCTGATCGAAGCCGAGACCGGCAATCACATTTGGGCCGAGCGCTTCGATCGTACGGCCGCCGATCTCTTCGAGGTTCAAGACGAAATCACCAACGCGATCGTCGCGCGGCTCGAACCGGAGCTGACGCGCGCCGAGTTCGAGCTGATTCGCCGGCGCCCGCCCGCCGACATGGACGCCTGGGATTACTATCGCCAGGCCAGGGGCATTCTTTCGATGAAGGGGTGGCACGAGAGCACGTTCGCCGAGGGCGCCGAGCTCTATCGCAAGGCCATCGCCCTGGACCCTGAATTTGCGCCGGCCCGCGCGGGCCTATCGCTGATCTTGGCGATCGGTCATCTGATCGGTTACGTGGCCGAGCCCGACGAAGCCCTGGCCGAGGCGGACCAGGCGCTCGCGCTCGATAGCGACAGTTCCGAAGTCCTTGGTTTCGCGGGTTGCGCGCTTTCCGACATCGGCCACGCGACCCGGGGAATCGAACTCCTCGAAAAGGCCATCGAGCGAAATCCGAGCAATGCCCAGGCCTGGGTGGCGCTCGGTGCCGCGCAGCTCACCAATCGCCAGCCGGAGCGCGCGATCGAATGTCTCGAACACGGGCTTCGCATCTCTCCGCGCGACAATCTGCTGGCTGTTTGGGGCAGTATCTATGCGGTCGCCCTCGGCTTCGTCGGGCGCCTCGACGACGCCATCGAGCAGGCCCGCATCGCCAGCCGCCGCGACGACAAGCTGCACAATCCGCGAGTCGTTCTGGCCGCCTTGCTGGTCACGGAAAATCGCCTCGACGAGGCAGTCTCGGCG
>Ga0209987_10002281_pt1 | contig 10619 bp, 8 predicted proteins | sample N074metaG_FD_182134 | JGI IMG/M metagenome (GOLD analysis project Ga0209987, IMG submission 182134) | Deep subsurface microbial communities from Kermadec Trench to uncover new lineages of life (NeLLi) - N074 metaG (SPAdes) (version 2) | ecosystem: Environmental > Aquatic > Marine > Ocean trench... | reverse complement strand
CAGGATGCGTGCCTTTTCAATGCCGGCCTGAATCGGTGACAGGCCGTACGACGAGGCATAGTTCAGCGATTTTGTGGCGATCTCCAGCTGGCGCGCGTCGCCTGCCAGCCGCAACCATTCCTGCGCGTTCTCGTTGGCGGACTCTTCTAGCCTGGACAATTCTGCCGCTACGAGGCTTGAATCTGCTGCCACTGAGCTAAAATAGATGAAGGGACCGGCTGCAACCGCCAGCACCACGATGCCAATCGTTAGAACTATCGGGGATTTCATTGTTGTTCTCTGATGATCGATCGAACAGGCTCAGGATGTTAGTTCAGACCCAACGGGCAACACATGGTTCGCAGCGATATAACGACTCTGACCCACTGCTGTCCCACTTGGAAATGTTTGAAAAGTGGCGAGACCCGATGTTTATTGATACCGCCCATCATCACTATCGTTTGCGACTTGAAATCGATGCGTTCGTAGGAGCGGCTTCCAGCCGCGATTTCGGTCGATTCATGAGCGCTCTTAGAAGATGAATCGCGGCTGGAAGCCGCTCCTACGAATGATTCTTGAGCGAATAAATATTAAGTGGGACAGCAGTGACTCTGACCCCATTTATCAAGCAGTACCGCTGAAATCGCGGCAATTCAACATTTGCGCATCGGCTGGTTGAATCCATCGCAGGTAGCGAGCAAAATGCGCCGTCGCATGAGCAAATTATCCTTGGAGAGGTGGCAGAGCGGTTGAATGCACTGGTCTTGAAAACCAGCAAGGGTTTGTAGCCCTTCGTGGGTTCGACAAATTCGCCGGGAGCGAATTTGGACCGCGAAGCGACCCCGTAGGGGTGACGCACAGGGATGTGCGTCATCAATCCCGCCCGATCAATAATCGACAAATATTTTCGGTTGTTGAAATACATGCGGTCTACAACGACAATTCGCCGTCGCATGAGCAAATTATCCTTGGAGAGGTGGCAGAGCGGTTGAATGCACTGGTCTTGAAAACCAGCAAGGGTTTGTAGCCCTTCGTGGGTTCGAATCCCACCCTCTCCGCCAATAATCTATCGGGCCCCAAGAAGGGACCCGTTATTTTTTGGCGGAGAGCGTGCCCGTTCGAACCGATAGTCGACTTCGGCGTTTGGGAACCCCTGGAAAAGGCTATGTCTAACCGGCCGTGAGCAAAAAATACATCTTCCAAATACTTTTATTTTTAGCGACATTCGCAGGGGCGAGTTGTGGCGTTTCTCACAATACCGCCAGTTCCGGTTTGCTCGATCTGGGAGAAGACCAACTCTATTACGAGGTGTCAGGCAAGGGGTTCCCACTGGTACTTGTCAGTGGCGGGAGCGGCATGGATGTGCGGCAGTGGGAACGTATTGTTCCGGTGCTGGCTCAAAATTACCAGGTAATTTCTTATGACCCGCGAGGTATTGGCAAATCCGACAATCCATCTGCCAGATACTCAGATACCGCTGACCTTAGGCGACTACTGGACTATCTGACAGTCGATCGAGTTGGATTAATCGGGCTGTCTTCGGCCGGAGGTTTTGTGTTGGAGTTCGCCATCCAGTACCCGGAACGGGTATCGGGCGTAGTGGCAGCGGCACCATTCATTCCGGGTTTCAAATTCTCGCAGACGATGCTGACTCGGCTGGATATTATCAATAGAGCAGCGCAGGAAGGCAGGGAGCCCTTTCTCGACGCCATGTTTGAGGATGCTTATTTTATTCCGGCTCCACTGAATGCTTCTGTCCGGTCGATCGCACGGGACAACATGGCTCAAAATTTTGACAAGGGAGCCGGTTTTGATCCCGCTCTGCCGATACCGATCGATCCTCCGCTAATCGAGCAACTGTCCGAGGTCAAATCACCGGTACTGCTGTTGGTAGGTGAACTGGATCATCCGGAGGTGTTGCGCAGAAACAGCTTCCTGATGGATGAACTTCCCTTAGCTCATCAGAAAATCATCGTTCAAGCTGGTCACAATACACCGCTGGAAAATCCCGAAGCTTTTCTGAGCGCAACAGGGACCTTCCTGAAGCAAATCGCGCGATAGGCCGGAATTGAAATACTGATCCGGTACCGTGATTCACTTGCCGCATTCGCCCTTGTCCGACACAATCGGGGCAATGGTCCGAAAAGTGATCAATCCATCGATTGGGGGGAAAATGAACAAAAAGATCAGCCGACGTGATTTTGTAATCTCCAGTGCCGCAGCAGGTATCGCGGCCTCGACGCCTGTTACTGCCACGGCACAGGCGCCAGCCACCAAGATCAGGCCCGGGGTCAGGCCGGTGGTCATAGCGTCGCGCAATGGCATCACGATGAAGAACGGTGGAGACATTTCCTGCGTCGAGACGGCGTTCGACCGCATGGCCAAAGGCGAGGACGTCCTCGATGCCCTGATTGCCGGTGTCAATATCGTCGAACTGGATCCGGAAGACACAAGTGTTGGTTACGGTGGGCTGCCGAACGCTGATGGCGTCGTGCAACTCGATTCCTGTTGCATGCATGGGCCGCGCAAACAGGCCGGCGGCGTTGCAGCGCTCGAGGGCATTCGCACTCCCTCGCTGGTGGCAAAAGCGGTCATGGATTACACCGACCACCACCTGCTGGTCGGACGTGGAGCACAGCATTTTGCGCGGAACCTGGGATTCGAAGTTGAGGATGACCTTAATACGAAGAAGTCACTGCAGTTGTGGTTGGAGTGGAAACGCCGCGTCGATCCAAGTCACTATCTCGATCCGGAAAAACGTTTCGAGGCAGGCGCGCAAGCCGGGCGCGACATGGTTAAGGAAGGCCTGATCAACGAAGACGATTACTACGGCACGATCAACTGTAACGGCGTGAACTGGAGGGGAGAAGTCTGCGGGATTACGACCACGAGCGGACTTGCCTGGAAGATTCCGGGGCGCGTAGGCGATTCGCCAATTCTTGGCGCCGGGCTTTATGTCGATGGCGACGTTGGTGCTGCTGGATCCACCGGGCGCGGCGAGGCCAATCTGTATGGCTTGCTTTCGTACCTGATTGTCGAAGAAATGCGTCGCGGAAATCATCCGAAAGATGCCGGCATGGAAGCGCTACGACGCGTCAAGCACAACACGATCGAATCGCGTCTCCTGAACAGCAGGGGTTTACCCAATTTCAATATCAATTTCTACGTCATCAACAATGTTGGTGACTATGCGGGCGTTGGCTTGTATGCGCCGGAAAGCCGGTCCCAGTATTCGGTGTGCACGGAGAACGGTGCTGAGTTGATGGATTTCGAGCCGTTGCTCGAAGGCTCGCCGACGGACGGTTAGGGTGAGCTAGAACCAATCGTTTCGTAGGAGCTCGCCCCAGCGGGCGATTCGGGCTGACCACACGCATCAAGCATCGATCGCCCGGTGGGCCGGGCTCCTACAAGTCGGCCATTGCTTTTTGGATTCCCTGCAGCCCCTGCTCCAATCGTGAGCGGGGGCAGCCGAGGTTCATGCGGAAAAATGCCTCACCCTGAAGACCAAATTCCGTGCCGCCGTACAACCCCACTCCGCCGATGTTCACGAGTTTATCCATAATGTCATCCTGACTGAGTCCAGTCTGACGAAAGTCCAGCCAGGCCAGGTAGGTCGCCTCCGCTTTTATCTTCCTTACCTTCGGCACATTGCCCCCGAGAAAATCGGCGGCGAACTGATGGTTGGCGGCAATGTATTTGATCAACGCGCCGAGCCAGTCTGCACAATGCCGGTACCCGGCGATCATGCCCTCGGCGCCAAACGTGCTGTCATGGTTTAGCTGCGTCAGGTCGAGATAATCCTGGTAGCTCGCACGCAACTCGGGATCAGGAATAATAAGTGTCGCCTGCGGAATCCCGGCTGTGTTAAATGTCTTGTTCGGTGAGATGACCGTCACTGAACGTTCGCCGCCGATGCTGCCGTACGGAATGTGGCGATGCCCCGGCAGCACGAGGTCGCAGTGCACCTCATCGGACACGACCAGTAAGTTCTTTTCTTTAGCAAGGTCGGCGAGTGCCTCGAGTTCATCGCGGCTGAACACGCGCCCGGTCGGATTGTGCGGGCTACAGAATATGACCATGTTGGTGTCTGCCTCCAGCTTCGTAGCCAGGTCATCCGTGTCCAGCGTGAAGCGGCCATTATCCTCGCGCAGCGGATTGCGGATCAGGCGGCGACCGTTTTTCTCGATCAGGCCGAGCAATGGTCCATACGTTGGCACCGGAGCCGCAATTGATTGACCCGGCCGGGTCAGTATGGAAATCAAACCATTGATACCGACAATTGAACTTGGCGGGCAAAACATCATCCACTCACGTGGCACCTCCCACTGATGACGGTCGCGCAACCAGGCCTGAATCGATTGGAAATACGCCTCTGAGCGGATGCCGTAACCGAAAACCGGATGCCTGCAACGAGCCTGGATAGCATCCAGCACCGGCACCGGTGTCGCAAAGTCCATATCGGCAACCCAGAATGGCAGCAAATCACGCTTGCCAAACAAGCGTTCATTTGCGTCCCATTTAAAAGAGTCGGTGCCGCGGCGCTCGATCTCGAGGTCGAAATCCCAGTTCATGCTCATGTTCCTGCTTTGAGTGCCGCGCTACGATGCAATTTTTTACGTGCGAATACAACGGCGCTCTATTTTGGCGTCCCACGCCGCTTGCATTACAGTGCCAAGACTTGGAAACTTCAATGCAAATCAGAAAAGCGGCATGCGTGCAGCCGCTAGAGGTCCGGGGGAATATCACATGACCGTATTGCGAGTTGCCGCAGCACTTGCACTCCTCTTCAGCCTGACAATTGGAGAATCGGCTTTGGCACAGGAAGTCACGAGGTACGTGCGTTACTCTCACAATGATTCAGTCGCTTACGGCATCCTGAACGGTGACCAGGTGCGGGAACTCGATGGCGCGCCCTGGAATGGCGGCTCGCCAACCGGCGTAGTCACATCTGCCGATAGCGTTTTATTGCTCGCGCCGGCGGAACCTTCCAAGGTCATTGCGGTTGGCTACAACTACATGAGTCACCGGGAAGACATGACCCACGAAGAATCCAGGCCAATCCCCGAGCACCCGCCACTATTTCTCAAATTACCGACAACGATCATCGGGCCGGACACGGACATCGTTTACCCCGCTGACGCGACCGACCTGCACTATGAAGGGGAGCTCGTCATCGTGGTCGGTAAGAAAGCGAGCAAAGTCTCCGCCGATGAAGCACACGAATACATCTTTGGCGTAACGGCCGGCAACGACGTTAGTGAACGCAGCTGGCAGGCCAACGACTTGCAATGGCTTCGGGCCAAAGCCAGTGACACTTTCGGACCGCTTGGTCCGTCAATTGTCACCGGCCTGAATTATCTGGATCTACGCGTACAAACGCGATTGAATGGCGAGACGATGCAAGACCAGAGCTCTCGCGATCACATCCACGACGTACATGCGATACTTAGTTTTGTCAGTGAGTACGTGACGCTGCTCCCCGGCGACATTATCTACACCGGAACACCGGGAGCGACCAGCGCGATGCGGCCTGGTGATGTCGTGGAGATCGAGGTTGAAGGTGTTGGCATTCTGAGAAACCAGGTGGTTGCTGAGAAATAGTTGCCGGAAATAGTTGCCGGATAATATTGACTCGATGAATTCGAGCGATTTCATATTCAGGGGGAAGATTGATGTCTCGAGACAAAATATGGGCAAAAATATTGTTGGTTGCAGTGCTTGCGACCGCGTTTACCGGTATGTCACATGCGCAGAATCACGCACCGAATCCGTACGATACGATCGATGATTGGGCCAAGCTGCCTCCTGGTCGCGTCTGGGGAGCAACCAGCGCTATCTACCCCGCGAATAATGGCAAGAATATCTGGATCGCGGAACGATGCGGTACAAACCTTTGCGCCGGAAGCGATCTGAATCCGGTCATGCTGTTCGATACGGACGGCAACGTTCTCAAGAGTTTTGGCAGTGGCAGGATTACCTGGCCGCATGGCATTTACGTCGACGCCGAAGATAATGTCTGGATTGCTGACGCCGTGGGTTATGCGCCAGTACCTGAGGGTGTCGGACATACAGTCATGAAATTCAGTCCGAACGGCGAGTTGCTGATGACGCTCGGCAAGGAAGGCGTCGCCGGCGACGGCAACGATGAATTCAACAAACCATCCGACATGCTGGTGGCACCCAATGGCGATATTTTCGTTGCAGACGGGCACGATGCGGGCGGTAACAACCGCATCGTCAAGTTCGACAAGGACGGTAATTACCTGATGCAATGGGGCGAAACCGGGGGCGACCATGGGCAGTTCAGGGACCCGCATGCGCTGGCAATGGACTCGCAGGGACGGTTGTTCGTCGGAGACCGGGCCAACAGCCGATTACAGATATTTACCCAGGATGGCGAACATATCGCTACGTGGACTCAGTTCGGGCGCCCAAGTGGCTTGTTCATCGATGCGAACGATGTCCTGTACTCCGCCGATTCTGAATCGAACGCACGCCGCAATACGGGCTGGAAGCGAGGTATTCGCATCGGAAGCGCGCAGGATGGGTTTGTGACTGCGTTTATTCCTGATCCGGAGCCTGACCAGGACAACTCGGGCACCAGTGCTGCAGAGGGTATTGCGGTTGACGCGGCTGGAAACATCTACGGCGCGGAGGTGGGCCCGCGGGCGGTCAAAAAATACGTCAGAAAATAGCTGGTAAGTACCAACAAATTCTTGTATTGGCGCAATTTGCCTCAATCATTGGCGCTTAACGTCTGTGCCCTGTCCGCCTGCATTTTTGTGGAACTGTCAGGCTTGCAATCGGGTCAAAAATGATAGTATTCGCGACATTAAAGACATCCTGGAGAGTAAAGAATGAACGATAACGTCAATTATCTGGCGCCCGTATCACAGCTTTCGGTAGACGATCGCTCAACGTTTATCTGGAAATGCTATGCGCACGTCGTCGGGGCAATCCTCGTGTTCGCCGCAATTGAAGTCTATTTGTTCCAGTCCGGCATCGCCGCTGCCATTACCGAACCTATGCTCAATAATTGGTGGATGGTCTTTGGTGCATTCATTCTCGCCGGCTGGGGTGCATCACATGTTGCCCACCGCGTGCAATCGTTGCAGGCGCAATACGCCGCGTTTGCGGCGTTCATCGTAATTGAGGCACTAATTTTTGCACCGATGCTGTTCATCGCTTACCTGAAGGAACCCGGCATCATCGACAGCGCGGCCGGCGTGACGATTCTCGGCTGCGCCGGCCTGATTGCGACCGTCATGGTGACGGGCAAAGACTTTACATTCCTGCGCGGCTTGCTCGTCTGGGGCTTCTTCCTCGCAATGGCCGGAATTGTTGGCAGCATGTTGTTCGGATTTGAACTCGGCACCTGGTTTTCCGTTGCAATGATCGGGTTTGCCGGTGCTGCCGTCTTATATGACACGTCCAATATTATTCATCATTATTCACAGGACAAGTATGTCGCAGCATCGATGCAGCTTTTTTCCTCGATCGCGCTAATGTTCTGGTACATCCTGCGATTGTTTATGAACAGAAACTAAGACCTGACCTGAAATAGTCAAGAATGCGGGGACCGGCCAGCCGGTCCCCGCATTTTTTATGTGTTGGATACTCTGTATACTCCGGCGAACCTTCGCACGGAACCAAAGATGACACAGGCCCTGTTGACTGACCGCCGTCACGTCCTGCAGCTTCCTATTTACTGCGTTATTTTCGGCCTCTCGTCGTTTCCGGCAGCGCTTTCTCTCGCCCAGGAAGCGGATTTATTCGATCCAATCGCTGTTGGCGCCCAGCTCGATGAAGTCAGTGAGCGACTTGGGGCCGAGGGTGTTGCTCCGGAATTCCTGACCGAGGCGAGAGCGACGATTGTCGTGCTAGACGCAGCCGCTGTTGCCTGCCGCCAGCAATCCACGGAGGAACGACAACGACTGGAGGCCAGATTCGAACCATTGGCGGATATTGATGACGATGTCGCACCGGCCGTATTCGACCAGCGAATTGAAATCCGGCGGCTCCTGGATGAAGCCATCGACCGTCAAACCCGATGCAGCAGTGTCAAGGACTACACGGAAGCATTACTGGCACGAATTACTGAAACGCAAAACCAGTTATCGCAGCAATATCTATCGAATCGTAGCAACACCGTGATCGTCCTGTTGCGTGAGATGCCGGCACGGCTCACAGCCTGGCCTGGCCAAGTCCGCAAGTCCGTTGACCTCGACCTGGTGGAGGGTGTCACGCCCGCATCACTATTGTGGGTACTGGTGACCGCAGCTCTTATCGGGGCAGGTTTCGGCATCTGGATACGACACCGTTTCAGCAACTGGTATGCTGCTGCCGGTGGCGATGATATGCCGGCGCTAATGAAATACCTGGTGCCGAAACCACTCGCCGAATACGCGCCCTTATTATTATTTGGTTTCGCACTGGCTAGCGTCCTCTTCCTGGCGATCCGCAGCGATCCACAGGAACTTGCTGTGGTCAGGATCGCGCTCGGTTTTCTCTTGTTCGGCATCGGCTGCGTCGTCATTGACTGGGCAACCGGCCCGCTGTCGCCGTCGGCGCGCGTCAAGGGACTAATTCCCGACCACGTGCAACCGTTGCGTTTGCGCTTGCGATTTTTCATGTTGACCCTGGTTGCCAGCTTCGTATTCCTGGGAACCGAGTGGCTTGCAATTCGCAGAATTGATCCGAATGTCAGCGGCAGATCGACAATGCTTTTCCTGGTTGCGATTTCGCTGGTATTGGTTCTCAGTTATCTCGGCCGGATACCGGGAATAAAAGGCCGTATCCGCCTGGTTCGTTATGCCGGATCGCTAGCGTTGATCGTTGGCATATTCGCATTGCTGATCGGCTATCAAAATTTCGCCGGCTATCTCGTGCACGGGGTGACCCGCACGCTGCTGGCGCTGGCAATACTCTGGATCCTGCTGTGGGTAGGACTGATTGCGTTTGATTTCCTGGCGACCAAGGATTCGCCGGGTGCGGAGAAGCTGCGCGCAAACTTAGGCCTGTCTGCGCGTGCCTCGCGGACCAGCCTCGGATTCATGCAACTCGTCGCGGATCTTGTCATCTGGATAGGATTCGTCGTCTACCTGATCTACGTCTGGGACGAATCCGGTACCACGCTCGACCGGCTGGTCGAACTGGTGGTGCTCGGCGGCACCGTCGGCAATATCCAGCTTGTACCCTTCGACATCATCGGCGGCATTCTCGTATTCGCTGGATTACTCGTCGTTATCGGCTGGATGAAGCGCTGGATCGATCGCCGCTGGCTGCAACATATCGTCATCGAGCGCGGCGCCCGCGAAGCCTTGATCACCCTGTTTGGCTATGTCGGATTTATTGTTGCCGTATTGATTGGACTTACCCAGGCCGGCGTCGATCTCGGCGGACTCGCAATCGTCAGCGGCGCGCTCGCACTCGGTATCGGGTTTGGCATGCAAGAGATTGCGAATAATTTCGTGTCGGGTCTCATCCTGTTGTTCGAAAGACCGATCAGGGCCGGGGACTTCGTCACCGTGGGAGATGTTGAGGGCTTCGTTCGGAGTATACGTATCAGGGCGACGGAAATTGAAACACTTGATAACCAAAATGTCCTGGTTCCAAATTCTGAATTAATATCCGGGCGCGTCACTAACTGGGTACTGCGCGATACATTTGGGCGCCTGCGCGTGGTTGTCGGTGTTGCCTACGGGTCGGATATCGAAAAAGTCCGCGAAATACTCGAAGCGGTCGCACGCGAACATCCGGAAGCTATTACGGACGGTCGTGCACCGGCGCCACGCGCATTGTTCATGGGTTTTGGCGAAAGTTCTCTCGATTTCGAGCTGCGGGTACGAATAGCGCGCATTGATCGCCGCTTCTCCGTGCAAAGCGATATCAATTTTTCAATCGACAAGGCCTTCAGGGAAGCGAATATCACGATTCCGTACCCACAGCGCGATTTGCACCTGATCTCTTTTCCGGAGCAGCAAAAACCCGAGGTCCCGCCACAAGAAGAGGAAAAGGAAGAAGATACCTCGCGAAGCGGCCTGTATCAGCAATTTGACAGCGTCACTCGCAGTCATCGGGAAGAAGTCGACTTGCCGGTTGGCATAGACGACGTCTGGACCGCGGTCACGCAGATCGATTCAATCAAACAATGGCTCGCAAAAGAGGGGGAATTTGCCCCGCACATTGGCGGTCGATTTTCGCTGTCACTCCGCGATGACACCGATATGTCAGGCCGCATCGATATTTTCCTGCCGCCGAAAAGGATGCGATTAGTGATTGCATTGCGCGAGGGAGATGATTTGCTCGCCAGTGGGCCGACGACGATCGCATTCACCCTGGCTGAACATGACAAGAAAACGCAACTTACCGTATCCGTATCCGGAATTCCCGCTACTGAAGAATGGGAAGAGGATTATCGGCGTTCGGAAGATCGCTGGCAGAACGCCCTGGTCGAACTGCAGGAATTCCTTGCTCGACGGTAAATATGGGGACAGTGACCTTAATTAAATCGTTTTTCGAAAAACGACATAATTAGTGCCCGTCCATAAAGGCGCAGATTTCAGACAAATTCTCAAAGATATTACTACGCTTTTAGCCACGCCCCGCGGTTGTGGCATTAAACGATCTCCCATCCGTTG
>Ga0209987_10002280_pt1 | contig 10620 bp, 9 predicted proteins | sample N074metaG_FD_182134 | JGI IMG/M metagenome (GOLD analysis project Ga0209987, IMG submission 182134) | Deep subsurface microbial communities from Kermadec Trench to uncover new lineages of life (NeLLi) - N074 metaG (SPAdes) (version 2) | ecosystem: Environmental > Aquatic > Marine > Ocean trench... | reverse complement strand
GGAATAATCTCGTCAGACCAGCCGTGTACAATTTCAATATGGGCGCATTTCGAGTGATACTGCTGCTTTTTGAAACTGGGAATGTACAGCGCAGGCGCCATCAGGAATACCGCGCTGGCATCGACCGATTCGGACGCCACTAGCGAAACATATGCCCCCATGCTCGAACCCACCAGGATAAAACTGTCGTCTTCCTGGTTTAATACCGTCAGCAGGCGCTCCACCCGAAGATCCGGGTCCATCGTATCCGTATAATCGATACTATCGACCTTGCATTCGAGCTCGGTGGCAATCGCCGACAGCATTTTAATCTTGGTACCCCAGGGGCCACTTTCCTTGCCGTGTGAAAAATAGACTTTCATGCTTAGATTCCTTCGAAATTTCGACCTGTATCTAACCCAGGTCGATAGTTTGGACATGAATTGCGGTCATGTCGATATTTTCCCACCTAAACCCGTCGCCTCGTTGACCTGTTTCTATCGGGTGGCATGTGTTTTATAATTCCTGCCCATTTCTTTCATGTCAAATTACGTGAAGATGAAACTCGGAAGATTTAGACAAAAAGCTATATCACAGAGCCTGATCGGCCGGGCACTCCCGGCGACTGGATTGCTGATTCTGCTCGTGCTGGTCTCCCTCGCGCAGTCGGCTCAGGCGACGGGCATCGATTTTTCGAATTTCAGGCGGATTCCGACCCAGTTTATCGCGGCGTTGGGTGACCCAGCTGCGACTTCCGGGAGAGGTGCACAATCCTGGGGTCTGTGGCGTGTAGATCCGGGCCCGCGGGGAGTGCGGCTCGACAACTATGAGCAATTGAAGGCCGCAGGTGGAATCGCTCCGGCACTCTGGGGATTCGACAGCACCGACTGGTGGCTGGAGGAGAACGGCTTGATTATGGAGAACCCGGATTTCCCGGTCCCTGCTGGCAAATATATAGTCACCGGCAACCGCGAGGTGGTGACAATGCTGACCGTTCATCCGATAGACAAGGACGGTACTGCGCGTTGGGAACTCGAAGACGGCGCGAAGCTCTATGATGTGACACACCTGGCATGCCGCTCCGCGCGCTACACACCGGCAACGAGTGATAATTCGTGTTCGCCGGCCCGGGCACCGAAGAACGCATTTCGAGTGACTCCAGGAGCCCTGATGCCGCCGGTCGAGGGCTGCAACAAGCAAGACTACTCAGTTCTCTTCGTGATTGGTGTGTCTGTGGAAAATTGATTGCTGCGTGGAAACGTGGAATCGGGGTCAGATCCGAATTGTTCTTAAACCTGGAGACCACTCGAACTTTTCATAAGCCGGGAAAATATCATAAAGTGGGTGACCAGTAGAATCGGCACGATAAACGTCGGGATGAGCCAGGTGGTGCCCATGTATAAAATAGCATCGTCATGGCGCAGGGCATTGGCGAGATCGGTCGCGCCAATTACGTTGGTGACCCAGACAAGCGGTATCGCCATCGACCAGCGCCCTTTCAACGCAATCATTGCGACGAGGGCGAGAATGCCACTGAGCAGGTCGCCATAGGCGGCGGCCGTGGAAAAACCTTCGGGCATGCCAGGCTGGTTCAACGCGGGGACCAGGAACGCCATCCCGAGGTGTCTGAACGTGTGGGGGATGAGCAAGGCCATCAGTGCCACTTCGAGCGACTTCTGAGCCAGCCAGGGTGTCGCGTACCATCTCGCAAGCAACCCTACCACGACCAAGCTTAGTCCAAATTGTAAAAAGAATATGAGTTGTAAATCCATGGGTCAGTTCCTCAGATCGGTTGATGAATTCGTTAGGGGTTAGTGACTCGAAGCCTGGGAATTCGCACTGTCGCTTTGGCCGCCCAGTTTTTTTCGCAGTACCTTGCGAAAAACAGAACCGAAAGCTGCTGTGTTCACCCGTCTCGGTTGTAAGTATTTGCCGGTATAGTACAAAAACTTATTGACCAGCCCCGGCACACTCAGTTGAGCAGAACCCAGATCGTCAAGTGCTGTTTTAACGACTTCACTGGCGGCCATGGGTTTAAACGGCAGGTCATCAAAACTGATATCTGGAGAAAGCTCGGATTTGGTAAACCCGGGGTTAATCGAAATAACATCGATATTCGACTGGCTTAGTTCAGCCGCAATACCCTCGGCAAACACCAGGTCCCAGGCTTTGGTTGCCGCGTAGTTGGCAATATTGGGTATGCCCTGGAATGCCACGATAGAAGACATGAACACGATGCCGCCCTTTTTGCGAGCGTCCATTTTCGGGGCATAATGGCGGGTCAGCTGGACCGGCACCTTGATGTTTAGATCGATCGTTTTGATCGCATCGTCAACCGGGATTTGTAAAAACGGCCCCGAGTCTTCGCGGCCGGCGTTGTTGACCAGCAAGCCAATGTCGATATCGGCCGTCGCCTCGATTAGCCGTGTCATCCCGGCCGGATCAGTCAGATCGGCCGCAACAATTCGTGTTTTGACCGAATAGTCTTTTTCAATAGCAGTCGCCAGGTTTCTGAGCCTGTCTTCGGATCGTGCAACCAGTACCACATTGAGTCCCTTCGCCGCGATTTGTCGCGAGTACTCGAGGCCGATGCCCTTCGAGGCACCGGTAACCAGGGCCCATTCTCCATATTTATTTAAAAATTTGTTCATTTCACTTCTCTCCGTTTCATGTATATGCATGTATATAGAGTTTAAAAAAAGATTACGCTCTCAAGGCCATCAATGCCTGGTTCATTTCCAACATTTGTTTCGAGGTTCTGCGTCCAAGTTTGGCGATCACGCCATCCTGCGCCCGTTGCCATTTCTGACTGGCCCTGCGGTACAGTTTTTTGCCTTCCGGGGTCAACGACAATAGCTTTTCACGCTTGTCAAGGCCGGGCACGGATTTAATATAGCCGTCCCGAACCAGAGGTTTAAGTCCCCGTGTCAGCGTGGTTTGCTCGAGCACCAGCAGTTCCTGTAATTCCGCGTTGGTGGTTTGCTTCCTGTGGTGAACCGCGCGCAATATACTGAACTGGCTGCATTTGAGCCCCACCTCGGACAGCTCGCGATCGTAGATCTGACTGATCACACGGCTGGCTTTTCGATAGCTCAGGTTAATGCAGGGTAATTGCTCGTTACTGGGTGCTAGATTGTTCATAATTCGTATATTACATGCATATACATGTATGTCAACTAATTTCTAGATAAATTTAAATCGTGATGCTATTAACGCCGGTATCGGGCGATTAATTTCGCTTCCGCGAAAATACCCTGTGAGCCGTTTTCCTGACAACCCCCCAACCTGCCCGGACACTTTTCTTTAGCGAAAACCGATTGGCCGATTTAAACACGGCTTCAATTTTTTCAATTTCCGCCTCCTTGCGTTGATCGACCTTAGCATCGACTTCGACTATGCCGCGCAGGAAGACCAGGATCTCCCCTGACATCATCTTAAAATTGCAATCCGGGTTCGCACCGGTAAATTCAACCAGGGTTTTTGCCAGGTCCCTGACTAAAAACCCGCCTATCTTCGATTCGGTGTACTTAATCCCCTCGCCGACGAACCGGGAATCATATCCCCACTCCCTGACAAAGTAGTCAGCAATAAGCTTCCGATCGCCGTCACCGACGCGTCCTTCGACCTCGGCAACCTTCAACGCCAACGGTGCGAGTAAATCGAATAACCCGAGCGCGAGGACATCGAGCGGTGTATTGATAAACTTCGGGATCACGGTGACACGGCTTGCCGATGCCTTTTTTAAATACCGCGTAATCCCAACCCAGGCGCCCCCGGTCACGACACCGGCAGCAATCACCCAGCCAATCGGGGTCACCGCGGTACCAATCCCGATCGCGGCCAAAAACCCGGTCGGGGCAAAAAATGTCGATGCCACCACCGACGATTTCGCGACCACCACCGCGGTCGTAGCCACCCCGGCAACTTCCCAGGCCTGGAACGCGGCATTTTTGACTTTCAACGAGGTATAAGCGTCCTCACCGATCGCGAGTTTAGCCTTGAAATTCAAAGGCTCAGCGACAATCGTTTCGATATCCTCGAACCAGTCGGTTTGGTCTTGAGCATCCATTACCAATTACTCAGCCTGCAGTGGGAACTGGCGGCCTTTGCATAACATTTAAATCTGCTCATTCGACAATTATCGCCCGAAGCACCGGGCTTGCCAACACCGGCAGTATGGCAGCCTAAAACGCGTGCTTGGGATTTGGTGCCCAGGGGCGGAATCGAATTTATTACTTAAATATATGATTTATATCTATATATTGAATCGAACAAATAAAATATTACACCATTTATACCAACAATTCAGGGTTCCGCTTATTCCAATCCGTTTACCCCGTCACTCGCCTCGTGTACAGATGCATCGTCACAAACGTAGCTATTCGTAACTTTGCCTTCCTGTATTGAATCAAGCAATACATCAAAGCGCCACAGGTGGCGCAGATGTTTTAGGACTTCTGGTGTATCCTCATTGTCTAACGGGACGCGATCATGCTGGATGTGCTGCAGGGTCAGGGATCGATTGCCCCGTAGATCAACCTCAAAGACCTGAATGTTCGGTTCCTGCTTGCTCAGATTGTATTGATCTGCGAGTTCCTCTCGAATGCGAAGGTAGCCGTGATCATCATGGATTGCGGTAACCTCGATTTCCTCGCTTTTGTCATCGTCCAGAATATTGAATAACTTCAATTTGCGAATGACCGTGGGTGAAAGAAACTGCAATATGAAGCTCTCGTCTTTGAAATTTTCCATCGCGTCGTGGAGCGTGTCCAACCAGTCTTTACCAGCAATTTCCGGAAAGAAACGCTTGTCTTCATCTGTCGGCGCTTCACAAATGCGCCGAATGTCCGTGAACATTGCGTAACCGAGCGTGTAGGGATTGATTCCACTGTAGATGGGAGAGTCGTATTCGGGCTGGAAAATTACACTGGTATGCAATTGCAGGATTTCAAGCATGAAGCCATCATTCACCAGGCCTTCGTCGTACAGCGTATTCAGTAAGGTGTAATGCCAGAAGGTCGCCCAACCCTCATTCATCACCTTGGTTTGTCGCTGTGGGTAAAAATATTGGGCGACTTTACGCACGATCCGCACGATCTCTCGCTCCCATGGCTCCAGAAGTGGTGCATGCTTCTCAATAAAATAGAGCAGGTTTTCCTGCGGTTCCTCGGGAAAGCGTGGCCAGGTCGCTTCGGAATCCTCTTCCTTCTGCGGGACGGTACGCCACAAATCGTTTACCTGCTGTTGCTGATATTCTTCTCTTTCGATCTGCCGTTGCTGTTCCTCCTCCGCAGAGATAGGCTTCGGCCGGCGATATCGGTCGACACCGTAATTCATTAGTGCGTGACACGAATCGAGCAGTGCTTCGGTGGTTTCAAGGCCATGCCGTTGCTCGCAATCGGCAACATAGCCTTTGGCGAACATCAAATAGTTGACGATTGCACTCGCATCTGTCCAGGTCTTGAAGAGATAATTACTCTTGAAGAATGAATTGTGCCCGAAGCAGGCATGTGCGATGACCAATGCCTGTAACGCCAGTGTATTCTCTTCCATTAGATACGAGATACAGGGATTTGAGTTGATCACCAGCTCGTAAGCGAGACCCATATTGCCACGCTTGTAATTCTGCTCGGTACTCAGGAATTGTTTACCGAGCGACCAGTGATGATAGCCAAGCGGCATGCCAGTTGAAGAATAAGCATCCATCATTTGCTCGGCACTGATAATTTCGATTTGATTTGGATAGGTATCCAGCCGATAGCCTTCGGCAATCCGACCGATTTCAACCTCAAGCTTCTCAAGGTTTTCGAAAGTCCATTCAGAACCCTCGACGATAGGGGTCCTTTCGCTCATTCGGACTTTCTCTCGAACAGTTCGTGGAAAACAGGAAAAATGTCCGCGGCTTCAGAAACCTTTTTCATCGCGAAGCCATCTGGGTATTTTTCCAAAAGCTCCTCATATGCCTTCCACAACGCCTGGTGATCGCCCTTCGTGATTTCAACGTAAGCGTAAAACTGCACCAGCGGCAGAATGCTTTTCATCAGCAAATCGCGGGCGATTGGCGAGTCATCCTGCCAGTTCTCGCCATCCGAAGCCTGTGCCGCATAGATATTCCAGTCGGCTGACGGATAGCGGTCGCGTATCATCTTGAGCATCATTTCGAGTGCGCTGGAGACCACTGTGCCACCGGTCTCGCGGGAGTAGAAGAACTCTTCCTCATCTACTTCGCTCGCAATGGTGTGATGGCGAATAAAGACGACGTCGATCTTCTTGTAAGTCTGCTTCAGGAACAGGTGTAGAAGGATAAAGAACCGTTTGGCCAGATCCTTGACATCCTGCGTCATCGATCCAGACACATCCATCAGGCAAAACATCACCGCATTGCTGGTCGGCAGTGGCTGCTGGATCAAATTGTTGTACTTCAGGTCAAAGTCGTCAAGGAATGGGACGTGGTTCAGGCGTCGCTCGAGGCGAATCAGCTCGGCTTTGATCTCACTGATTCTCTGCTCGCCGCCATCGCTTTCTTCCAGGGCCGCCAATTCCTCTTCCAGGGCCTTGATTTGACGACGAATAGCGCCTCCGAGTGCGATGCGGCGGGCCTTGGCGCTGCGTAGAGACTGCAAAACATTAAGTCGAGCAGGTATTCCGTCCCTGGTGTAGCCCCCCTTGATGTATTTGAACGTTTCGGTTTCCTTGAGTTGTTTCTTTACAAGATTCGGCAGCTCGAGGTCTTCGAACATGAAATCGAGGAACTCCTGGCGTGATAGCTCGAACACGAATTCATCCATTCCCTCGCCGGTATTGCTAGCCTCACCGCCGCCACCGCCATCACCGCCGCCAGTCGGGCGCTTTATCCTATCACCGGTGATGAACTCCTTGTTGCCTGGCAGGACGCGATGCTGGCGGCCACCCTTGCCGTGACGAAAGATGGGCTCTGACACGTCTTTCTTTGGGATGCTGATCGAGTCCCCACGGTCGGTATCGGTGATACTGCGTTTATTGACCGCATCGGCAACGGCTTCCCTGATGTGCTTGCGGTAACGCCGCAGGAAACGCTGCCGGTTAACCGCGCTCTTGTTGCGGCCCTGCGGTCTTCGATCGATGATCAGAAAGGCCACTGAACATCACTGCGATTTGCGTACGCGCAGATACCATTCTGACAACAAGCGCACCTGTTTCTCGGTGTATCCGTGGTCGATCATTCGGCTAACGAAATCCTTGTGCTTGTCCTTGTCTTCCTTAGACGCCTTGGGGTTGAAAGAGATCACCGGTAACAAGTCCTCGGTGCTGGAGAACATATTCTTCTCGATAATCAGCCTCAGTTTCTCATAGCTGTTCCAGGCCGGATTACTACCGTGATTCGATGCTCGTGCCCGCAGCACGAAATTCACAACCTCGTGCCGGAAGTCCTTTGGGTTGCTGATGCCTGCTGGTTTCTCTATTTTCTCGAGATCATCGTTTAACGCAGCATGATCGAGATTTTCTCCCGTATCCGGATTGCGGAAATCCTGATCCTGGATCCACAGGTCGGCGTAGGTGATGTAGCGGTCGAATATGTTCTGTCCGTATTGCGAATAGGACTCCAGATAGGCCGTCTGAATTTCCTTGCCGATAAACTCGATGTAACGGGGCGTTAGAAATTCCTTGAGAAAATTCATATACCTGTCATGTAGCTCCACCGAGAACTGCTCCTGCTCGATCTGCTTTTCAAGAATGTACAGCAGATGTACCGGGTTGGCGGCCACCTCAGAGGCATCGAAATTGAACACCTTGGACAGGATCTTGAAGGCGAAGCGCGTCGACAGTCCGTCCATACCCTCGTCGACGCCGGCGTTGTCATGATATTCCTGAATCGATTTTGCCTTCGGGTCGGTATCTTTCAAGTTCTCGCCGTCATAAATACGCATTTTGGAATAGATGCTGGAATTCTCGGGTTCCAGGAGTCGGGTTAACACAGTGAACTGGGCCAGCATAGTTAACGTATCCGGTGCACATGGCGCTTCTTTGAGAGAACTGTTTCTCAGTAACTTCTGGTAGATTTTAACCTCTTCGGTCACCTGCAGACAGTAGGGTACCTTAACGATGTAAACCCGATCGATGAAGGCTTCGTTATTCTTATTGTTCTTAAACGTTTGCCATTCTGCCTCGTTCGAATGGGCCAGCACGACGCCGTCGAAAGGAATTGAACCGATCGACTCGGTGCCGTTGTAATTTGCCTCCTGTGAAGCCGTAAGCAACGGATGTAATACTTTGATTGGTGCCTTGAACATCTCGACGAATTCGAGAATGCCCTGGTTGGAATGGCACAAACCGCCCGAAAAACTGTAGGCATCCGGATCGTTCTGTCTGAATTCTTCCAGTTTTCGGATATCCACTTTTCCAACCAGTGCGGATATGTCCTGATTATTTTCATCGCCAGGTTCCGTTTTGGAAACCGCGATCTGATTGAGTATTGACGGGTGCTGTTTGACGACGCGGAACTGGCTGATATCGCCGTTGAATTCCTTGAGTCGCTTCGCCGCCCAGGGGGACATGATGGTGGTTACGTAGCGTTCGGGAATACCAAACTCTTCCTGCAGGATATTCCCGTCTTCAAGCGGGTTGAACAAGCCCAGTGGTGATTCATGCACCGGCGAACCTTTCAACGAATAAAACGGGATTTTCTCCATCAGTTCTTTTAGCTTTTCTGCGATTGATGATTTGCCGCCACCAACCGGACCTAGCAGGTAGAGAATCTGCTTTTTCTCTTCCAGACCCTGCGCTGCATGCTTGAAGAACGAGACAATTTGTTCGATGCATTCTTCCATACCGTAAAAGTCACCGAATTCCGGATATCGCTTGATAATTTTATTTGAAAAAATTCTGCTGAGACGGGCGTCTTTCGACGTATCAACGTTCTCTGGCTCACCGATGGCCAGTAGTAGTCGTTCTGCGGCTGTGGCGTAGGCGGTAGAATCTGCTTTGCAGATCTCCAGGTATTCATTGAGATCGTATTCTTCTTGTTCTGTATCTTCGTATCGCGTCTGGTAATTGCTGAAGATACTCATTACTTTCGCTCCTGCGCTAGGCATCTGTTAGGAATTTGTATACCTAAAAGTATAGGCCATAATTATAGGCCATAATGCAAAAAATTTATTTATCGTATCTTTGACCATTCCCGAATTCGTGAGTTCGATATTAAATCGTGAGGCAGCAATTTTACCTAACATTCTTGGCTTGTTCCTGAGCGTACTAGAATCTGAAATAGCTAATGCGATAAAAGTAGAGGAGGAATAAATACCCCTTAGCAAACGCCCAGCCAGAGATTCCCACAAATCAACCCGCTGTTATTTCCAATTTACCGTAACGAGATGAAGATCGGCTTAGGACATTATGAAATCTGAATGTAGACTTTCCCGATAGCAATGGGTTGGACCCTGATTTAATTGGTGCTAGGGGTGGAATCGAATTTAATACCTAAGTTATTGTTTTTATTTGATAAACCCGATCAGTAAAACAAATAATTACAACACTTATACCAACAAAAATTAGATGGTGTTCGACATTATTATAGCTTTAGCCATCACTTGAGTTGTCTTTACATAATATCGAGAAAACAGACACTCAGATTTTGTTGCTCAGCGGCAAAAACCGACCCCTAGCAGACGCCCTCACCATTTATGTTTTTCCGCGATGTACTGGTATCAAAACCCGGGTAAATAAGTCATTTTTCGGTAATTTGGTATACTGTCCCTCGATTTGCAGCATAACGACTATGGTTCAGAAACTCATTCAAGAGAATGCCGATATCACCCTGGGTTATTGGGGAATCCGTGGATTGGGACAACCCATTCGTTTTCTGTTGATCTCTGCGAATGTGCCGTTTTCAGAAGTTCGACTCGGCGTTTTGCAAGATGGCACGCTACTGAATAAAAACAAGGAAGGTGAAGACTGGGGGAGTGTACGTGCAACGCTGGACATGCCATTTCCCAACTTGCCCTATTTAATCGACACCAGTGGGGGTTCCCCGGTTAGCTTGTCACAAAGCAATGCGATTCTTCGGTATCTGGCCAGATGCTTTGACTTTTACGGCGATTCGGAAACTGACCGTATCGAAATCGACATACTCCAGGAGCAAGCATACGATTTCCGAAATGATATCGTTGATACCGCCTATACGCTGGGTGAGGATTATGCAGCCGTATTCGAACAATTTTCAACCAACACCTTGCCACACTACCTGGATAGTTTTGAAACCTATTTAGCTGACCGTGATAATAAAAATTTCTTTGTCGGAAGCCGTTTATCCTTGGTAGATTTCGTCCTTTACGAATTATTCTGGCAAATGACCTTGATGGTGCCGAATTCGATAACAGAGTCCAGCCGGCCAACACTATTTGCCTTTATTAAAGCATTTGAAAAAGAGCCCAGAATCGCGAACTACCTGCAAAGTGAAAACTACATTGAGCACCCCATCAATAGCCCCTGGGCTTCTTTCGCCTAGAACAATTAAGTTGAACGCTTCGTGGCCCAGTAAGCTGCCACACCAATAAGACAAATTGCCAGGCCGCCGTAGATCAGCAGCCTGCTGCCGGAGGTGATACCCCCCATCCCCTGGTCATCGAGGGCCTTTTCGCGTGCCTGGCGCGACTTCTCGAGGCC
>Ga0209987_10002279_pt1 | contig 10620 bp, 8 predicted proteins | sample N074metaG_FD_182134 | JGI IMG/M metagenome (GOLD analysis project Ga0209987, IMG submission 182134) | Deep subsurface microbial communities from Kermadec Trench to uncover new lineages of life (NeLLi) - N074 metaG (SPAdes) (version 2) | ecosystem: Environmental > Aquatic > Marine > Ocean trench... | reverse complement strand
GAGAAGAAACACCGGCTGAGCGGGGCTGGCTGGCTGGTTCTAGACCGGTAAGAGTATTTTATACAAAACAATTACTTCGCCTATTAGATAGCAAACATTTATTACCGATGAATAATCCTCTTATCATTGGTTCCGATGTAATTGGATATGCGGCTGCTGCAAAGCTAAAAGCGGCGGGTGCATCAGACGCAGTTATAGTTGATAATCGTAGCAGACCAAAATGTGCATTTATTGAACGTCTTTATTTCCGATTTTGGAGTAAGCCGAATTATCAGGGATTAAATACAAAATCAATTGAAGTAACGGGAAACAAAACTGCTTCGGGAGTGAAGCTTAACGGCAAAAACATTCCATGCGATGGCATTGTTATTTGTGGGGAGCTTATTCCCAATAGCGAGCTTGCACTAAATGGTAATATTAAAGTAGAACTTCATTCAAGGAAACCTGTTGTGGCAAAAGATTATCAATTGTCTGAGCCAGGTTGGTTTGCTGCTGGAAATATACTTGGCGGATTTCATGGTGCTGAGTGGTGTTACTTCAATGGTCAGCGTGTTGCCCGTGCGGTGGCAAACTATCTTTCGTAGCCCTAATGGATTCGGAGTTTAAGTTTGAAAAAAGATGATGCATTCAGTGAAGATGAAAAAATTGTAGAAGCATTCAACTACAAACAGGAATTGAAACGAAGCTTGAAATCATTCAGTTCTTTTGCTATTGCCTTCTCATTTATTTCAATTACTACTGGTATTTTCACAAATTATAAGTTTGTTATACAAACAGGTGGGCCGGCAGGAATATGGTCATGGCCAATTACTATTATCGGTCAATTATTGGTTGCATTAGTTTTTGCTGAACTTGTTGGAATTATTCCTATCAGTGGTTATTCTTATCAATGGTTAAAAAGATTATCTACTCCCTTTGTTAGTTGGATGACTGGATGGATATCATTTTGTTTTCTTATTTTGGTCATTCCGACTGTTGATTGGGGGTTTGCTTCAGTTTTTGCAGGATTATTCAATATTGCAGCATCAGATCTAAACCTCAAGATTATTGTTATGGCTATAATTGTCCTGCAGGTAACCTTGAATATAATTGGTGTAAAAATAACAACTCTTATCAATAACGGTGCTGTATGGACTGAAATAATCGGAGCAGTTGGTTTAGCAGTAATTCTATTCATTGTTGCGTTTATGCATGATGCAGACCCTTCCATCCTGCTAAGCACTGGAAGTGCAGCAGAAGGCACATCATATATTGTTCCTTTCCTTTTAACTATGTTGATGGGTTCTTACACGATTGTGGGATTTGAAGCAGCTGCAAATTTGAGTGAAGAAACTGTAAATGCGAGTAAAACAATCCCCAAAACAATTATCTCTTCAGTTGCATTGTCCGGAATTTTTGGCATGTTCTTTTTGATAGCTGCGACATGGGCGATTCCAAATCTTAATGATGTCCTGAATTCGGATAATCCTCTTCCCTATATTATAGTGACAAACCTTGGTGGTGTCTTCGGTAAATTATTTTTAGTAATAGTTAGCATTTCAATTTTCGCCTGTGGTTTAGTTATTACTACTTCTGCAGGACGACTAATATATGCTATGGCCCGGGACGATGCATTTATATTTAGTCAGTCTTTTAAAAAGGTCTCATCAAAAACAAAAGTACCTACAGCAGCTCTTTTTTTAATTCTTATATTATGTTTAATCTCTACCTATTTTGCTGAATCACTAATAGACCTCGTTGCCGCTACAGCCGTATTGCCAGCATTAATATATCTCACTACAATTGTTGCATATGGACTTACCAGAAAAAATGTGAAGTTTAATTCAGGCAGTTTTACGCTTGGTAAATTTTCAAAACCAGTTTTTACCTTTGCTATATTATGGCTCATTCTAGAAATTGGCATCCTCACAATACCTAAAGATTTTCACACTGCGACGATTATTTCTAGCTTCATGGTGATCATTGGTGTGATCTTTTATTTCCTATTTTTTAGAAGTAGGTTAATAAAAAGAAGTAGATTAGTAGAATGACAAACAAATATTACCTGGGCATAGATCAGGGCACAACGGGGACAACAGTATTAATATTTAACGAAGAGTGGAATATTTGCGGGAGGGGTTATTCAGAACACAAACAATATTATCCTAAACCCGGATGGGTGGAACACGACCCGATAGAAATATGGAATAAAACAAAAGAGTCTGTTGCAGTGGCTTTAGATCAGGCAAGGATTAATGCTAAAGACTTGAGAGCAATTGGATTAGGTAACCAGGGTGAAACCTGTATGGTTTGGGATAAAAACACTGGCAAACCCATATACAATGCTATCGTTTGGCAAGACAGAAGAACAGCAAAGATTGCCGATGAGTTGAAAGACAAATATGGAACCCTTATTACAAAAAAAACGGGCTTAACGGTTGATGCTTATTTCTCTGCCTTAAAAATAAAATGGATATTGGATAATGTAAAAAATGCCTGGAGTAAAGTTGATAAAGGTGAGTTATTGGTTGGGACCTTGGATACATGGTTGCTATGGAAAATGACTGGGGGGCAAATATATATTACGGATTCTTCTACTGCTTCCAGAACAATGTTATTTAATCTTCAAACAAATCAATGGGATGATGAAATACTAAATATCATAGGAATTCCTAAGTCTATTCTTCCTGAAATAAAAGATAGCGCTGAAATTTATGGCTATACTTCAACCGATTTTATAGATGCAAAAATTCCGATTGCCGGAAGTGTTGTTGATCAATCGGCGGCACTATTTGGTCAAGCTTGTTTCGTTAAAGGTTCTGTAAAAACCACTTATGGTACTGGTTGCTTTATGCTGATGAACACAGAAAATCAAACTATTCATTCCAAAAATGGGCTAATTACAACAGCCGTTTGGAGTATAGATAAAAAAGTTACATACGCATTGGATGGTGGTGTATATATTGCCGGTGCTGCTATTCAATGGCTTAGGGACGGTCTTAAAATTATTAATAGTGCCGATGAAACCGAAGCATTGGCAAAATCAGTATCAGATTCAGGTGGAGTGTTTTTTGTTCCTGCTTTTACTGGATTGGCTGCACCATATTGGGATCAATATGCAAGAGGTATGATGATAGGAATAACAGGAGGGACTACAAGAGCACATATTGTTAGGGCAACTTTGGAAGCAATTGCTTTTCAGGTTGCAGAGAATTTAGAAGTTATGAGAAAAGATTCTGGTTTTAGTATCGATACAATGAGAGCAGATGGTGGTGCGGTTGTTAATGAATTTCTTATGCAGTTTCAAACTGATATATTGGGTATTCCAATTGATGTTCCCGTGATAAACGAAACAACTGCTTTAGGCGCCGCATTCTTAGGTGCATTAGGTATAGGTGATTTTAATTCTGTTGAAGACATAAGCAATATTTGGAAGCTGAACAGAAGATACGAACCTTCGATTGGTGACGACGAGAGAAACTCGTTAATTGAAAAATGGAAGAAGGCAGTACAACGCTCTATGAAGTGGATTGATTCATAATTATTCTTTTAAAATAATAGCAACATGAAAAATATCATGTATTTAACAAAAGTATTTTTACTTTTTTCACTATTCTGCCAAAGCATAATATTTGCATTGGGCAGTGATGGATTATCAAGGTCCCCAATTGTTGGGATCATTCAAGATAACCAGGTCACCATTTTGGTTAAGGGCACGGCACCTGGAAACGTTCGTATTGAGTATCACGAGGTCAATAGTTCAATATTTAAATTTAGCGAATGGGGAAGTTTATCATATGGTGATGATCTCACAACAAACCTGATTCTTAATGAAGTAAATTATGATACTGACTATACATACCGCGTTATATTTGCAGATGGCAGTAGTTCGGAATGGTTTACATTTTCAACATTTCCCCAACAATCCCAACCCGGGAAGTTCAGTTTTGTTTTCTCCGCGTGCCTTAGAGATTTATATAGGCCTCACAATATTTTTGATAATCTATCAACATTATCACCAACTTTTGTTGCACTTCTTGGAGATAATATATATGCAGATAAGGACGGAGATATTAATATAGGTCCGCCAAATTCTGTGGTACCAGCTTTGCGAGCTAAATATACTCGAAACTTTGATGAACATTTTCAAGCGATGAGCAGTAACATACCAATAGTTGCAATTTGGGATGATCATGATTATGGTCAGGATAATTCTGATAGCACCTATCGTTATAAAGAAGAAACTAAAAAAGTATTTAAAGAAAGTTTTCCAATCTATCCTTTCCAGGTAGAAGATGAAGGCCTCTATTATCAGTTTAAAATTGCAGATGTAGATATTTTTGTTCTGGATACACGTTGGTACAGATCACCAATGGATGAAGATGACAATGAAGATAAAACAATGCTTGGCGAAGAACAACTTGAGTGGTTATTGAATCAATTGAAGCAATCAACGGCTCCATTTAAAATAATATTTTCAAGTGTTTCCATGAATGATTACGGCGGCGATACTTCCACCGGCAGGGATGGATTTGATAGCTGGATGGGCTATACATTTGAACGTAATAAAATTTTATCCTTTATAGAGGAAAATCAAATCTATGGTGTTATGGTGTTTTCAGGAGATCAACACTATCCCAGCGGGCATATTCTAAATTGGAAAGTACCCCTAAATTATGTATCACAAACAGATACATCCATATTTTACTCTCTGTCAGATTTAGATAAAGCTGTTTTCGATTTTTCTTCTTCACCGTTTCATTATACAAGAGCCACAGGTCATCCGCTCATCTCGGAAAATCAGAATAATCCATTTTACTCTTTTGAAGTGTTTAGAGCCGAATGGGGACATCCTTTTGAATCACCAGCTGTCGGTGGGTTGACTTCAGTTTATGGTCTAGTTGAAGTTGATACAAGAAACTCTACAAAAAGTGTTTCGGTTACATATTACGAATTGGATTCAGAAAATGAAATAATGAAATGGTTGTATAATATTACCGTAACCAGGGATAGTTTGACATCAGTAAATTCTCAGTCTGCAGAAGTCCCTTCATCTTTTTTAATAGAACAAAACTTTCCAAACCCATTTAATGGGGAGACAAATATTATTTATTCGCTTCCTGAAAACAGGAAAGTCGAGCTTACGGTTTATGATATTCTTGGAAATGAAATTATTACTCTTGTGAATGATTTTCAGGCTGCAGGCGAATACAATGTTACCTGGAATGGCAAAAATTCATACGGTACAGCAGTGCCAAGTGGAATATACTTTTATAGAATAACTGCTTATCCTGGTGAGAATAGAAGCAAATTATGGATGGATGTTAAAGCAATGGTTTATCTTAAATAGTAATTGAAAAAAAATGCATAACAATTATTTAAAGGAGAATTAAAATGATCAGGAAAATTTCAATGGTACTATTTGTTATTTTTATTTTTGTTGCTTGTAGCAATCAAAAATCAAATGACTTTTTACGCTTACCAATGGTGGGTATTATTCAGAACAATGAAGTACCAATTTTAATTAAAACAATTTCTGAGGGTAAAGTTAGAATTGAATATAAAAAGCAAGATGAATCCCAAAGCACATTTACTGAATGGCAAACCGTTTCTGATAATAATGTTTATACTACAAACTTGATTCTAAGTGATCTCAATTCTAATACTGAGTATAATTATCGTGTTGAATTTGAGGATGGTAATTATTCTAAGTGGTTCAAGTTTAAAACTTTTCCGGAACAAGGGGTGGCGGGAAAATTTAATTTCATATTTTCAGCCTGTTTAAGAGAAAAGTATATGGGCTATAATGTTTTTGAAAAAATTGAGCAATCTTCTCCCTCGTTTGTTGCTTTACTTGGTGATCAAATGTATTCCGATTACGATGGTGATTTAAATGAGCTCGAAAGTTATCTTAATAACGATAGCATTCGGCAGGTAATGGTTGAGGAAGGTGAAATTATTCTCGATGATAAAGCAGTACTGGAGGCGTTCAGAAATAAATATAATCGTGTGTATGGTGTAAACTTTCAAAATATGTCAAGCAGTATTCCGCTGATGGCTATATGGGATGATCATGATTATGGCAAGGATAATTCTGACGGAACATATCAATATAAAAAAGAAGCAAGAAAAGTTTTTAAGGAGAATTTTCCTGATTATTCGTTTATAGATGAAGATGGTGGAATCTATTATAAATTTTCTATTGCAGATGTGGATATTTTTGTGCTCGATACACGTTGGTACCGCTCTCCTATGCAAAATGAGGATGGAGAAGTTAAAACTATGCTGGGCAGTAAACAATTGGAATGGTTATTAAATGAATTAAAAAACTCTGATGCTAAATTCAAAATTGTGTTTTCAAGTGTTCCTTCAAATGATTATGGCGGCGATACTTCATCAGGCAGGGATGGATTTGATAGCTGGATGGGCTACACATTTGAACGCAATAAAATTCTATCCTTTATAGAAAAAAATCAGATCTATGGTGTTATGATTTTCTCCGGCGACCAGCATTATCCGAGTGCACATATTCTTAACTGGAATAATCCGTTAAACTATGTTTCAAGGACTGATAATTCCATCGAATACTCACTTGAAAATTTGGGCACCGCTGTTTTTGATTTTTCGGCTTCACCACTTAGTTATAGAAAGACAACCGGGCATCTTCTAATACCTGCGAATCAGAAAAACCCTCACTTTTCGTATGAAATATTCAGACCAGAATGGGCGATGCCCGAAAAAGTAGAGTATAATGATGATATTATAATAACATCTGTGTATGGCTTTGTTGAAATAGATACCGAAAGTTCACCGGCAAATTTATCAGTAAAGTTTTATGAATTGGATAGTGAGAGTTCTAAAATGGTTGAGATTTATAGTATAAATGTTACCTACTAAAAAAGAGACAATTAGTTAAAACTCATTTGATGTTATTAGATGAACACCCGGCATTTATCTGGAAGGCTTTCAGGATGTAAGTTCTCACGACAAGGGCGGGATTACACATGGAGTGTGTCGTCCTATATTTGGTTGACTGTCATTTAATGAACCGTTCTATGTGGTAAAGAGGTTTTTATAATATAAAGCTACCCCAATAATTTTGTATATAGATCATTCAACATTAAATTTGGAATCTATTTTTTCCAATTAATTTTGACAGGGAACTAAGTTACTAGGAAGCAAAATGTTCAGTAAAGTTTTAGGTTTTTTACTAATATTGTCACTATTGTTACTCATTAGCTGTGCTGATAAAAGTAATAACCAAAAATTAGGGGATAATTCACTCCAAATTGAAACTGTAATTCTAAATCAGAATTCTGAAGGCTGTGAAAACAACAATCCTGGTAATTGTGCGAAAATTAAGATTGAATATATCGTACTGAAAAACCTGCCTGATCTTGCCGCGATGGAGAAAATCAATTCCAAAATCCAAAATGAATTGTTAAGACCAATCGGTAGGGAGAAGAACAACACAAATTTTGAAGTTTTAATGCAGAACTTTATTGATGAGTATAATAATTTCAAAAAGGAATTTCCTGAGGCGCAGCAAGAATGGGAAATAGAGAGAAAAGCTGTTAATAACTTTGATGATGATAATATTTTATCTTGCACGTTCAGCGAGTATTCTTATTTAGGCGGAGCACACTCAAACACTTTTTTAACATTAACAAATTTCAATATGAAATCGGGAGAAATTATTGAATTGTCGGATATATTAATTCATGGGTATTTGGATGAGCTAAATAATATTGCAGAACCAATCTTCAGAAAAGAAAAAGAATTAACTGAAGATATAAATCTTACGGAAGCCGGATTCTGGTTTGATGATGATAAGTTCAGCGTAAATAATAATTTTACAATCGGTAAAGATGGGCTAACTATTTTCTACAATAGTTATGAGATAACTGCTTATGCTTACGGTCCCACCGAATTATTTATCCCCTATAAGTCAATTAAGAAATTAATAAAACCAGATGGCTTGCTTAGAGGTTTTATCGGGAATTAATTTATAATTTTTAATTAGTATAAATCATATCAAAAAAAAAGGAATAAAATGAAAATTTTTTATTTGCTAATTACTTTTGTTATCCTTTCTGCCACAGCTTTTTCAGCAGATGAAACTGAAGAAAAGAAAGATACGTTATGGGTCCCCAAAGGAGTTCTGGGAATAAATCTTTCACAGGTATCGTTTGAAAACTGGACACAGGGTGGTGATAATTCTATTTCATTCACATTCTTTTCTAATTTCGGAATAAATTATATTGCTGATATTTGGAAATGGAGGAACTCCTTAAAATTTTCTTACGGAAGAACGAAAACAGGTGATGAAGGATATAAAACAAATGATAACGAAATATTTCTTGAAAGTACATTAAACAGGAATATTGGGTGGTTGTTTAATCCTTACTTTGGCTTTACAGCAAGAACCGCTGTTGCCGCAGGATTTAATTATGATGTTACACCTGCAGAACAAATAGTTGGATTTCTCGATCCGTTTTATTTAACAGAAGGCATTGGTTTAATATATGATCAAATACCAAATTTCAGAACAAGATTAGGTTTAGGATTTAAGCAAACTTTTGCGAATGAATTTAACAAAAGATATACTGATAATCCTGATACGCCTGGTGAAATAGAAAGTTTTAAGAGTGAAACGGGAATTGAATCGGTAACGGAATTTGAATGGCTATTTTTAGAGAACATGGCTTATAAGGGTTACTTACGATTGTTCGGAAGGTTTGAGGAAATTAGTGTATGGGATGTAAGATGGGATAATACCATAACAGCAAAAATAAATGATTACTTTAATGTTAACTTTAACGTGTTATTGATTTATGATGTTGACGAAACTTTAAGGACGCAGTTAAAAGAAGCACTTCAATTAGGTGTATCTTATACACTATTTTAATTACCGGGTAAATTAGATTATCCTTTTTTAACTTTGAACATTATTTGCTATGTTTGAAATGGGAATATGCATGCATGCATGGTTGTATGGATGCATGCATGAGAAATGGGATAAATAGATTTTTAAAATCTATCCAAAAGGAAGCGGAAATAAACATCTGTCATTCAGAAAGAAACTTGTCCCGATTCATCGGGATGAAAAACTTAAATAAACTTGAATTTGATTACATGCAATCATACAGACATACAATCATACTTAGCCACGGCAGAAAATAGAGATATAAACAAATGAAATGCCCAGTTTGTAAAGAACCAACAATTGTTCTTGAGCTCGATGAAATTGAGATAGATTACTGCACATCGTGTGGTGGAATTTGGCTTGATGCAGGTGAATTGGATTTACTGATTGAAGATGAAAAGGAAAGAGAGTTACTCCTGTCTTCTTTTCAAAAAGATGCTGAACATCCCGAGAAACCATACAAATGTCCTATATGCAGAAAGAAGATGGATAAGGTTCATGTAGGTGAAAACAAGGATGTACTTCTTGATAAATGTCCTGATAACGACGGTCTCTGGTTTGATAAAGGAGAACTTAAAGATGTAATTCAATTAGCATCAAAAGACAACAAGGTTGTAGAACTATTAAGCGAATTATTTGGAAGTAAATTAATTAATAATCATAGCGGAGAAAACTAATGGGTACACTAATAGTATTAATAGTGATCATTGCATTTGTAGCGCTCTTTACCATTTCAATTTATAACTCTTTAGTTAAGTTAAGGAACCAGGTAAAAAATGCATGGTCTCAAATTGATGTACAGCTCAAGCGCCGACACGATTTGATACCTAACTTGATTGAAACTGTTAAAGGTTATATGACTCACGAAAGAGATACACTGGAAAATATCACCAAAGCCAGAAGCCAGGCAGTTGCGGCTGAAAGTGTTGGTGATAAAGCGAAAGCTGAAGGTGAATTAACAACAGCATTGGGTAAGTTTAATCTTGTTGTTGAAAACTATCCTGATCTTAAGGCAAACCAAAATTTCTTATCACTTCAGGAAGAACTAACTTCAACAGAAAATAAGATCTCTTTCTCAAGGCAAAACTATAACGACCAGGTGCTTTTTTATAATAATAAAATTCAAATGTTCCCTTCAAATATATTGGCTGGAATGTTCAAATTTACCGAGGAGGAATTCTTTGAAATTGAAGATGAGAAGGAAAAAGCAGTTCCTAAAGTCAGTTTTTCATAAATCATTTTATAGCATTTTCTTATGTGGGAATTAATTCAGGCAAACAAGCGCAAGTCGATAATCCTTATCATTTCGATGGGAATATTGCTTGTGCTTCTCGGCTATGTAATTGGAAGTGCGTATAGCCCCGATGGCGGGGGAGTTGTCGGAGTTTTTATTGCCCTTATTGTGTGGGGGATTCTTTATTTAATATCTTATAGCAGCGGCAGCAAAATATTACTTGCAGTAAGCGGCGCCAAAGAAATTACAAAAGAAATGCAACCACAGTTATATAATGTAGTTGAAGAGATGAAGATTGCTTCGGGTCATCCGTTCATGCCTAAAATTTATATTATTGATTCCGCCGCACCAAATGCTTTTGCTACCGGAATAAAACCGGATAACACAGCAATAGCAGTTACGGCAGGTTTGTTGGGAAGATTGAACAGAGACGAATTGCAGGGGGTTATCGCACACGAAATGTCTCATATAGTTAACCGTG
>Ga0209987_10002276_pt1 | contig 10628 bp, 11 predicted proteins | sample N074metaG_FD_182134 | JGI IMG/M metagenome (GOLD analysis project Ga0209987, IMG submission 182134) | Deep subsurface microbial communities from Kermadec Trench to uncover new lineages of life (NeLLi) - N074 metaG (SPAdes) (version 2) | ecosystem: Environmental > Aquatic > Marine > Ocean trench... | reverse complement strand
TCCATGACGATCTCTGTCTCGGATTTGTCAGTCCGGCCTTTCTCCGACGCGCTTCTCTAATTTTCACCGCTGTCATGTGCCGAATAGCATCGTCGTGCCATATCCTCATAGCCTCGCTCAACCTATCCCGGGCCTCGTCCAGTCCGCCCTCGGGTGCCGGGTATAGCGGCGGAACCATTTGGGATGTGCCAAACCTCAAAATCGCGCCTTGAATGCTGGCATCCAAATAGTGACTGGATTTGTATTCTTCGACTTCGGCACCACGCCCCGGGTTCTTCGGTGCTGCATCGATCCGTTCTCGCAAAATACTCTTGAGAGCTTCCGTGTCAATCTCGGCACCATGCTCGGATACGTAAGAAGCAATTGCTGATGTGATTGGGTAATGGAAGCCCTCAAGCTCATCGCCATCACCGAGAAGTGCCAGTTTGTTTTCGAAACCCACCGCGGCGTTGAAATCGTGCGGCGTGCCAACGGAATGACGTTTAGTCGCACCTTTTTTTGAGCGGGTCATAGTGGCAACGGTCATGTCGATTTCTGGAACAATGACAACATCGCTATCCCCCAAGAGTAGCCCGGACCGGAGAGGCAAGGGATCGGCCCCATCGACGAAAAATGGCCGTGCAACATAAAGCGGTTGAACCGTGTTGAAGACAGCTTGATCGACTTTGACGCCGAAGTCCGCCCTCCATATCTTTAGCTCTATTTGACCGAGCGCACGGTCAAGCCAGAACCACAGATGCGCCCGCGCCTCGGTGGCGGGTTTTACCCCGGCGGAGGAAGACATCTGCCAGTGACAAGTCACTCCGTGAAAGCATTCGGGCAACTGTTTGATCAGGAATTTGGCAATGCGTTCTGGGGCGTCTACTGGATCGGCCCAGTCCGGTAATTCAATATCGTCGATGTCGATCAGGAGCCAAAACCTGGGGCGTTCAATGAACCAGATGTCTCCGTTTTCATCAGGGTTCTTCATTCGCCGGACGCGCTCTTTAGACGGTGCGTCTACGTTCAGCTCGCCTCTGATAATGAAGTTATCTTGAGCCGCCTCTACGGCTGTCAGAAGCCGTGATAAGTCGTGGATACTGGAAACCACGTGTTCCTCATGGATGAACCACATCCCCGCGCCGAAATCGTGGGTTTTGATATACTCGGAACCATTCCATCGAAACGTCTTCGTCGCCGACTTGCCGCTACCGACTTTCAGCACCGTTACCGTGTCTAATGGGTTGTAAACACGCCCCGAATTTGGTATATTCTTATTCACAGAAAGTTTTCCTTGCCCGCGTTAGCCCTGCCAGGCTGCGCGGGCTTCTCTTTGCCCACCGCGAGCATATTTCGTGCGATTAGGTCAATGAACAGGCCCGGCGACTAGCCGCTCTGTCGCCGCCGCCGCGAGTGCAATGATCCGGTTTTATTTGGCGGACTGCACGCGTGTGTTCGCCGGGTTGGCGTGTACGTTCGTGGCTGTCGATCCTTGAACAATCTGGTCCACGCGAGGCCGAGTTCCGTTTCAACCTGCATCGAGCCCTCGTTTGAATGGCTCTTCATTATCGAACGTAATTTGGCGAGCAGCCCAGCCACGCTGTGACCTGTCTTAGCGGCAATAGCCTCGTCTCCAGCTTCGTCGGCTTCTTTCGGAGAAGGGAATGGGCAGAGCAGGCGTCCGCGCACACCGGGCTTAACCTGGACGACGAGCACCGCATTTAGGGGGACATCGACTTCAGGCATTCCCGTTATTTTGGCGAGGAAGAGGGCTTCCTGTTTCCAAGGCTCACGAACATGAAGGTGACGCTTGGGGTAAAGCTCGAAGAACGCCTTGTCGTGTAGCGACCACTGCGTCCCTTCGTCGTCCGGCATTTTCATTCCATAGCCGGAAATCGAAACGATATGGCCATCGGCGCAAGCAGTGCAGCAAGCGATGGTCTGGCCCAGCCGATCTGTACCCACGGGATAGGGTGCGAAGTCCTCAGGGGCTAAGCCACAGAACGGGCATCCGCCGAGAGCGTACGCATCAATAGCTTTCTCGACGAGTTTTTCAGCGCGACGACCAGCTTTTCTATTGCCGGTCATCGGGTAGCCTTCGATTTGCGGAGTTGCCACGCGACGGCTTCGCTGTCGGGCACAAGGGTCCGCTTCCCAACCTTCATGAGCTTGATTTCGCCTCGCTTGACTTCATCGTAAAACAAAGTGCGCCCGATGCCGTGCGCCCGACAGAAATCGTCTACACGCCAGTTTATTCGTTGGTCAAAATGAGGAGGTGAAGATAGCATTTGTCCGTACTCCATCTGGTTGGTGGCAACTGGTGCCGACAACAAGAGATTAGAGACGGACGGGATGGCTGTGACGGGGTATGGATTTTTAAATTTTTGAAGACTTAACGATCTTTGTAACATGCGTTTGGGATGGCGGAGGAAGGCCTAGTTTTTTGAATGTAGCGCCCAACCATTTAGCAAAGTGGCTTTGTTTGTCGCTCGCAATCGCATCTACGGAGGTATGCTTCAACGACCGCCCCGTCACTTCCCGCCATACAGGCCCCACAGCTTGAACCAAATCGACAAGGGCGGGATCGCCCCATTTGCCGGAATTAACGATCAGATGGTTTGGCAAATCAGCGAGTAGCGTAAGTGCCTCCACCTCTGAAGGTGTGAGCGGAATGGTACAGTCGAGCGCTCGTTCGAGGTCTTGGAGTTGCGCTGTCGGTGGGGCGTTTCTCCTGTATGCGCCAAGCAGAAGGCGGTGGATTTCTACTCGAAGCTGCATATCCCGAGTTGGGATACGTGAACCATCAGCCGTCCGCCGCCAAGAAGGCTTGCCCATCGTGCATTTCAGGGCTTCCAGGAAGTTTTCTCTCCAGGTTTCACTATTGGGTGTCAGCAACATTTTGCCCGCACGCTTCGCGATCAAATCTCTCACCCGACGCCGTGACGTTGCCGTAACAGCTCCCTTACGCGTGATTTGGTACCTTCGGAATGCGGCCCTGAGCGTGCCGGAGTGCCTTTTCATGACCTCGCGCGCCAGCGGAGCAACGCCTATTTTTGCGAGACGGTGCATCTCCCAGACGGTTCCGGACAGAGGAGCCCGGCTCACAAAGCCGACGCCTCCCAGCCTGGGGCTGATTTTCCCTCGCGGCATCAGCTGGCTCCTTTGATTGGCACGACCTTGCCGTCGTCATCATGCACCGTTGAGCGGAAGCCTGCTCGGGGGCACTCGACTGGAACAGCTTGTTTCGGCCCATCCTACCTCTCGAATATGACAGATGGTGTCATACTCGACCCCTGTGGCCATTCCAGGGCTAGCCAGGGGACATGGCTAGATCAGATTGACGAGCTTACGCTTCGCGTCGCTGTTGCCCTCGATGTAGCGCTGCGTCGTGGCGAGACTGGCATGGCCAGCGAGTTGCTGAACATCGCGCAAACTACCGCCCGCCTCTACAACCTTGTGCGCCGCTTTGGTGACAAAGGTTCGCCGTCCCGAATGCGATGAACAGCCCTCAAATCCCAGGTCGCCGTACAGCCGTTGAAACCAGCATGTGACGCTGCCAGCGCTCATACGTAAGCCACGCTCGCTGCGGGCCACGTAAGGGCCGGGACGCCTGACCTTGTGCAACGCTTCCATGGCAGCCCGCAGATCGCGATTGAGCGGGATCACCCGACCACCATGCTTTCCCTTGCTGGCCACATTTTGGAGCGCGATGGCGTCGGCTATGTGGCCATCGCTGTCAGTCACCATGGCCCATTCCAGCGCTGCTATCTCTATCGCCCGGAGCCCCGCCTTGACTGACAACAGCAACATCACGCGGTCGCGCTCGGAATACCGGGAGCCTTCCAGGTGACGCAGCGCTGTCTTTACCTGGGCGTCGGTCAACACCTTCGCTTGCTTGTGGAGTGTCATAATCGCCTTCCTTATTCGATAGAAATAACCGGTATTCTATCTATAATATATCGAGTTCCCTGCCGTGTCAATCAAAAAGGGCTGTGAGAGCCGCAGATTTCCTGGACTGGATATAGATTGGGTAATCTCTATCGAGTGGCTACGGGCACGATCTCTGAGGCCCTGTCGTTACGCTTACCGGCACTCTGCGGCACCATGGTGCCCGCTGGGGCTCTGCTGTGGCTGTGCGGCCCTAGAGGCTGCGGCGACGGCCCCGCCGTGGCGATCTGACGCCCTGGTGTGGTCCCTGAGGGCCCGTCGTTACGCTCCCGCCTCCTGCCATCCTGAGGCTACGCTACAGCCCCGCTGTTGTTACCTGCCACTGCCTGCCGCACCCCGGCCAGCTTCGCATGCCGGGCCATTGATCACGAGGGGGCGGTCTGCGCACATCGACTTCGGGGGGTGGGGGGCCTCCAATCTCCTCCCTACCTCACGGGCGGGCACAAGACCTTCCAGCTACTCGAAAAAAAAGCCCTTAAATTTTCGCGGTCCGAAGAATCCTGAACCACCGTGTGCCTAACCTGCCCCCCTACCGCGACCCTCCAGGCGCCCGAAATCGAAGTCTGCTATACTCCCAGGAACGGACATTTCCGTGGCCTCGGCTGACTTCCGGTTTTGAACATCCCGCTGGAATTTAGAAGAGGGAATTTGAAAATGTTTCGGATTTTTCATCAAGGATCGATCCAGTAAGGACGCTCTTGGCTGAGCATCTTGAAGATAACGCGGCAGAGGTGTCGGCCGAGGGCGCGGCCCAATCCGACCTCGGGTCCATGTACAGGGAAGGCCTGAGCGTACCGCAGGACTATGTGGAAGCTTATATGTGGTTCAACCTTGCCGCCGCACAGGGGCATGGAAAAGCGAAAACTGGGTATCCCCTTCACTCCAGTTGTAGGGGATGATAGCCTGATGGGATGGAAAGCCCGACAGATTTTGTTCCTAAAAGCGTATATCAAACCTTCTGCGGATGCGTTCCGCTATCGTGAGGTCGTTTGCAGTTTCCATATCCCCTCGGCTCGCCCGGACATCGATGAGACAGGTCTATATTTAGCACGGAGGAAAGGATGAGACACGGAAGAACCCTTAGATAGAGGCTTAATCAGAATACGGCTTGATAAATGCCGTGATTTCGAAATGATGTTCTCCAATCGACAGGGGGGACACTCTTGGCTAAGGCGGCCCGCACCGAAACAGGCGATCCATCGAAGGACACAGCCGTCGACATAGCCAACCCGTCGGGGCGGGGCGACCTCGTCCTCGTCTGCGAGCACGCCTCCAACTTCATCCCCGCCGACCTGGACGCACTGGGGCTGGATGAAGCCGCGCTGCAAAGCCATATCGCCTGGGACCCGGGCGCCCTGGCGGTGGCAAGCGCGATGGCGGCGGTTCTCGATGCGACCCTGGTGGCGCCCAGGGTGTCGCGCCTGGTCTACGACTGCAACCGATCACTGGAAGCGCCGAGCGCCGTGCCTGCGGTGAGCGAGATATTCGATATTCCCGGCAAGGCGCGGGCCGATCGGGTTTATTCACCTTTCCGCGATGCTTTGAACGCCACCCTAGAGGCGCGCATGGTCGAGGGCCGCCGGCCCGTGCTGCTTTCGATCCATTCGTTCACGCCCGTCTACGGCGGGGTAGAGCGCGACATGGAATTGGGCATACTGCATGATTCGGATGCCCGTTTCGCCGACGCGCTGTTGGAGATCGCCGGCGCGCGGGGAGATATGGTGGTGCGCCGCAACGCGCCCTACGGCCCCGAGGACGGCGTGGCTTTCACCTTGAGCGAATTCGCCCTCAAGCGAGGACTATTGAATGCGATGATCGAAATTCGCAACGATTTGATCGCCGACGGGGCCGCTCAACAAGCCATGGCCGACCGTTTAAGCGGCTACGTCACCGAGGCCTGCCAAAAGACTCTCCCCATGAGCGGGATGGCGCAACATGCCTAGGGCCGTCCTATTGTTCGTCAAGTACGTCGACAAGGTGAACCGCGTCATCGGCCGGGCAACGATGTACATGATCTTCGTCATGATCGGGGTGTTGTTTTATTCCTCGATCACCAAGACTTTCTTCTTTCCCGCCCTGTGGACGCTGGAGTTCGCGCAGTTTCTGATGGTCTCCTACTTCCTGCTTGGCGGGGCCTATTCGATCCAGCTGAAAGGCCATGTTCGCATGGATTTGCTCTACGACTTCGGCTCGGAGCGGACGCGAAGCAAATGGGATGTCTTCACCTCGATCTTCATGATCTCGTACCTCCTTATGCTGCTCTACGGCAGCCTGTCGAGCTTGACCTATGCCTTTGAGTATGGAGAGCGCAGTTACTCGTCGTGGCGGCCTTACATGTGGCCCGTGAAGACCGTTATGGCGACCGGCATCATCATGATGCTGCTTCAGGCTTTCTCGCAGTTGATCAAGGACGTGGCGGTGGCCAGAGGGAAGCCGTTGCCATGAGCTACGAAGCAATCGCCGTCGCCATGTTTCTGGGCATGATGGGTATGCTCCTGACCGGGCAACGCGTTTTCGCCGCCATCGGTTTCGTCGCCGGTATTTCCGCCCTGGTTCTATGGGGTGACGGCGGTTCGGAATTGCCCTTCAGCGCCGCCATGAAGTTGATGAAATGGTACCCGTTGATGACATTGCCGATGTTCATCTACATGGGATACATCATGTCGGAATCCCGCATCGCCGATGATCTTTATGAAATGTTTCATGTTTGGATGGGACCTATCCACGGCGGGCTGGCGATCGGAACCATCCTTCTGATGGTGGTGATCTCGGCGATGAACGGCCTTTCCGTTGCCGGCATGGCAATCGGCGCGACGATCGCGCTGCCTGAATTGCTGCGCCGGGGTTACGACAAGATCATGGTAACGGGCGTGATCCAGGCGGGCAGTTCGCTCGGCATCCTCGTTCCGCCCAGCGTTGTCCTCGTGCTCTACGGCATGATCGCCCGTCAGCCGGTCGGCCAGTTGTGGTTGGCCGGTGTTTTCCCCGGCCTTATGATGGCGGGCCTGTTCGTCATCTACATCGCCGTGCGCTGCCGAATACAGCCGAAATTGGGCCCGCCCCTGCCGAAAGAGGAACGCAATGTCCCTTGGCCCAAAAAACTTGCATTGCTGCGGGCGGGGCTTCTGCCGCTCTTTATTTTCGCTTCAATGACGGGTTTGTTCCTCACCGGCGTGACCAGCCTGGTTGAAAGCTCCGCCGTTGGCGCTACCGCCGCCACCTTGGCCGCGCTGGTGAAAGGGCGGCTGAATGCGAAAGTCATGGAGGCAACCCTGCGCAAGACGCTGGAGATTACCTGCATGTTTATGTGGATCATCATGGCGGCGCTGTGTTTTGGAGCCGTCTTTGACGGGCTCGGCGCCGTGAAGGCGATCGAAGGGCTTTTTATCGGCGATATGAACCTAACCCCGTGGGAAGTGCTCATCATGATGCAACTCTCCTACATCGTGATGGGCATGTTTTTGGATGATACGGCAATGTTGATTATCGTCGCGCCGCTCTACGTGCCGTTGGTCGGAGCCCTCGGGTTCGACCTCATCTGGTACGGCGTGCTGTACACCATCACCTGCCAGATCGCCTACATGACGCCGCCATTCGGGTACAATCTATTCCTGATGCGCGCCATGGCGCCGCCCGAGATTTCGTTGATCGACATCTATACTTCGATCGTTCCATTCGTTCTTGTGATGACCCTTGCCCTTATCATCACGATGGTCTTCCCCGAGGTGGCTCTGTGGCTGCCTCGCTGGCACTACGCGAAATGATCCGGGTGAACAAAAAGAGGAGGATTTTCAATAGTCGGTTATAAATGTTCCATCGGCAACGAGTTCTATAACAAACGTCCTTTTTCAACCATACGAGCAGAGAGGAAATGAAAATGACTAAAGCCGACAGACGCGGATTTCTTAAAAAGGCCGGCGTGACGGCCGTCGTCGCGGGCGCGGCAACCTTTGCGGCGCCCGCCATTCATGCCCAGGCACCCATCAAGTGGCGTTTTCAGACCTATGCCGGCTCGGCCCTCGGGCAGTTTGTCAGCAAGCCGATCATCGATGCGATCAACAAGGCGGCAAATGGCGAGTTGCAGATCGATCTATTTTATGCCGACCAGATCGTGCCCACGAGCGAGCTGTTTCGTTCCCTTCAGAAAGGCACCATCGATGCGGTGCATTCGGACGACGATTCGATGGCGGCCCCCGTGGACGTCGCGGTGTTCGGCGGGTACTTCCCGATGGCGACACGCCACGCCCTCGATGTTCCGGTCCTGTTTCAGCAATATGGCCTGGCGGAAATTTGGTCGGCTGCCTACAAGAAAGCCGGCGGCGTGGTCTGGCTGTCGGCGGCCGGTCAGGATCCCTGCAACTTCAACACTAAGAAAGAGATCCTCACCCTGGACGACCTGAAAGGTCTTCGGCTCTATACCTTCCCCACGGCGGGCCGCTTCCTGGCGCAGTTTGGCGTGGTGCCCGTTCAAATCCCCTATGAGGATGCCGAGGTGGCCGTGCAGACGGGTGAACTCGACGGCATGGCCTGGTCGGGCATTACCGAGGATTACACAGTCGGCTGGGCGGATGTGACCGACTACTTCCTGACCAACAACATCTCGGGTGCCTGGATCGGATCGTTCTACGTCAACGAGAAACGTTGGAGCGAGTTGCCCGCGCATCTTAAGCAGATCGTCCTGTCGTGCATCGAAAGCGGCCACTTCTTCCGCAACCAGTGGTACTTTGGCGGCGAGGCCACGTTGCGCGCCACGGGGAAGAAGTTGAAGGTCAGGACCATCCCAGCCGAGCAGTGGAAAGTGGTCGAGGATGCGGCCGCAAAGTTCTGGGACGAGATCGCCGAAACCGGCGAGGTAGCCCAGAAGGTCGTCCAGATCTTCAAGGACTACGACGCGATCAGGCAGAAAGCCGGCGGTATTTACACCTGCGGTTAATGATCTGGATTCATAACCGAGTCATGTGAATTCGATTATCTGGATACCTCCCGGGGGACTTCCCCCGGGAGGACTGCCCGATCACTCTCCTGATATAGAATAGCGGTCGTGATGGCTGGCAAGTTGACATTCGATGAACTGAAAATGGCCGTCGCCGAGGGGCGGATCGACACCGTGATCGCCGCCCTGGTCGACATGCAGGGCCGGCTCATGGGCAAGCGGTTTCAGGCCGAGTTCTTTCATCGACGAGGCCTGGAAGGAAACCCACGGCTGCAACTACCTGCTCGCCACCGACATGGAGATGGTGCCGGTGGAGGGCTACCGGGCCACCAGTTGGGCCGCCGGTTACGGCGACTACACGATGAAACCCGACCTTACCACCCTGCGCCGGATTCCGTGGCTGGAGGGCACGGCACTGGTGCTCTGCGACGTCCTCGACCACCATACGCAGGCCGATGTTCCCCATTCGCCGCGGGCCGTCCTCAAGAAACAGATCGCCCGCCTGAAAGCCTTAGGCATGAAGGCCCTGATGGCCTCGGAGCTGGAGTTCTTCCTGTTCCTGGAAAGTTACGAGGAGGCGCGGGCGATGGGCCTCGGCGGCCTGACCCCGATCAGCCCCTACAACGAGGACTACCACATCTTTCAGACCACCAAGGAAGAGGACGTGATGCGGGCCATCCGCAACGGCCTCAACGGCGCCGACATCCCGGTGGAGAGCTCCAAGGGCGAGGCCTCGGCCGGCCAGGAAGAGATCAACGTCCGCTATACCGACGCCCTGACCATGGCCGACCGCCACGCCATCATCAAGAACGCCTGCAAGGAGATCGCCTGGTCCCGGGGCCGCGCCATCACCTTCATGGCCAAGTGGAACGACGACGCGGCGGGCAATTCCTGCCACATCCACCAATCCCTGCAAGACCTCGACGGGGCCCCGCTCTTCCACGACCCCGGAGCCGAACACGGCATGTCGGAAACCATGCGCCATTACCTGGCCGGACTTCTCCGCCACGCCGGCGAAACCACTTGTTTCCTGGCCCTCTATATCAATTCCTACAAGCGCTTCGTGGCCGGAACATTCGCCCCCACCAAGGCCATCTGGTCCCTCGACAACCGCACCGCCGGATACCGCATCTGCGCCGCCGGCTCAAAGTCTGTGCGCATCGAATGCCGGGTCGGCGGCGCCGACCTCAATCCCTATCTGGCCATGGCCGCGCTGTTGGCCGCGGGCATCGACGGCATCGAGGGGAAGATGGAACTCGAAGCCGAATTCAAGGGCGACGCCTATGGCGCCAGGAAGGCGCGGAGCATTCCCAAAACGCTGCGCCAGGCCACGACCGCCTTGCACAAATCCAAGATGCTTCGAGCTGCCTTCGGCGACGAGGTGATCGACCACTACGTGCGCGCGGCCAATTGGGAACAGGAAGACGGCGACAGCCACGTCACCGATCGGGAAGTGGCGCGCGGTTTCAAGAGGGCCTGAACGGGATCACAAATTGCATCCCGGCTTCTACGCCCATCCGACATCCTGGGCACCATTAGTGAATGTTGGTGGGGGCGGGCGATAATGAGCCTACCTCATGGCCTCACTTTTTGGATGTCTGCTTATCACCCAGCTTCGGACCTTCCTGGCAGTGCCTTCGTTCGTCTGCTTTTGTTAAGGGTTGTCGGACGCCTGCCGTATCTGGGTGTCAGCTACGGGCTCGATCGGCAGGCGTCGGACAAGCCTCAGGGGAGGAAACCGCGGGGGGATCAGGCTCGGTTGTGTGGG
>Ga0209987_10002273_pt1 | contig 10629 bp, 9 predicted proteins | sample N074metaG_FD_182134 | JGI IMG/M metagenome (GOLD analysis project Ga0209987, IMG submission 182134) | Deep subsurface microbial communities from Kermadec Trench to uncover new lineages of life (NeLLi) - N074 metaG (SPAdes) (version 2) | ecosystem: Environmental > Aquatic > Marine > Ocean trench... | reverse complement strand
TTCTTGGCGTATTCTTGGCATAATCCTGGGTGCCGCGGGTGTAAACTTTATCGCTGGGGGTAATATCGGTAACCGCCAGGTCGCCGGCTTCCTTGAGCGCCTCATAAACCGGGCCAAAGTCCTGCAAGGTTGCCTCGAACAATTCTTCAAAGCTGTCGATGACGAAATAGACCTGCTGGAAATCATCAATGCGGTAATTCGATCGCATGACGCGTATCAGGTCAAAATGGATACGGTTGGGGGAAGCGTCCTCAAGGCTGAAAACCGATTCCGCGCGCGACGAGACAATCCCCGAGCCATAGATTCTAAGGCCGTCTGCGGTGTTGATCAGGCCGAATTCCACGGTGTACCAGTAGAGCCGCGCCAGGTTATGCAAAACCCCTTTATCCGCGGCTTTAAGGCCGCCCTTGCCATAGGCCTCCATGTAATCGGCGAACACCGGATGGGCCAGCATCGGAACGTGGCCAAAGACATCGTGGAAGATATCGGGCTCCTGCAAATAGTCCATCTGGCTGGCATCGCGGATAAAATCAGAGGCCGGAAAACGGCGGTTGGCGAGGTGATCAAAGAAAACCACATCGGGCACCAGGTCGGGCACCGCCACCACGGTCCAGCCGGTCGCTTTTTGCAAACGCTCGCTGAGGCGGTCGAAATCGGGAATGCCGCTTTTGGATATCCTGAGCAAATCCATGCCTTCAAGAAATTCGGGTGAGGCGCGGCCTTTCAGGATTTCGCGCTGGCGGCGATACAGGGCATCCCAGCGGGCGTGCTCTTCGGGGGTAAATTTCTGCCAGTTCTGGTCGATGGTGTAATCATCATTGACCTCAACCTTTTTGCCCAATCTGGTGGTAATCTCAATCATTTTATTCCTTTTATTACAAAAGGTTAACTAGTTTTTTTCAAGTAATTTTCCAGCGCCTCAAGCATCGCATCGTTGTGCTTTTTGGCGCCCAGTGTGATACGCAAAAATTCTGCCAGCCCATAGCCCGCCACCGGCCGCAGGATTATACCACATTTCTTTAAATTCAGAAATGCGTCCTGGGCTTTGCCGTCCGGGAATTTTGCCAGGACAAAGTTACCGACGCTGGGCAGGACTGGCAGGCCCAGCACTTCAAGCGCGGCGCTGACCCGGGGCAGTTCGGCATTATTGAGCGCCCGCACCTTCGCTACATGGTCTTGATCCCGAAGCGCCGCAACCCCGGCCACTTGCGCCAACGTGCCAACGTTAAAGGCGCCGCGCACCCTATGAAGGGCATCGACCACCGATGGCGGGGCATAGCACCAGCCAATGCGTTTGGCGGCCAGCCCGTAAATCTTTGAAAAAGTACGCAAAACCGCCACATTTTCCGCCCCCGAGGCAATCGCGGCATCGACCAGAGCGTCCCCCGGGTCATAATCGGCCTTCTCGACATATTCGCTGTAGGCGGCATCCAGCACCAGCAGAATGTGGCTGGGAAGCCGTGCCCGCAAACGTTTAACTTCAGCGCCCGTAATATACGTCCCGGTCGGGTTGTTGGGGTTGGCGAGAAACACTGTTTTGGTTTTTTGGGTGACAGCGGCCAGAATGGCATCGACATCGCTGGTGTAATTCTTCTCGGGCGCCACCACCAGATCCGCCCCGGCGGCCAGAGTGGCAATGCGATAGGCGATAAAACCAAATTCGGATTGAATAATTTCATCGCCGGGGCCGGCATAAATCTGGGCCAGATAGGCGATCAGCTGTTCCGAGCCGTTGCCGGCAACGATCAGGTCGGGATCAAGGCCGTAAACCCGGCCAAGTTCGTGGCGCAGCGCGGTCGCCGAACCATCGGGATAAAGCCCGATATCATCCAAAGCCGCCATCAGGGCTTCTCTTACCCGGGGGCTTGGGCCGAGCGGGGATTCGTTGGAGGCCAGCTTGATAACCGGGCCATCACCATCCCCGGATTCGCCGGGAACATAAGGGTGAATATCCATAACCCCGGGACGGGGGGTTGGTTTTTCGGGTTTTACGGTCATATCCATCAGGGCTTATAGCGTTTCACCACCTGGTCGATGGTTCCAAAAATGGTTTTACCGTCGTCATCAAACATCTCAATCCGGATCCGGTCGCCAAATTTCATGAACGGCGTACTCGGCTTGCCGTCTGCGATAATCTCGAGCATGCGGATTTCTGCCAGGCAGCACGACCCGTTCGAGCGATCAATGTTGGAAACTGTACCCGAGCCGATAATGCAGCCGGCCCCGAGCGGGCGGGATTTGGCGGCATGGGCAATCAATTGCGGAAAGTTAAAGGTCATATCAACCCCGGCATCGGGGCTGCCGATCTTGTCGTCATTGAGGGTGGCGTGCAGCGGCAGGTGAACCTTGCCATCGGCCCAGGCGCCTTCCAGTTCATCGGGCGTGACCGCCACCGGGGAGAACGCGCTTGAAGGTTTGGATTGGAAAAAACCGAAGCCTTTGGACAACTCCCCGGGAATAAGGTTGCGCAGGGAAACATCGTTGACCAGCATGAAAAGCCTGATGTGATCGCCAGCGGTCTCAGCGGCGACCCCCATCGGCACATCGTCGGTGATGATCGCAACCTCAGCCTCAAAGTCGATGCCCCAGGCCTCATCTTCTATCAGAATATCCTCGCGGGGCCCGAGAAACTCATCCGAGCCGCCCTGGTACATCAGGGGATCGGTCCAGAAACTTTCCGGGATTTCGGCGCCGCGGGCTTTCCGCACCAACTCAACATGATTGACGTAGGCCGAGCCATCGGCCCACTGGTAGGCGCGCGGCAGGGGCGAGGCGCATTTGGTTTCATCAAAGCGATCGCCGCTAATGACTTCATTGTTCAGGTTGAGGTAAAGCATCGCCAGCTTGGGTTCGCAATCCCGCCAGTTTTCCAGGGCTTGCTGCAATGTCGGGGCAATATGACCCGCCGAGGTCATGCGTTTCAAATCTTTCGAGACGACCACCAACCGTCCGTCACGGCTCTCGTTCAGTGAGGCAAGTTTCATTCGGGTTTACTCCTAAAATTATTTTTTTTTGGCGCCCCAGGAATTAACATAATCCGGCCATTCAATCCCGGCAGCTTCCTTGGAAGCATGCAACGGATCGCGGGTATCAACCATCACGGCGACTTCGTCGGTTTCTTTTCTGGCATGTTTTGCCCCGGCTTCAAAGGCTTTGGGATGGGGCCCGTGGGTAAAGCCTGAGGGGTGCCAGGTGGTCATGCCCGGGTGAATATTATCGCGGCTGAAAAATTCGCCGCGGTGGTAAAAGATAAATTCGTCATAATCATTATTGTTGTGGAAAAAGGGAACCTTGAGCGCCCCCGGATCGCTTTCGATCGGGCGCGGGCAAAAGGTGCAAACCACGAACCGGGGCGCGAGAAACGTGGTGTGTGCCGAAGGCGGCAAATGATAGCGGTGGCTCATCAACGGGCGGATATCTCGCCAGTTGATCCGCACCACGCAGAGGTCGCCTTTCCAGCCCACCGCATCAAGCGGATTAAAAGGATACGTGATCGTGCTGATTTTACCGCCACGTTTGACCAAAACCCGCCATTCATCCTCGCCCTGCTGGGCCAGATAAGCCTTGTCCATCTTGGGGGTATCGAGCATCGCTTCATCAAAAATCGCGTTCGGGCCAACCAACCCCTTGTCGGGCAGGACGTAGGCTTCATTGGTGGCTTCAATCAGCATGATGGCTGTCGGTTTGGTCGCCTCAAGCCGCCACATGGCACCCCTGGGCAAGACGATATAATCACCATCGCGGTAGCTCAGGTGTCCAAAGTCGCAATAAAGTTCGCCGGCGCCAGCGTGGATAAACAGCAAATCGTCACCATCGGCATTGCGTACCAGGTGGTCCATTTTCCCCGAAAGCGACCAGAACCGGATACTGGTGGCGTTATTGCTCAGCAAGGTTTTTGCCGCCCACGGCGATGTCCCATCGTGTTTGAAGTTATTGGTATCGTAAGCATGGGGGCTTAAGGGACCGGTGAAATCACTCCAGCCGGTTGGCGGGTGGGTGTGATAAAGATGGGTGACCGGGCCGAAAAACCCTTCCCTGCCCATCTCGCGCTCATAGGTTCCCTTGGGAAAATCGGCGTGGGCCTGGCGGGTGGAAGTGCCCTCAACCTTGGGAAATGAAATCCATTTTTTCATGATGTATTCCTTAAGCGGAATCGTCCTGGATTACGCCGCGGCGGATCTGGTCGAGTTCAATCGAATCGAACAACGCCTGGAAATTGCCCTCACCAAAGCCCTCGTTGCCTTTTCTCTGGATAATCTCGAAGAAAATCGGGCCGATTACGTTCTTGGTGAAAATTTGCAACAGGATCCCCTGGCCTTCGGTTGGCGCACCGTCCAAAAGAATGCGGCGCTTGGCAAGTTCCTCGGTGTTTTCGCCGTGGCCCTTCACGCGCTCATCCAAAAGATCGAAATAGGTATCGGGCGTGTCCTGGAACTCGACCTCAAGGCCCCGCAGCAAATCAACCGATTGGCAAATATCCTTGGTGCCCAGCGCTATGTGCTGGATGCCCTCGCCCTTGTATTCATCGAGGAATTCGGCGATTTGCGAGATATCGTCCTGGGATTCGTTCAAGGGTATGCGAATTTTGCCGCACGGGCTGGTCATCGCCTTGCTGACCAGGCCGGTGAGTTTGCCTTCGATGTCAAAGTAACGGATTTCACGGAAATTGAAGACATCCTCATAAAAACTTGCCCAGGTATCCATGTTGCCGCGTAAAACATTGTGGGTCAGGTGATCGAGGTAAGTCAGGCCGGCATCGTCAATCTCACCAACCCCTTCGATGGCCACGAAATCAGCGCAAAAGGGAACATCCGGGCCGTATTGATCAACCAGGTAAAGGCGGCTGCCGCCGATGCCTTCGATCACCGGAATTTGGGTTTCCCCCTCGCCATACTTAACATCGACCGCCTTGGCACCGCGCCTGAGCGCCTCTTCAAAAGCGTGGCTCGCGTCTTTCACCCGAAAGCCCATGGCGCAGGCGCAGGGGCCGTGTACAGCGGCAAACTTTTCGGCGTACGAGCCGGGTTCCTCGTTGATGATAAAATTGATGTCGCCCTGTTTGTAGAGGGTCAGGGCTTCACGTTTGTGGCGCGCGACCGCCTGAAAGCCAAGTTTTTTAAATAGCTCATGCAACGCCCTGGGGTCTGGGGCGGCGTATTCGACAAAGTCGAAACCATCGGTGCCAATCGGGTTTTCATACAGGTCTGCCATCGGTCTCCTCCAAATAAGTCTTGAATCCTGATAGAAAACAATTTAGTTTCATATGTAACTAATTGCAAGGAAAACGTGACCGCAATGAAAGAAAGTTTGAAATTAAAAGAATTTCTGCCCTACCGGCTTTCGGTTCTTTCCAACCGGATTTCCCGCGATATTGCCAGGGATTACCAGGCCCGCTTCAGCATCACCATTCCGGAATGGCGGGTGATGGCGATCCTGGGTGAGGCCGGTGGCCTGTCGGCAAGTGCGGTGGCCAAGAGTACCGCCATGGACAAAGTAGCGGTCAGCCGCGCGGTGGCGCGACTCGAGGCGGTAAAATTCATTACCCGTAAAATTGATCGTACCGACAAGCGCCGGACATTCCTTTCTTTAAGCCCCAAGGGCCGGGAAATTTATCGACAGGTGGTCCCGGTGGCGCTGGCGTACGAGGCTGACATCCTTCGGAAACTTACGCCAGAGGATGCCCGCCAACTTGATCAACTGCTCCACAAGCTGACCGATATTCAGGCCGCGTTTGCCAATGACCCCTAAATAATGGGGCGGCCAAAGCCGCCGCAGAATCAAAAAAGTGGAGCGGCCAAAGCCGCCGCAGAATCAAAAAAGTGGGGCGGCCGAAGCCGCCGCAGAATCAAAAAAGTGGGGCGGCCGAAGCCGCCCCAGTTAGCCAAAAGGTAGAAAAATTTTGGCTAAAAGAGAGGAAACCGCCCTTCGTAGCAAAGGCGGTTTCCAGGGGTCGTAGCAGTCCGGTTCGGGGAGGGGGTCCGAACCTTGGTGAACTGCTTGAGAGTGTCTGTTCTCATAAAAATTTTTCTTTTGTTTTTATCGCTGTCGTCTCAGGCTAAAACTCATAACCTTCAACTAATGTGTTTAAACTATAGAAGCCGCCCGTGAACACCAGCCGTTTGCGACCAAGCGCCTCAATTTTGCGATTAAAAGAATGAATTGGAAAAAAAATGCCGGGGAAACCCTGGCAAACGCCCGGGCATATGGTGCGGACGCTTTAGCCGCCCAGGGCCTTGGCGGCCGGGACATACGTAAGCCCCTGGGCACTGGCGACCGCTTCATAGGTGACCTGGCCGCGGTAAACATTGAGCCCCTCCAGAAGGTGGGGATCGGCCAAAAACGCGTCTCTGTAGCCCTTGTCGGCGAGCGCAATGGCAAACGGCAGGGTCGCGTTGTTGAGGGCAAAGGTCGAGGTCCGGGCCACCGCGCCGGGCATATTGGCCACGCAATAATGGACAATGCCATCGACTTTGTAGATCGGCTTGGCATGGGTGGTGGCTTTGGACGTCTCGAAACAGCCGCCCTGATCAATCGCCACGTCTACCAGAACCGAACCGCGTTTCATGTTTTTCAGCATATTCTTGGTCACCAGCCTGGGCGCTGCCGCGCCCGGGATCAAAACCGCGCCGATCACCAGATCGGCATCATAAACACACTCTTCAACCGCCGCCGCAGTGGAATACACCACCTTGGCCTGGGTGCCAAAAGCCATATTTAACTCCCGCAGGCGCTCGATCGAACGGTCAAGAATGGTGACTTCCGCTTGCGAACCGATCGCCATCAACGCCGCGTTGGTGCCGACCACGCCACCGCCAAGGATGACAACCTTGGCCGGGGCTACGCCGGGAACACCGCCAAGCAACATACCGCGGCCACCCTGTTTCATTTCAAGGCACCAGGCCCCGGCCTGGATTGACATGCGCCCGGCCACTTCACTCATCGGCGCCAGCAGCGGCAGGCGGCCAAACTTGTCGGTGACGGTTTCATAAGCGATCGCCACCGCACCGGAGTCTATTAACATCCGGGTTTGGTCGGGGTCCGGAGCCAGGTGCAGGTAGGTATAAAGGATCTGGCCTTCACGCAACATTTTGCATTCCGCGGTTTGCGGTTCCTTGACCTTGACGATCATCTCGGCGCTGGCAAATATTTCCGCGGCGCCGGTGATAATTTTTGCGCCGGCAGAGATATAATCCTCATCGGTCAGGCCAATCTCAAACCCGGCGTTTTTCTGGACAATTACATCGTGGCCGCGGGCGGTCAGCTCGCGCACACTGCCCGGCGTCAAACCGACACGATATTCATGGTTTTTAATCTCTTTGGGTACCCCGATCAGCATGGCTGCGCCTCCTTGAATTAGAGATGCACATTTACCCTGCCAAAGAGCCGCAGGCAAGTCCGGATAGGTTTATTTTTCTTGAAAAAGAACGCTGGACCCGCGATCGACCCCTTCAAGGTCAGGGCCATTCTTTTTCCAGGTTTGCATAACCTTCACCTTGGCTTGCAGGGCCGCCAGCTCAAGCTGGGTGGCAAAATAGGGCGCAGAGGTTTGCGGAAGGGCCGCCAGCATTTTTTTTACCCTTTGGATTCTTTTGGTCGCCGCGCTGATCAAATCACCCAAAACCTTGGCGCGGGTTTCCGGGGGTTGGGATTCAATCATGCTGAAGCGCAGCCGAAGCGGATCAAACCCGCCATCAGCGGCCAGGGCCGGGGTAAGATACCAGGCCTGGAAAACCTCGCGGCCGGCTTTGGTCAAAACATACCCCTTGGCCGGACGCAATTGGGTGCCGACGCTTTTGGCCCTGATAAGGCGCCGTGCCTCGAGGCGCCTGAATGCCGGATAAACCGCCCCGGCGCTACCGGAAAAATAGAGCGCTGGCGAATTGGAAAATTCCTTATGAACCCGATAGGCGGTGCAGGGTTCCTGGCCGGCAATGCAGCCCAAAATTCCACCTTCGAGGTTTTTCAGTTTAGCACTTTTTTTCAAGGGTAAATCCTCGTTCGCTCTTACGGTGTGCGTTGCCGGGGAACCTTATTTCTTTTCGTAAGGAATAGAAACCCCCGGCTTATTGCCCCCAAGTCTTTATTTGAAACAAAACGTTTTTCGTCCGGCGGCCTCCAGATAGGTTCTCAAGGGAGTGTTCTTCCTTGACTTAAAAGAGTGTTATTATTACTAATAGTATTATATTAAAGTCCATTGGTAAAGGGTAACTGAATAAAAATACCAAATCAGAATTTAAAGAGGAAAAACAAATGAGAACGACAGCAAAAAAGTATTCATGCATTACCGCCCTGACCGCCTTGGTGACATTGCCCGGGCTGGCCCAGGCCGAGGAATATGTCATTCCGCTGGGTGATTTTGGCGGCCGCCCCATGGTTGAAGTGACAATCGGCAGCCACGGACCGTTTAATATGATTTTAGACACCGGCGCGCCCAGCGTAATTCTCGACAAGGGTATTGGCACAGATTTGGGCCTCACCGTCATAGGCGAGCAGCAGATGGGCAGCCCCGGCGGGAAAGGCATTACTGCTGTAATTTTTGAGGGTGCAGTCGTTGGTCTCGGCGAATACACCTTTGAGGCAGAGGCCATAACCGGGATGGATTTTTCGATGTTCAAGCGCAAAACCGCCCCTGATAGCATTAGCACTAGTGCCCAACGACAAGATTTTCCCCCAGGGGTTTTTGGGTTTTGGGCGTTACAGGAAGGTGTGGTTTCAATCGATTATAAGGCCCATACCCTGACAATTAACACGGACGCCGCCTTAAACCCGGCCGACCCAGCGGTTTTGAAACTGGCCCGAACACCCCCTTTTCCCTACCCCGAATTTGAAATGACCGTCGGCGGTATCGCGATCAAAGGCCATATCGATTCCGGTTCAGGCGGCCTTTTTACGATGTCAACCGACTGGATAGACAAACTTCCCTTGAAAGAAGAGGCCAAGGTTATGGGCCAGGCGATGCTGGCCGACGGCCCCCGCGAAATTTGGGGTGCCCAACTGGATGGTGATGTGGTTATTGGCGGGCAAACAATCAAAGACCCGCAAATTTCTTTCATGAACAATATCAATGGCGTTAATGTTGGTAGTGGTTTTTTCAAGGAGGGTGGTTTTCGCATCGACCGCGAAAATGACTTAATCGAATTTATCTATAACGCTAGGGATGAAAATTGATTAAACAACAGTCCACGGAACGATGAGGTTTTCACCTCTTTTCGCGGTGATTTTGTAGACTTTTTTAAGATTTTTCGTGGTCAACACCGCTTCCGCACTGCCGGAAGCGACAACCCGGCCTTTATCCAATAACGTCAGGGTATCGCAGAACCGCGCCGCCAAAGTCAGGTCGTGGAGAACAATCACCACCGCCCTGCCCTGGCTGGCCAGGTTTTTCAGAACCTGCATGACCCGAAGCTGGTGTTCGGGATCCAAGGACGCCACCGGCTCATCGGCCAGAAAGATCGGCGCTTCCACCGCCAGGGCGCGGGCCAGCAGGATACGCGCGCGCTCGCCTGCGGACAAAGACAAGATATTGCGATCCGCCAGATGGACACCATCGACAGCTTTAAGCGCCCGGTCGATCGCGGCTTCGTCTTTCCGGGTAAGCGTTTCAAAAAAACCACCATGGGGATAGCGCCCCAATGATACTATGGCGCGCGCGGTCATCGGCCAGTGAACCTCGTTGAGCTGGGGCAGGTAGGCAATTTTTTTGGCCAAATTCCGGTCTTTTTTGGGGTTGATGATATCACCCAGAACCTCAATAGCGCGCGCGCCCGGCACCAGGCCAAGAACGGCCCGCAGCAGGGTTGATTTACCGGCGCCGTTGGGCCCGATCAGCCCGGTGACTTGGCCGCCACGGGCCTCGAATTCGACCCCGCGCAGGATTGGTTTGCCGCCCAGGGCGACATCGAGGTTACGTATGTTCAATGCGCTCATCGCATCGCCCGCCGGGTTGCAATCACATAATACAAAAAGAACGGCGCGCCCAAAAGAGCGGTCATGACGCCGATGCGCAGGTTTCCGCCGTGGGGCAAAATCCGGATCAAAACATCAGCCCCGACCAGGATCAGCGCCCCGGCCATGGCACTGGGAATAAAAATGCTGCGGGGATCGTGACCAAATAGCGGGCGCACCATGTGGGGCGCCACCAGTCCGACGAAACCGATAACCCCGGTGACTGCAATCGAAGCGCCGACGCTGAGCGCAACCCCGATAATCACCATTATTTTTGTCAGCTTTAAGTTGACGCCCAGCGAATGGGCGGCCTCGTCGCTCAGGACGGTCGCCTTCAGGGGCCGGGTGGCGGCAAACAAAACCCCCCAGCCAAGGACAATAAAGGGCAAAATAAGCGTCAAATCCGCCAGGCTGCGGTTGCTGAGCGAGCCCATAAGCCAAAACATGATGTCGTTAAAAGCAAACGGATTGGGCGACAGATTTAGCGCCAGCGCGGTCAACGAGGCGGCAAAAGAATTCAAAGCGACCCCGGCCAGGATCAGGGTCAAAACGCTGACATCCCACAGCACCACCAAAATCAAGAGGCTCATGGCCAAAAGCGCCATACCGATGGCTGCCAGCGGCAGGGCAATGTCAGTGAAGCCGGCAAAACCAAAATACAACACGATCACGGCGCCCAGCGCC
>Ga0209987_10002270_pt1 | contig 10635 bp, 13 predicted proteins | sample N074metaG_FD_182134 | JGI IMG/M metagenome (GOLD analysis project Ga0209987, IMG submission 182134) | Deep subsurface microbial communities from Kermadec Trench to uncover new lineages of life (NeLLi) - N074 metaG (SPAdes) (version 2) | ecosystem: Environmental > Aquatic > Marine > Ocean trench... | reverse complement strand
GATGGATAATTTCCAGCTTTCTGAAGAATTTTTTGAGAACAGTATAAGATTGAATAAAGATTTGGAAAGTAAATTAAATGAAGCTGAGAGTTCAGCAGAATTGGGTAAACTTCTTCAAAAAAACGAAAGAGAAGAAGAGGCGAAACCCTATCTCGATTCTGCAGTTAATTATTACGAAGAAATTAAAGCTGACGATATTGTAGACGATCTGGTCGAAAACTCAAATTAAAAAACATTAATAATCAATATGTAATGGGATGCACAATGAAAACATTATTATCTTTCTCACTCTTACTTATACTTCTTTTTGTTGGGTGAATGGACAACTCATCCGATATCACTGTGCCCGATGTACAGATCAACCAGCAATCAACTTCACCAAACTGGGTTAAACTCCCCGAGACCTTGGACAGGGCTTCGGTGTTGAAACAGAATATATAGCTGAAAAACTCATTAACGGTAAAAAGGGCGGGCATATAAAACTTAAAGTCAAAATTAAACGTCCCGGTCACGAGTTCGGAGATTTTGTAGTTAAAGCAAAAGTTAAAGTTGAAAAGCATTCTTCCCCTGATGACGAAGAAAGACTCTTTACCATCACTATGGAACCTGACGAAGCTTACTTAAATATCTCACCCTCACCACACACATTATATAAGCATATTACAGTTGATTGGGAAATAAAGGGAATTGATGTTTCTGGTATTGACCCTGCTACCTTTGATTACCTCTATTTTGGTGATAACAAGGTCTTACTAACAACCGTATGTCAAGAATTAACAGTTGATTACGAGAAGCACAAAATTAAACTAAAGAAAGGCATAATTTACCCAACTGCTACCAAAAATAGTCCCGGCGGCACAAGATATGGCTTTGTTAACTAATTTATATTTAACAGATAAAAATGGATAATTCAAGAGGTAAGTTTGAAAAAGAACTTAACGGATTTCTGAAACGGTATTTTAATGATGACGAATTAAGCTGGTTGAATCTTGACAATCCATGCATTTCCAATAACCCCTGCTTAATAAATAGGTGGGGAGGGTTATTACTTGACAATCGTTAAGCTTATTTATCTCGACTTTAATCAAATATTATCCGAGGTTAATATTCAGTAAATATTATCTACCCCTGAGGGCAATGTTTTGGAGTGCATAACAGTATAGTATGAGATTATTCCTTTCTATTATTTTTCTGTTCCCACTCAGAGAGAACTATTATTTCCCGCATTAAGATTTACTACATCAGAAATATCTAACAATAGAATAGGCTTCCCTTATACAAAATCAAAAACTCCTTGACTAAAACCACCTAAATTAACCAATATTCCCACGTCACATTTAGAGCCCATCAGAGTTACATACAAGTCTCGTATCACAGATGGACCAACAGGATTTTTATGAGCTTTGCATTGAACTATATATGATGCGTCTTTTTTTTGAGGATGATTGCTATTGGCAACTAAGGACTAAGCTACAATACCTTTAAATAGAATAAAACTCCAAGGGTTACAAATAATACAAAAGCAACCACAATACTTAAATGTACTATCTTGATATCTTTAGACTGTTTCCCTAACCGGTTAAGGATCTTATTTTTATTATCTTCAACTTCAGATAGAATGTTTCTTGATAATGATTTCATTTCAAGAATCAAAGCTCTATCACCAGTTTCAATTTGTGTTTTCAATTCCTGAATTTCGGTACTTACTGATAATAACTTTGAATCAATATTATTCAGGCGTCCGGGGAAATCCACATTATCAAGCTTGTTTATAAGAGTAACAGCTTTTTCAGAAAGCTTATCAAAGTCTTCTTTAAGTGTTATAATTGTATTTATGATTTTGGAAGCGGCTTCTATAGATATCTTTGCAGTTTCAATATATTCAACTGCTGATTTTAGTTTTGTAAGTTCTCCATCGAGTTTTATAATTTCGTCTTTTAGTATATCTTCCATATTTAAGTGTAAAGTAGTTGTTAAATGAATAGCTCCAATTTAATTATTCACCGCAACCAGTATGATCTTCTTTAATTATTTATGCTTTCGCTTCTAAATTGACCGTGCGAGGTCTTCTATTTTATTGATGGTGCCCTTTACATTTTCATTTGCTAAAGAGCTGCAAGGAATAATTCAAACTCACTTTGCAATTTTAATACCGAAAGTTTCTTTGAAAAACATCAATAATATCAGTTAAAGTGATAAATTTTACTTAAAAAAGGGATACTTAAAAAATTACAACTGGTATTTCTTGTAGGCAGTTGATACTTTTATTATTAAACCTATTTGATGTTGTGTGAAATATCTTAATTTAGATTCTGAATCATCTCCTTCAAATTACTTATCAAATTTTTCTTGTTTTATTCTTATATCATTATAATGCGATTCGGTAAGTCCAAAGTCTGAGCACTATGGTTTTGTGGGTTTTCTCATTAGTAGTCATCAAAATCTTATCCTTTCCAAAGGGAGGAACTAATGCGTTACACAGATAGATTGGAGTGTAATCGGATAGGTTCCAATAAAAATATAATATATTTTTACTCTTATATTGTGAAATAATGGGTAGTAATTAATTCAAAAACATTTTTAAGTAATAATTTATTAAAGGGAGAACCTTTTTATGTTGTTAAATAAACAAGTCGAAGATGTAAAGTCAGAGGAAATTACTATAATTAGCAGAGGTGTTAAAATAGAGGGAAAGATCACCAGCAGTGGCAATATTAGAATAGATGGGGAAATACAAGGAGATATTTTTTCCGAAAGTAATGTAACCATTGGAGAAGTTGCAAAAGTCAAGGGGCAAATAAATGCAAATGTCATAACGATTGGTGGTAAGGTTAGTGGGATTGTTAGAGCAAAAGATAAATTGATTTTAGATTCTAAAAGTAATCTCAAAGGAGATATTTTTACCAAAAACTTAGTGATTGAAGAGGGAGCTAAGTTCGATGGTAAATGTAAAACAGGAGGTTCGATAGACATAGGAGAGATCCAAGAGACTACTAAACCAAGCACTACTATTACCAAGTAACCAATAAATGTACATCTTGGAAAACATAAAAAAATAAGGGCAGGCTCTTTATTGAAACTAAGAACCTGTCTGCCAGCAGGAAGGGAAGGTACTCCTTCGTTAATCTCAACAGCCTCCGCCGGGACTACGGCGGATAAAACCTCCTTTGCTAAATCTACGGCGGACAAGTGTTGATGAAATACTTGAATATTAAGATGCGACAAAATTGTCTATCAATTTTGTCGTAAAAAGATAAACACACTACAATTCTACCATAAATTATTCTCATTCCTAAGTAAATCTGATGTTTTCTTTTTAGGCACAAACATTGTTAGGTGTACTTTGAGAGAACAGATGGTGCTATTGATGGAAGAGAATTCAAATCATATTCATTTATACCAATCAATCCATAATGAATATTTATTCACAAACATAATTTGTGAAAGGAGACTTCATAATGGTACGTTTAAATATTCCCACCCTTTTAATTAGCTGGAGAGTAATAAAATGAATTCGGGACATATGTTTTTAACAATTGCCGGGGTGATTTTGTTGTCAAATCTAATATTGAATGTTCACAAGGCTAATACAAACAGGATGCTAACCAACTATACTAGTGAATCAGTGATTAATGCCTCTGGTTTGGCGCAATCTATCATTGATATGATTCAATCTAAAGCTTTTGATGAAAATACGATAGATGCTGCAGTATGGCAGCTTGATTCATTAACAGCTGCGATTAATCTTGGACCAGAATCGGGCGAAAATATGCACACTGAATTCGATGACATAGATGATTATAACAATTACAGTACAACGGTTTCCCTGGATAGAATGGGAGATTTTGATATAAATGTTAATGTTTTCTACGTCAACACTCTTAATCCACAGATAAAAAGCAGCATCACTACTTACTCCAAAAAAATTGAATTGTCGATAATAAATTATAGTTTATTAGATACCTTGAAGTATTATCATATAATATCATATTAAAAGGAATTAATTATGTCAGATTGGTTAGATTTAGTAGGATCTTTTGTAATAGGGGGGATGGTTATTTTGATCTTCGCAAATTTAAATATTTCAATCAGTGTAGCTGCCTCAGAGAATTTATTTTCCGGGATAGTGCAGGGAGGATTAACCTCCGCTACTGATCTTATAGAATACGATTTTTACAAAATCGGTTACAGAAACTCTGGCAACAAAATAGAGATTGCAGATTCGAATGAGATCAAGTTTTACAGTGATATAGATAATGATGGAGTTTTAGACGAATTACATTATTTCGTGGGAGATTCAACGACTTTTACTGAAACTAGTAATCCTAATGATTTTTTACTGACCAGGGAGAAGAACAATGAAATACCGGCTGCTTCAATTCCTGTGGTTTACTTTAAGCTTACCTATTACGATTCGCTTGGTCAGAAAATAGATTACACTTTGCTTTCAAGTCAGTCTGAAAGAGATAAAATTAAAACTTTAGGCATAAGAATGAAGTGTGAATCAGCTGATATGATTGATGATCATTATGAAGCAGTTGAGTGGGAGAAAATAATTAAACCTAAAAATATTTAACTGGAGTATATTATGTCAAGATTTATTTTAATTATTGTATTAGGCGCATTTATTACCTATAGCATTACAAGTTTAACTCAGAATAAACTTGTGACTCAAACTACTGAAAACTCTGTTAATAATTATTCCCAAACAAAAGCAAGGAATATAGCAAATAGCACTATTCAGATGTTAATGTCTCAAGTGGCGGATAATGTAGACTGGAGAGTGCCTAATCCGGTTACAAAGAATATCTTTGATGGACAGGTAACATACACAGTTACAGATACAATATTTGATGGAGAAGAACAAATAAAGTTTTCAGCCATAGCCAGTGAGTTTGGTACAACCAAGGAAATAACTGCTTATACAAAAAACCCCATTCTTATACCCCCAGCACTGGAAGGTGCTATTACAACAAACAACCCAGTAGTAACCCAGGGTGGTTTAAATGTTGATGGGCGAAATCATAAGATGGACGCAACCTTGGTTCCAGAATCTGGTACATATGCAATCTGGACGACGAAAACTCTGAATCAAACTGGCAATTCATACTTAGGTGGTACTGATGATGGGGTTGATTATCCATTAATGAAACCCGCAGATCCAAGGGTAATTAAGGTTTTACAGACCTATCCCGGCGGTTATCCAACCTCACCGGATAGCATTTTAGGCGGACCTGCATACGGTTATCCTGAAGGAATGCTGAAATCAATTGCAATAAGCGGGCTTAATGGAAGTCAATATGTTACTGATCCGTCTACACTATCACATCCCCTCTCCGGTGTTACTTATGTTGAGCTGACTGATGTACTTCCATTTAACAAATGGGAGGATGCAGACATATCAGGGTCAGGAATCCTGGTAGTTCATAATACATCAACAAATGCACGTATTAAAAATATGGAGGCTGGCATTTTTAAGGGAATGGTTATTGTAGATGATCTCGTGCACGTTCATTCAACAGTAATCGGGGCAATAATTTTACTTACGCCAAATCCTTCTTCAGGAAATACAATTGGTAATTCATCTGGACTCATTCTTTACTCCACCGAAGCGATAAGATTTGCGTTATTACAAACAAATATTGAACCCAAATTTAATTATGGATTTGGTAAAAACAGGCTATATGTTAACCATTGGTTTGAGTAAACAACATGATGTTTTTTGCAATAAAGAAGAATAATATAATGGAAGACATAACTCAAGAAATCAGAGCTGAAGTTATTATATACAAAGTAAATCTTTTAAAAGCTTCCGTAAATGAAGCGGCTGAATTAAGAAATTTACTCGATGAGCAAATTACCATTGGGCATTCTAAAATAGTTGTCGATCTCAGCCAGTGTACCTACCTGGATTCAACTTTTATCGGAGTACTTGTAGTTACTCATAAAAAGTTATTAGCAAAGGGCGGGAAGTTAATAATTATAAATCCGCTGGACCCTGCAAAAAGACTATTCCACTTATCAGGCATCTCTAAAGTATTAAATACTTTTGAAGCAACCGAGGATGCTGTAAGGAGTTTTAATAATAGAATAAAATCTCTGGAACCAAAGTCTGATGATGTTATTCCTAAAAAGAGTGTTGAGTGGGCGTTTACTTAATTTATTTAATTAGAGAAATATATAGGATAATAGGATGGGACAACAACAACTTTTATTGATAGTATTAGCACTTATTATAGTAGGGATTGCAATAGCAGTCTCTATTCAGTTGTTTAGATCAAATGCTATTGAGTCTAAGAGAGATATTTTGATAGTAGAGACTACCAGTCTTGGGCTAATGGCTCTTCAGTACTACAAAAAACCAGCGGAACTAGGGGGTGGAAGTAAATCTTTCGAAGGTTGGAAGATACCATCACAATTGAGAACAACTGAGAATGGTAACTTCAAGATTTCTACGACTTCCGCCACCGAGCTTATTATAACTGGTACGGGAACTGAAGTAATAACGGGAACCGATTCGATAGAGGTACAAACAACAGTAACAGCAAATGATATAAATTCAATAATAATTAACTAAGTTCTAAATATTATTAACAACTGGTTAATTTAATTAAATAAACCCTCTAACAAACATAGGAGTAGAAAAAGAAGGTAATTTAGGATGTGCTCAAAGTAATAATATTAAATACCGCATTATTGTAGAACCGAATCAAACAATTCTTCAAAAAATACACTAAGAAAAATTAAGGGCCTTTTTATAATTTATTGATACTGTTTTTTTGTATAGTTTCCCGAAGTTACAACCTAATTAAAAACACTACCAGAATGCTTTAGCTGAAGCCAGGAAGACGATATCGGCTTATTTTATAGTCGTTATACTAATGTGGATAGTGCCCATTGCAACAATTTTTTTAATTAAATTAAGGAAGGAAAAGGCTGCGCTAAAGAAATTATTTAAATAATGCCCTGCTTCAACTATCAGACTTAATTTTTAAGGGATGTGAATCCCTGTCAAAGAATACATCAGCTTCAGATGTAATGTAAATGGCAGGGATTTTTATTCGCCAACAATTAGATAAATTGAGTTCCAAATAATTGAGCGATATAAAAATTGTATGAATATTAGATTGTTGTGTTAAGTAATTCCAATTATCTAATAGTATTAATTATTTCCGAATTTCATTTATAAAGGATTATAGTATGAAAACAATATCTTTTTCAATTTTATTTGTGTTATTAATAGCCTTATGGCAATGTTCTGAAAATAACATCGCCGAACCACCCTCTGGTGGCGATGTAACTAGTAAAGGTTCAATAAGAGTGATATTAATTGATTCACCATCAACATTAGACTCAGTTGTTATTTGTGTCTCTAGGGTTGAAGTTCATAAATCCGGTAGTGATACAACTGAGGGAAGCTGGTCTGTAATTAATGATTCTCTTAGGTATTTTGATATTTTGCTGTTACAGAATGGTGCAAGCGCAGTGCTTGGGGATACTTCATTATCCGCAGGAAAATATACTCAAATTCGTTTAATCGTTGAAGATAATAATTACGTTGTAGATAACGGCATAAAATATCCTTTAACAATTCCAAGTGGAACTCAAACAGGAATAAAGCTGAATCATTCCTTTGAAATTGAAAGTGGGAAACTCTATGAGCTCTATTTGGATTTTAATGTTGATAAGTCAATAATCATAACTGGGAACGGGCAATATAAACTTAAACCAACCATAAGAGTTGTTCCGGTTGTCATATCAGGGTCAATTTCTGGACAAGTGTTGCCATTAGATGCTGATCCGATGATTTGGACTTCGGTAGGAGCAGATACTGCATCAACATTTACAGATTTTAACGGCTTATTTAAGCTAATGGCTTTACTGGAAGGAATTTACGATGTTCATATTATCCCCGCAGACACCCTAATTTACAGGGACACAACGATAACAGGTGTGAATGTAATAGCTAATCAAAATACTGATATTGGGGTAGTTACTCTTGAGGAAAGGTAGCAACTAGATAAAGAGATTTTTCACTGCCCGGGTTGGTTAAGAATGCCCGGGAATGGATAGTTAACTAAAAGAATATAAGGACAATAATATCAATCACAAATCTAATTTAGATTGTTACTTACTTCTCTGTCGGTAAAGTAAAATAAAAAGTTGTCCCTTCATCTTCTTTACTCTCAACCCAAATTTTACCATACTGTCTTTCCACCAATTCTTTACAAAGAATCAAGCCGAGACCCGTACCGGTTTCCTTTGCGGTTCCCCAGGTTGATTGAACTTTATCTACCTGAAATAATTCTGGCAGTTTTTCTGTCTTTATTCCAACACCAGTATCTATAACCTTTATAACTACGAAATCATTATCCGGTTCTGATGAGACTGTGACAGTTCCGTTGGGGTACGTGAACTTAATTGCGTTTGATATTAGATTTCTAAGAATTGTTTCTGTCATTTTTTTATCAGCAAAAACAGAAATTTCAGGCCCCACATTTATTTCAAGAGTTATTCCTTTACCCCTTAAATTTTGATTGTATAATTCTTCCAAATTATTTAATAACGTAAGTAGTTTAATTTTCTGAGGATAAAAAGGAATGTTACTGGTTTGTATGCTTGACCATTCAAGAAGGTTTTCCATAAGATCATATGTTCTCTTAGAAGTATTAGCCACATCGGTAATCATTTGCTGCTTCTCATCATTTTCAAGAGAATCATAATCTTCTACAATTATAAGCAGAACCTGCATTAAACCTGATAACGGACTTCTTAAATCATGAGAAATAATTGAGAAAAATTTATCTTTAGTTGCGTTAATTTCTGCAAGTTCAATATTTATTTTACGGAGTGGGATATCAACTAATCACACTAGTTTGAGTGCTTCTCTTTGGGACACATTTTTATTTAGATACATTTAATATCATTCTAATTTTAGGAAAATCGTTGATTTTATACAAAATATCAAACTTTTATCGCTAACTAACAATGGCATTGCCCTTGTATAACAGGAACTGTAATAGGAATATAAAGTATAAATTCCTGTTAACGCTCTTTGGTAAAATGGATGCTTGACTTAGACTATTTCAACTAAGTAATTAAAGTATTCGTAATATCATTGGAGTAAAAATGAAAACCACACTAACCACTTTGCTGCTTTCAGCACTTGTTTTAGTGGGATGTATGGATAACTTATCCGATCTCACATCGCCTGATGTGCAAATCACACCGCAATCAAATTCACCAAATTGGCTTATACTTCCTGATGATTTAACTAATTATTTAGATTCGACAACTCAATTCAGTTCTAGCAAATTAATTAGAGGTAATGTTGGGGGAAATATAATCCTTAATGTTTCTATTCCTCGTCCTGGGCATCCGTTAGGAGATTTTCAGATTTACGCTAAAATCAGAGTGGAAAAAAACTCATTTCCTGCAGATGAGCATCGAATGTTTACAATAACTGTAGATTCTGATTACCTTGTATTTGATATTACACCATCTGCTAACACTTTAATAAAACCAATTAAAGTAACTGCACGTGTAGAAGGAATTGATGTATCGGATATAAATCCTGAGACTTTCAGTTTCATATCTATAGGTGATAATGGTGAAATATTGGAAACTACAAACGAACAGTTGATAGTTGATTATGATGAAAATATGGTTATGGTTTTAAATGCGTGGATAGATCCACTTGCTATCGTTAATATACTTCCAGACTCAAGATATGGCTGGATTAGATATAGATAAATTAAATAAAAATAAAATTACATTATAATACTAAAAGGAATAAAATAAATGAAAATCATTTTAACCACACTATTGCTATTCGCCTTTTTTCTTCTTGGCTGCGCGGATACTCCAATTTCTCCTGTAAAGAATGATGATCATTCTTATCAATTGATCAAACTTCCTAAAAAGTCGGGCATGTATATCGAAACCATATTCTCTAAAACTAAAACCATTGACGGAGATGAAGGTGGACAAATAAGAATAAGAAAAAGTTATGTTGCAGAAGACGGGCATATTGTTAAAATCTATGTGAAATTAAAAGTGAAAGAGGATTCTTTTGATGGCGAGGTTACTATCACTCTAACAGTAGATGATGAATTTGCTGCCGTTTCATTCTCGCCGGGAATGGATTTTGACAAGCCAGTAGAACTTAGCTTGAGGTTTGAGGGGATAGACCTGGAAGAATTAAATCTTACAACCGGAGATTATGACTTTGTTTTTATCGACGATCAAGGGAATACAGAAGTAGTCGGTTATAATGCTATTCACATTGATGAATCCCAGGGTAAAATTAGGGTGATTAAGGCGAAACTACATCATTTCTCAAGATATGGTTTTGTTAACTAATATGGCCCTATTAACTAACATAGTGCTTTTAACTATTTTTTTTAAGAGATATAAAAATGAAAAACTCGATAGATAAATTTGAAATGGAACTTAACGGGCTTCTGAAACAGTATTTTAATGATGACGATTTAATCCGGTTGAATCTGAACCTTAATCCTCCTAAAGAAGGAAGTGACAAGATTAACGGAATAATTAAAGATTATTACAGAAATCAATTATATATAGACATTAATAATTATAGTGAACGAATTAAAATTGACAGATCAATCACCT
>Ga0209987_10002269_pt1 | contig 10637 bp, 11 predicted proteins | sample N074metaG_FD_182134 | JGI IMG/M metagenome (GOLD analysis project Ga0209987, IMG submission 182134) | Deep subsurface microbial communities from Kermadec Trench to uncover new lineages of life (NeLLi) - N074 metaG (SPAdes) (version 2) | ecosystem: Environmental > Aquatic > Marine > Ocean trench... | reverse complement strand
CGCACACGCTATAGCCGACCGCCACGGCTTTTTCGGAAAAGACCCCCCGGCCGGTTCGGCCGACTCGTTTGACCCACCGGCGGTAGCTGTGGTTCAAGGGATCTGGAACCGTTGGAGGAGCCGGAAGGATACTAGATCCGCCGGCCCGTCATCCAGGTTTCGCAAGCTTCGGCGGGTTCGGCGAAGTTGCCGGTTGCGTAGCGGCCGCCGCGTTTGGCGCCGCCGGGACCGGCGGCCCACTCCAGAACGAATTCGCCCGGGCGCTTGAGCCGCGCGACAATTTCGGCGGCCTCGGCGCCGTCGAAGCGTTCCTCGGCGGTCTGGAAAATGCGCTTGCCGAGGCGTAGGTAGCGCAGCGAGCCGGGCTGGTTGTCGACGCCTACGCGAACGGTCCAGGCCGCCGCGCCGCCCGCCTCCGGCTCGGCGAGACGCGCCCGCAACTCGCCCGTCAGCGCCGCGACCACGCAGGCCCGCGCGCTCGGCCCGTCACCGTCTTCGCGTTCCACGCGCCAGGCCATGGGCAAGGCGGCGGCCGGCACGAGCAGCGATATCAACAGCAGCGGCTTCCACATTCCGGCATCATAACGAAGAAAACCCCCGCCGGCATGTGGCGGCAGAGGCCGGCCGTACCGAAGCCCATGATTTACTAGCGCCAGTCTACAGTTGGTTCACCGGAGGTTTCGATACGGCGGATTTGCGGGCCGCGATGAAGCTCCTGGACGAATTAGCGTGAGTCTGCTTAAGGCGAATTTTCTCCGTTTCGGTGGTGTCCGTGGCACGTCCGGACGTTACCCAAAAAATGGCATGGCTGCCTAATTCGCACATCTGATGCACCAATATTCGAACCGAGATACGACCCGGAGGTGAAACCCGCATCGGGGCTTCGGGAAGTTTCTAGAACTTCCGGTACGCCTTGTTGAGTTGAACCATGGGGTGGCGTTCGGACATTTGGAACTTGATCAGGAGTTCGCGCGCGATCATGTCCCGGTCCTGTTGGTTGTCGGGCAGCGCCAGGCCCTCGGGGACCGAGACCCAGCCGTTGATGTTGCGGTCGAACACCGCCGGCTTGCCCGCCTCGTAGCCCATGTGCACGTCCTCGAGCCAGTTGAGGTCGTCCCAGCCCATGAACTCCATGTATTTCGCGAGGAATGGCGTCAGCCGGGCGTGATCGGGCACCAGGTTGACATCGTAGCGGTAGCCGATGTGCTGACCGATCTCCTTCTCGCGCTCGCTGTCGAGCCCGTCGCCTTTCAGAAAGCGATCGACGTCCTGATCCGTGGCCATGATCGTCTCCTAGTAGCGCGTCATGTCGGGCTGGCCGACGGTGTATTGGGAACCGGCGAGCGGTACCATGGCCAGCGCCGAAGCCTCCATGGTCAGCGCCGCCAGGTCCTCGGGCTCGAGCGAATGCACGTTGGTCTTGCCGCAGGCGCGCGCCAGCATCTGGCACTCGATGGTCAGGGTATGCAGGAAGTTGTAGACCCGTTCGGCCGCGCTGTCCGGGTCCAGACGCGCGCGCAAGCGTGGGTCCTGGGTCGCCACGCCGACCGGGCAGCGCCCGGTGTGGCAATGGTAGCAGTAGCCGGCCTCGACCCCCATCTCGGCCTCGAAGTCGGCCTCGGGGATGTCCTTGTTGCAGTTGAGCGCCATCAACACCGAGTGGCCGATGGCGACCGCGTCCGCGCCGAGCGCCAGCGCCTTGGCGACGTCGCCGCCGTTGCGGATGCCGCCGGCGTAGACCAACGAGATCTCGCCGGTTTTGCCGACGTCGTCGAGCGCTTTGCGCGCCTGGCGGATCGCGGCGATGCCCGGCACGCCGGTCTCCTCGGTCGCCAAGTGCGGGCCGGCGCCGGTGCCGCCCTCCATGCCGTCCATGTAGATGCTGTCGGGATTCGTCTTGGCGGCCATGCGCACGTCGTCGTAGACCCGTGCCGCGCCGAGCTTGAGCTGGATCGGAATCTCGCCGTTGGTCGCCTCGCGGATTTCCTCGATCTTGAGCGCCAGATCGTCGGGGCCGAGCCAGTCCGGGTGGCGCGCCGGCGAGCGCTGGTCGATGCCGGCCGGCAGCGAGCGCATCTCGGCGACCTGGTCGGTGACCTTCTGGCCCATCAGGTGGCCGCCGAGGCCGACCTTGGCGCCCTGACCGATGAAGAACTCGCAGGCATCCGCGAGCCGCAGGTGGTGCGGGTTGAAGCCGTAGCGCGACTGGATGCACTGGTACATCCACTTGGAGGAATAGCGCCGCTCGTCCGGGATCATGCCGCCCTCGCCCGAGCAGGTCGCGGTACCGGCCATGGTGGCGCCGCGGGCCAACGCGATCTTGGCCTCGTAGCTGAGTGCGCCGAAGCTCATGCCGGTCACGTAGATCGGGATGTCGAGTTCCAGCGGCCGTTTGGCCTTGGGGCCGATCACGGTCTTGGTCTCGCACTTCTCCCGGTAACCCTCGATGACGAACCGGGTCAGCGTGCCGGGCAGAAACGTCAGATCGTCCCAGGTCGGAATCTTCTTGAACAGCGAGAAGCCGCGCATGCGGTAGCGGCCAAGCTCGGCCTTGATGTGGATGTCGTCGATCACCGCGGGCGGGAACATGAAGCTCTGGCCCAGAAGGTTGGTGTTGCGCTTGGCCGTGCGGGCCTCGGGCGCGGCGTCCTCTCGCGGTTTGGCGCGTTCGGCTGTCATGACAGGCACCTTTTCCGTATGACTAGAGCATTATCCGACCTTACGGGGTCATTTGATGAGCCGCCCTGGCCCCCCAGTTCGAACTTGGCCGAAGGCCGGGTTATTTTGTCCCGTGGCCGCGTCGCGCTTCTCATTCGATACCCCGCATCGCATTTCGAGGCGCTCCTAACCACGGGACAAAATAACCCGGTCAAATGACCCCGTAAGGTCGGATAATGCTCTAGAGCACCAGCTTCTTTTCGCTGGGCTCGAGGTTGTCGTAATTCCAGAGCTGCTTGCCGGACACGATCTTGGTCATGTTCCCGGCGCCGTTGGGCGCCTCCAGGCCGTAGATCGCGAGCTTGCGTTCGAGCCATTGGGCGTCGAAATCGGTCATCTCGCCCTCGACCGCATCGACGCCAAGCTCGGCGATCTTGCCGCCGACGTAGATCGTGCCGTCGTACATGGAATCGCCCAGATTCTTGCCGGCGTCGCCCAGGATCACCATGCGGCCGCGCTGCATCATGAAACCCGAGAAGGCCCCGGTGCGGCCGCCGACGATGATGGTGCCGCCCTTCATGTCGATGCCGGTGCGCGAGCCGACGTCGCCCTTGCACACCAGATCTCCGCCGCGGATCGCGGCGCCGAAGGTCGAGCCGGCGTTCTTCTCGATCACGATGGTGCCCGACATCATGTTCTCGGCGCAGGACCAGCCGACCCGGCCCGAGATGCGGATGTTCGGCCCATCGATCAACCCGCACCCGAAATAGCCCAGGCTGCCTTCGAAGTAGAGCTGCAGCCGGTTCAGGATGCCGACGCCGAGGGAGTGTTTGGCGCCCGGATTCCGCGCCACGATGGTGCCGTAACCTTGAGACATCAACTCGCGGATCTTCAGGTTGACCTGTTGCTGGGTCAGCTCCGCGACGTCGAATTCGCTACGCTTGTTGAAATCAACGTCGAAGGCGTCCGGCGAGGCGAAGTTCTCCGCCTCCTCCGGCGCGAAAAACACTTGCTGGGTGCGACCGGCGAGTTGCTCGGTGTGCATCCCCATGCGGTGGGATTCTTGCTCCCGGCTCAGTTCTTCCATACCCGGACCTCTCCTTCGTAGGGATCGAAGGTGTCGATTTCGTGTGGGAACACGGAGCGGATCGCGACCTCCTCGGACGCCAGCGCGATGAAGTCGTCGCTTTCGTAGAGCACCATCGGTTTGGCCGCCATGACGTCCTTGGCCATGCCCAGGCTGTCGGAGGTGGCGACCAGATAGGTGAACACCCCGTCGAGCTCGCCGATCGAGCGGGTCAAGGCCGCCTCCAGATCATCGCCCCGGTCGATACGGTCGGCGACGTAAACCGCGATCAGCTCGGAATCGCAGTTCGACACGAAACGGTGGCCACGCCGCTCCAACTCGCGCCGGAAGCCCCAATAGTTGGTCAGTTGACCGTTATGCACCACGGCGACATCGTTGAAGGGATAGGCCCAGTAGGGATGGGCCGAGCGGATGTCGACGTCGGATTCGGTCGCCATCCGGGTATGGCCGATACCGTGCGTGCCCTGGAAGGCGCCGAGACCATATTGGTTCGAGACCCGGCCGGCGTCGCCCAGGTCCTTGACCAGCTCGAGCGCGTGGCCGAGGGAGAGAATCTCGACCGCCTCGATGTCCTCGATGTAGTCGGTCAGGTGCTTCAGGTCGCCGTCAAACTTGAAGATATAACGGTACGCGTACTCGGTTGCCTGGTCCTCGTGCTTGAGGGTGGCGCCGAGTTCGGCCAGGCGCGCGTCGACCGTGCTTTTACGTTCGCGTATTTGGTCGTGGATCCGGAAGCCCTTGGCCAGGTCCTCCTGCTCGGCGACCTTGAAGCGCATGATCTGATGGTCGGGATCGGGTTTTCCATAAAGCGCGAAGCCGGTCGAATCGGGGCCCCGGTGCCTCAGCGCCTGAAGCATCGAGGTCATCTCCTGTCCGATGTCGCCGCTCCGGCCCCGATGGATGATCCCAGCAATTCCGCACATGAACGCTGTCTCCTCTCGTCCTTTGGCTCGCGTTACGGCAAGCAGTCCCAATAGGTCTGCAGATCCCATTCGGTGACGGTGGCGTTGTACTTCTCCCACTCGTCGCGCTTGTAGTGAGTGAACACCCGGTACATCTCGTCCGGCAACCCGGCCTTCACGACCTCGTCGGCATCCAACCGATCGAGGGCCTCGCCGAGCGACATGGGCAATTTTTTGACCTGCTTGCCGGCTTCCATGGCGTCATAGATGTTGCGTTCCTCGGCCTCGCCCGGGTCGAGGTCACGGGCGATGCCGTCTTCGAACACCTTCAGCAGAGCGCCGGCCAACAGGTAGGGGTTGACCATGGAATCGACCGAGCGGTACTCGAAGCGGCCGGGCGCCGAGATGCGCAAGGCGCAGGTCCGGTTCTGGTAGCCCCAGTCGGCGAACACCGGCGCCCAAAAGCCGGTATCCCACAGGCGGCGATAGGAATTCACGGTCGAGGATCCCAGCGCGGTCAGGGCGCCGACATGCTCCATGACGCCGCCGATGCACTGCAGGCCGATCGGTCCCGGTTTGCGCTTGTCCAGCTCGGGCACCGGCATGAAAGTGTTCTCGCCGCCCTTGAGGTACATATAGACACCGTCGACGCCGGGCCGCGAGTCGGCGTGGGCGGTGTTGACCAATTGCTCCTCGCCGCCGCGCCACAGCGACATGTTGTGGTGGCAGCCGTTGGCCGAGACGCCCATGAAGGGCTTCGACATGAAACAGGCGATGAGGTTGTTCTCGCGCGCCACCTGGGCGCAGATTTGGCGGTAGGTGGCCAGCCGATCGCTGTTGCGCAGCGGATCGTCGTAAGTCCAGTTGAGCTCGAGTTGGCCCGGCGCATCCTCGTGATCGCCTTGGATCATGTCGAAGCCCATGGCCTGGCTGTACTCGATGACTCTCATGAAAACCGGACGCAGCGATTCGAACTGATCGATGTGATAGCAGTTCGGCTTGGAGAAGCCGCCGTCGGGCAGGCCGTCCTCGCCCTTCTTCAGCCACATCATCTCCGGTTCGGTGCCGATGCGCAGGTGCAGGCCGTCGTGCTTCGCCTTGAACTCGTCGTGAATGATGCGCAGGTTGCCGCGGCAGTCCGAGGTCAGATGGCCGCCGGGATTGACGACCTCCTCGCGATTCCGGAAGCAGGTGCAGAACACCCGCGCCACCCGCTTGTCCCACGGCAGCTGGCAGAAGGTCTCGGGGTCGGGAATGCCGACCAACTCGGAGGACTCGGGGCCGTAACCGATGTACTGGCCGTGGCGGTCGACGAACAGATTCGCGGTCGAGCCGTAAACCAGCTGGAAGCCGCGCTCGGCGATAGCTTCCCAATGGTCGGCGGGGATGCCCTTGCCGACAATGCGCCCGGTCACCGAAATGAACTGGTAGTAAATGTAGGTGATGCCCAGTTCGTCGATCTTGGCCCGCACCTCCTTGATCCGTTCGTCACGGCCCTGAGCTGACACATGTGCTTCTAGATCGGTCATACCTCACTGTACCCCCTGTTCAACCGGCCCCCTGTTCAACCGGCCCCGATTTGACGGGATTTGACGCCTAGATGGTCTGGCCCGGCCCGGCGCCACCTTCGATTCTCCCGAATTGCGTTGCCCAAGTGCCAGACTTGACGGCACCCCCCATAGTCCAGCATATTTAGGGCCGATTTCAAACCAGTTTCTTTCAATGGCACACAATTGGTTGAAATTGGGCCTGGAAGGACCGCCGTGAACGAGGTCAAGGCGAAGCGGGAGGAAACCGACGATTCGCTGCCGGCGGCGGTCACCACCGGATCGGCGGCGATCGCCGCGCGCCTGCGCCAGGCGATCCTCGACGGCAAGTACGCCGACGGCGAACGCCTGCCGGCGGAACGCAGCCTGGCCCAGCACTTCGAGGCCTCGCGCAGCACGGTGCGAGAAGCCCTGCGCCGCCTCGAGGAATCCCGCTTGGTCACGCGGCGCATCGGCAGCGGCACCTTCGTCAACCACCGGCCGGCGCTCGATCAGAGCGATATTGCGGAGATCACCAGCCCAGTCGAGTTGATCGAGGTACGCCTGGCGATCGAGCCGCAGATGGCGCGCCTGGTGGTGGTCAACGCCACCCAGCGCGACTTGGAGCGCTTGGGCGTGGCGCTCAAGCAAGTCGAATCCTGCGGCGGCGACCGGGAATTCTTCTCCCGTGCCGACGAGCGGTTCCACCTCGCGTTGGCGGAATGCACGCGCAACCCGTTGATGGTCTGGCTGTACCGCCAGATCAACGACGTGCGCGGCCACGCGCTCTGGAACGGCATGAAAGACAAGATACTGACCGAAGCGCGAATCGCCGAGTACAACCGGCAACATCGTGAACTCTACGAGGCCTTGTGCAACCGGGATGTCGACGCGGCGCCCCAGATAATCGCGGCGCACCTGGACAAGGCGCGCCGCGACTTGCTGGGAGTCGATTCGCAATGATCGGGCAGGCCGTGTACTCGCATAGCGGCAACTCTGCCGGAGACCGTAGTCTGCATTCCTGGCAGGAATGCTTGTTGCACTTGCGGATACACGCGTGTAGCCTGCGCGCAATGCGAATCGCCCGCACCATCGGCGGTGCGGCAGTGGGGGAGGCAGTATCGGGGCCGGAACGAAAAGGCGAAACAGCCAACCGGTTCAAGGGAACGATGCTGAATTCTGGGGGTGTGTGGGACATGCCGACAAGGGACTTGGCGCAAGGTCCGCCTATTGGGCTATTGCGCGAAGCGGCGGCGGAAATCTCGAATAGACGAATTCGCCACCGCGGCCACGTCGCGGCGATTCCCCTGCATACCTTTTTTGGACGGGACGCTTTTGGAAATCGCGCCGGCGCTGAATAGCGCTCGGCTTCAAAAAGCGTGCGTGCGCGAGTCCCCGTATCCGGGCAAGTCCGGGACACGGGGTACGAAGGCAAAAAAGGGGGTCGAGATGGATACCGATGTTGGTGCTCTCACAGTAATATTCACGGAGTTCTATTATTGGATCACCGTGGCCTTGATGTTTCTGATTCACGTCGGCTTCTGCATGTACGAGGTGGGCGCCAGCCGGCGCAAAAACCACATGCACACGCTGATGAAAAACTCGATGCTGATCCCGCTGGTCACCATCACCTGGTTCTTATTCGGCTGGTGGATCTATTGGGCCTTCGCCGGCGGCCCGGGCATCACCGGCGGCATCGGCCATCCGGTCGATTTTGCCTCGGCCTCCTATCCCTGGAGCCGGGAAATGGGTCCGAACCTGGGCGCAGACGGTCTTGGAGGTCGCATCACCGGCGTCTTCTGGGCCGCCTTCCTGCTGTTCGCCTGGACCGCCGCCTCGATCGTCTCGGGCGCGGTTATCGAGCGAATCCGCTCCTTCGCGTTCTGGATGTTCGCCATCATGATCGGCTCGGTCACCTGGTCGATCGACGCCGCCTGGGGCTGGAGCTACAGCGGCTGGATGGTCGAGTTGCTGGGTTATCACGATGCCTATGCCTCGGGCGTCATCCACGCCATCGCCGGGGGTACGGCGCTCGGCATCCTGGTCGTGCTCGGCCCGCGGCTCGGCAAGTTCCGCGACGACGGCACGCCGCGCGACATTCTGCCGCATAATCCCTGGTTGGTGTGTATCGGGCTGTTCCTGATCTATACCGGCTTCTGGGGCTTCTACGTGGCCTGTAACGTACCGCTCGCGACCACAGGCTACATCGACGGCCAGCTCATCGGCGCCACCCAGACGGCGACCACGATCTACCTGACGCCGACCACCCTCAGCGCCATCACCGTCAACTTCCTGATGTCGCTGTCGGGCGGCATGCTGGTCGGTTACATGGTTTCCAAGGGCGATGCCTTCTGGACCTATTCCGGCGGCCTGGCGGGAATCATCACCGCTTCGGCGGGCAACGATCTCTACCATCCGATCCAGGCTCTGATCATCGGCGGGATCGGCACCTACCTCATGTACAAGCTGCACTACTGGGTCGAGCGAACTTTCAAGATCGACGACGCGGTCGGCGCGGTGGCGGTGCATGGCTACGCCGGATTTATCGGCGTGGTAATCGCCGGTTTCGTGCTTTGGGGCCATCCGTCGTCGCCCTACGAGGGCTTCGCGGCGATTACGCCTTGGGGCCAGTTCGCCGGCGCCATCATCATGTTCTGGGTGCTGGGCTTTGTTCCCGCCTGGGTGCTCGCCAAGATTCTGGCGAGCATGAACCTGCTGCGCATCCCGCGCGAGATCGAACTGCTCGGTTTGGACTTCGCCTCCGCCCGGGAACGCGAAGCCGCCCAGCACGACGTGATCGCCGCCAAGAAGGCGATGGTCTAAGTCATCCGATAACACGAATTGGAGAATCATCATGTCAACAACTCCGATAGATACCTGGGCGGTGGACCTCGCGGATGTGACCTATATCTATCCCTGGGTCGGCAGCGAAGTCGCCATGGTCGTGTTGGCCGTCGTGCTCTGGCTCGCCTGGCACGTCTGGCAGGTCAAGTTCGAAAACAAGACTTATGAGGAGGAGCTTGCGAAGTACGGTACCGACGAGCACCTCAAAAAAGGCGTCGAGGAACATTGACGGCGTAACACCGTCGCCGTAGAGACTTGGGCACCGGGCTTATGACCCGGTGCCCTTTTTCTTGGAAGGCAAGCGAGAGCAGATGACAAACGGCGAGCGCAGGGAGTTTCGCGCGTCCCGCATCCGGGTCCAGCATGGCATACTGCTCAGCGTGGTGCTCGCGCTGATCGGATTGGGCACCGTGCTGTTCGCTAGAACCGCGGTGCGTGACGCCGAGCTCGTCGGCGGGGTCGTTCTGGTCCTGTCGGCGGTCATGCTGGTCGTGACCTGGCGGAATGCGCGCGATACCCGGGCGCGCATGGTACTCGATTCCGACGGCATCTGGTTCCGGGACTGGAATATCCATCCGGTGCCCTGGGCGGTGTTCGACAACGCCTATACCAGCGGCAGCCGCTTGCAGGCCTTGGTCGCCCTGCACCTGCACGACCCGGACGGATTTCTGGCCGGCCTGCCGGACGCCGAGCGAAAATCGCTGGGCGCGAACCGCTTGGCGCGCATGCCGGAGCTGCGCATCCCCCACGGCACGCTCGACGCCCCGCTCGACGAGGTCTTGGCCGCCATCAAAGCCCGTTTAAAACCAAACCTCGTTGATAGCGACCCATAGAAATCGCTCGGACGATCCGCGGCGGGCAGCACCGACGCCTCACGGCGGGTAACTTCCTGGCACGATGGCGTGACCCATGAACCACGCGGCGCCAGCCTTTGTTATCCAGGAAAGGGGCAACTTGGGAGGAACGGTCCGATGGACCTGTTGAGTTGGAGACTTGGGCGCCTGGCCGCGCCGGCGCTGGTTTTGGTGTTCGCGCTTGCCGGCCTTGGCGCCGCCGGAAGTGCTTTGGCCGAAACCGAAGACGAAGCCGTGGCGCGCCATAGCCGGGCGCTGATCCTGGGTGCCGAGGCCGATTCCCAAAACGCCCTGGCCGCGTTGCAGGCGCGCGGCAAGCCCGACGCGGCCGCCGTCATGATCCTGGCCCAGCGCTACCGTCGCCAGGCCTCCTGGGAGCTCTCCCAGGCCCTGGAGGCGCTGACCGGCCATGCCGCGCTCGGCTGGTTCGACTGGATGCTGTGGCAGGAAGCGCACCCGGAGATCGTGCCGCACCCAAGCTTCGCCGCGGTCAAGCTGGGTGTCCTACAGCGCATCGACCCGAATTTCTTGCGCTTCTTCCGCGACGACTGGGCGGCGCCCGGAAACCTGAAAATCCGCCTGGAGGAAATCACCTGGGGCGGCGTCCCGGTGGACGGCATTCCCTCGCTCGACAACCCCAAGCTCATCGCGGCGGCCGAGGCGGACTACCTGCGCGGCGACGACCTGGTGTTCGGTGTCGAGATCGCCGGCGACGCGCGCGCCTATCCGTTGCGCATCATGGGCTGGCACGAAATGTTCAACGAGG
>Ga0209987_10002266_pt1 | contig 10645 bp, 12 predicted proteins | sample N074metaG_FD_182134 | JGI IMG/M metagenome (GOLD analysis project Ga0209987, IMG submission 182134) | Deep subsurface microbial communities from Kermadec Trench to uncover new lineages of life (NeLLi) - N074 metaG (SPAdes) (version 2) | ecosystem: Environmental > Aquatic > Marine > Ocean trench... | reverse complement strand
CCCAGTTCGATGCCGAAATGGTGATCCTGGCCCCGGAGGAGATGTCACCGACCAAGGATTTCCTCGCCGAGCTCGACGAGAAGGGCACCACCTGGCGGATCGCCGAGCACATCGACGACGTGATCGCAGAAGCCGACGTGATTTACATGGAGCCGGTGGTCCAGCCCGACTACACCCAGTCCCGGCAGGAGAAGCAGGACGATTACGGGCTGACCCCGCCCAACTATCAAATCACCGCTGAGGTCATGAAGCGCGCCAAGGGCGACTCGATCATCCTGCACTCGCTGCCGCGGATGGACGAGCTACTCCCCGAGGTCGACCATCTCAAACACGCCCGCTACTGGCAAGAGGCGTACAACGGTGTGGTGATGCGGATGGCACTGCTCGCCTCGGTGCTCGGAGCCGTGGAGTAGCAATGCCGCTTGCCGTCATCGCCATTGGGGGAAATTCATTGATTCCCGACGCCCAGCATCAGACCGTCCAGGACCAGTACGAGGCCGCCGCGGTGACCGACGAGCATATTGCCTCGCTGGTCGAAGACGGCTGGGACGTCGCCATCACCCATGGCAACGGTCCCCAGGTCGGGTTCATCCTGCGGCGCTCCGAACTGGCTAGCAACGAGCTGCACGAGGTACCCCTCGACTATTGCGGCGCCGATACCCAGGGCGCCATCGGCTACATGCTGCAGCAGAACCTGATCAACGACTTCAGGGCCAGGGGAATCGACAAGAACGTTGCCACGGTTGTCACCCAAGTCGAGGTCGACCCCAACGATCCGGCCTTCGACAACCCATCCAAGCCGATCGGGTCGTTCATGGACTCAGAACAGGCACAGAGCCGTATCGAGGACGACGGATGGGACTGCACAGAGGACTCCGGCCGCGGCTGGCGAAGGGTGGTGGCCTCACCCAAGCCGAAGAGGATCGTGGAGATCGAGATCATCCGCCAGCTCCTCGACGCCGGCAACGTGGTCATCGGTGTCGGCGGAGGAGGGATCCCTGTCGTCGCCGACGACAACGGAGATCTCCACGGTGTCGCCGCGGTCATCGACAAGGACCTCGCCTCGGCGTTGCTGGCCAACGAGGTCGGCGCCGACCTGCTGCTGATTTCGACCGCGGTGGAAAAGTGCGCCCTCAACTTCGGCACGCCGGACCAGGAATGGATCGACGAGTTCACCCTCGATGAGGTGAAGCGGTACCTCGACGAGGGCACCCACTTCGCAGAGGGCTCAATGGCGCCAAAGATGCGGGCAGTCGTCCAGTACCTGGAGGGTGGTGGCAAGGAAGCGCTCATCACCAACCCGGAGAACATCGAGCGAGCCGTCGCCGGGGAGACGGGTACCAGGATCGTTCCGTGATCGGGTTGGCATGCGTGGTGTGCGACGCCACCTACCCCGCCGACTTCGCAGGCTATGTGTGCCCGCGCCACGGTGACGAAGGCATCCTCGACGTCCAATACGACTACGACCAGATCGGTTCCACATTCACCAAGGAATCGCTCGCGGAGAACCACAACCACACCATGTGGCGCTACGGCCCGCTGCTGCCGATCGCCTCCGATTCGAGAGTCCCGCCGCTGACCGTTGGCGGGACGCCGATGTACAACGCACCTCGTCTGGCTTCGGTCGCCGGCGTGAGCCGGGTGTGGGTGAAGGACGAGGGGCGCCAACCCACCGCTTCGCTCAAGGACCGGGCCTCGGCGATAGCCGTTGCCAAGGCACTGGAGTGGGGAGCCGATGTCGTCACCACCGCCAGCACGGGCAACGCCGCGGCGGCGTTGGCCGGGATGGCGGCCAGCGTCGATCTCGACAGCGTGATCTTCGTACCTGCATCGGCGCCCGAGGCCAAGATCGCCCAGCTCCTCGCCTACGGGTCGACGGTCGTGCTCGTCGAGGGCTCCTACACAGACGCCTTCGGGCTGTGCATGGAGGCGGCAGCCGAGTACGGCTGGTACAACCGCAACACCGGATACAACCCGTACATGACCGAGGGAAAGAAGACCGCCGGATTGGAGATTCTGGAGGACCTGGGCTGGGAGGTGCCGGGCGCCATCTTCGTCAGCGTCGGCGACGGCTCGATCATCGGCGGTGTGCACAAGGCGGTCAAGGATGCGCTTGCCCTTGGCTGGATCGACATCGCTCCACGCATCTTCGGCATCCAGGCCGCCGGCAGCGATTACCTGGTCCAGGCCTTCGAGAGCGGCGAGAACGTCCTCACCAAGCCGGCCATTGCCGCCGACACGGTGGCGGATTCGATCAGCGCCGACCTGCCCCGCGACAGGGTGAAGGCCATGGCCGCGGTCATCGAGACCGGCGGGGCCTACCTGCGGGTGAGCGACGACGAGATCCTGGCGGCCATTCCGCAGCTCGCCCGGGGCAGTGGTGTGTTCGCCGAGCCGGCCGGCGCGGCGTCGTATGCGGGACTGCTGGCAGCCTCGAAACGGGGTCTGGTCGGCGCCGAGGACAGCGTCGTCGTCCTGGCCACCGGCAGCGGGCTCAAAGATGTCGCATCGGCGCTGCAGGCGGTGGCGGCCGCCGGCACCGAGCCCATCCGGGTCGAGCCCACACTCGATGCCCTGAAAGCAGCTCTCGGAGGCGAAGCGAGTAGTGCACAATCCGATTCAGGCATGCGAGATGCAATCCGCTGAGCCCGGGCCCGATGTGGCCCGTGGCCAAGAGCGGGAACCGCAGCACCACGACCTAACCGACGCGCAGCCGCCAGTCACACAGAGGGAACCCACATGATCGATCTGACCGTCAACGACGCCGTGCTCGATTCTGCGGTCGAAATCGCACGAGAGCGCAACTTCCGCATCCCCACCTTCAAGCAGATGCGTGATCCGTCGTTGATCCCGGCCGAGATCGTCGCCCAGCTTGGTTCGGTGGGGCTGTGGGATCTCGACCCGCTCAATCTGTACCGGATTACCTGGCACAATGAGCCGACCGATAGCGGTGGTGGCTTCGGACCGGTGAACACCATCGAGTTCTCGCCGGAGCTCACCGGTGTCGACGCCCGCATCATTCTGCTCGTCGGCAAGTGGTTTCCGACCGGGACGCACAAGGTGGGCGCTGCGTTTGGCTGCCTCGTTCCGCGCCTGGTCACCGGCCAGTTCGATCCGGCGACCCAGAAGGCGGTGTGGCCGTCGACCGGCAACTACTGCCGGGGCGGCGCATACGATTCCAACCTGCTCGGCTGCGAGTCGATCGCCATCCTCCCCGAGGGGATGAGCCGGGAACGCTTTGACTGGCTGGAGAACGTCGCAGGCGAGATCATCAGGACCCCGGGCTCCGAGTCGAACGTCAAGGAGATCTTCGACAAGTGCAATGAGCTGAGCCTCTTCGGTGAGGACCTGGTCATCTTCAACCAGTTCGACGAGTTCGGGAACTACCTGTGGCACTACTCGGTGACCGGGCCTGCGATGGCCGAGGCCCTCGAAGCGGCGATGGGTCCCGGCGACACCTTCCGCGGTGTCACGCTCGCTACCGGCTCGGCAGGAACCATTGCCGCCGGGGATTACCTCAAGCAGCTGTACCCGACCTCGAAGATCGCCGCCGGCGAGGCGGTGCAATGCCCGACCATGCTGTACAACGGGTTCGGCGAGCACCGGATCGAGGGAATCGGAGACAAGCACATCCCGTGGGTGCACAACGTCAAGAACACCGACATGGTGATCGGCCTCGACGACGAGGCAACAATCAGCCTCATCCGGCTGTTCAACGAGCCCGCCGGGATCGGTTATCTCATCGACCAGGGGGTCAAGCCCGATCTGATCGCTGACCTGCCTCTGCTCGGGATATCCGGGGCGGGGAATCTGCTGTCGGCGATCAAGTTCGCTCGCTATTTCGAGTTGGGATCGAACGACGTCGTCGTCACCGTCGGCACCGACTCGATGGAGATGTACGGCAGTCGTCTCGAAGAGCTCAATGCCGAGCGCGGCGAGTTCACCGCTCTCGATGCGGCGGGGGCGTACCACCGCTACCTGCTCGGTGCCGGAATCGACCACGTGCACGAGCTCGGGTACTACGACCGGAAGCGGATCCACAACCTCAAGTACTACACCTGGGTCGAGCAGCAGGGGAAGACCTATGACGAGATCCAGGCGCAGTGGTACGACGAGGACTACTGGACCTCGGTGCAGGCGCTGATCGACCCCATCGACGAGCTGATCGAGGGGTTCAATGCGAAGGTGGCCGGCTGAAGCGAGTCCCAGTTGCCAGTTCCCAGTCCAGTTCCTGCTCTGGAGGTCCCTGTCCCTCGTCGGGGCTGCCGTTAGCCTCTATCGGCAGCGAGTCAGGTCCGGAATGATCGAGGGACCTCGGGAGGTCGCGATGATGAGTTCTCGGCTGGCACTTTTCGTAATCCTGGTCCTGGGCGTGGTTGCCGCGGCCTGCGGGACGACGGCGGAGACGACGACGTCGGCGGACGCCTCCGACACCGCCACGACCGCGGCTGCCTCGAGCACTACCACCACGAGCGCCGAAACGGCGACAGGGACGGATCTGACCACGACCACCGCGATCGTGGAGACGACTCCAACCCTTGCCGGGGTCCCGACCGACCTTGGCCCAGCGTCGGGTGACGTGCTCGCAGTGGTCGGCCTCGCCTACGACGACGTGCTCAACGTCCGCGCCGCACCCGGAGCCTTCAACCCGATCCTCGACACCATCGAACCCACCGGTACGGCTACCGCAACCGGGACCGCCAGGGATCTGGGTCGCGCCATCTGGTTTGAGCATGACACCGGTGACGCGGTTGGCTGGTCGAACCTGTCTTTTGCCGCCTACGCCGGGGCCACCGACGATGCGACCGCGGAGGTTGTTTCTCTCCTCGGTGAGCTCCCGATCGCCGAATCAATGAGCGCCCTCGGCCTGATCGTGGCCAGGTCGCTGGCATCCTCGGAACCGGCGTCCAGGATCGTCATGTCGGTTGCCCCGACCCAAGGTGAGCTCGGTGAGGTCACCTACGACGTGATCGACCTAGGCGACGATTCGGTATACGGGTACCGGCTCCACATTTTCGGAGAAGAAGTGACCGACGGCTTCTCTTTGAACACGGTGGAACGCACCGCCCTGTGCAGCCGCGGGGTCGACGCCGACGGCCTCTGCGTCTGACCCGGTAGCCTCCCCGCATGGAGGTCCGTACCACACCCAAGCATGGGTCAGAGAAGGAAACGCTGCTCGCCTTCCTCGACAACAACCGGGCCATCATGGTGTGGAAGCTGGATGGATTATCCGAAGGGGACGCAAGACGGCCCGTGGTTCGGTCCGGCACCAACATGCTCGGCCTGGTCAAGCACCTGGCCTGGGTGGAGCGGTGGTGGTTTGAAGACAACTTTGCCGGCAGGGAGGTCGATTTCCCGTGGTCGGACGATGACCCGGACGCCGACTTCCGCGTCGAGGACGAAGAGACCATTGCCGACATCGTCACCTTGTACGAGGTAGCCGTAGCGGACAGCAACGAGATCATCGACAGCGCCGATCTCGACGATCTCGCCGCGGTGAGCCGCGACGGGGTTTCGCGCTCGCTCCGCTGGATCGTCGGCCACATGGTCGAGGAGACCGCCCGCCATGCCGGTCACGCCGACATCGTGCGCGAGCTCATCGACGACAACACCGGCTATATGCCGAAGAAGACCTGAGTCGCAAGTCACAAGTCACAAGCCGGGCTCTTGCGTCTTGCGACCCGCCAGACCGGTCGGCACCACAAACCGTCGTAGCCAATAGCGCCGTTGTGTGGCACAATCCTCGTTACGGAGAGAGGAGGTGGTCCAGCTTGAGTGAAAGTTCTTATAGGACCCCGGAGGTGGCCGAGCGCTAACGGCCGCAACTAGGAAGGAGTGGCCGTTCGCCCCACGGGGCAGGTGGCGACTCCAACTCGGACCACCGGGACCCGGAGACCGTGGGTTGGTCCTCCCACGGCGGCGAGGAATCGCTGAAGTTCTCCGGGTCTTCACCATGTCTGAGGTCGCAACCCCAAGTCGCAAGTCCCATGTCGCAAGCCGGACGCGTCTTCCGACTTGCGTCGTGCCTCTCTTCCGGTCAGGGGCACCGGCCACCCGGCTACTCGCCTGACCGGCGGGGTACCCTCCCTGCCATGGATTGTGAGACCTACCTCGAGCACATTCGGTCGGACTCGACGCTGGTCTCCGGTGGGGCTGTACCCATGGATCTGTGGCTATGGGGACGCGGTCCGATCGAAGATCTGATGGTCGACGGGGATCCGGCGCTCGTCGAGCGATTGCGCCAGGCGGCCAAAGAAGAGACCCAGTGACCGCGCCGCTTGTCTCCTCGGAAATCGGGCCACTCCGGACGGTCATGGTGCACCGCCCCGGTCTTGGCATCGCCAGGATCACACCGGAGAGCAAGGAGGACTTGCTCTTCGACGATCTCATCTGGCTGGAGCGAGCTCAGGAGGAGCACGATCGGTTCACCGACATCCTGCGGTCCAGGGGGGTGGAGGTCCTCTACTTCGACGAGCTGCTCCGAGAGGTGCTCGGTGACGATGTGGTGCGCGACAAAATCATCGAAACCGTCTTTGCCCCCGCTCGTATCGGTCCCCGCATCGCCGAGTCGATGCAGGCGAGGCTGCGCGATGAGCCGGTGGAGCGGGTGAGCGACCTGGTCATCGGGGGTCTGCTCGAGCCCGAGCTCGAGGAGTGGGGCGTCGACCACCTGTACGGGGACCTGGTTGCCGATCAGCTGCATTATGTCCTGCCACCGCTCCCGAACCTGCTGTTCATGCGAGACAACGCCTCCTGGATCGGAAACGGGCTGGTATCCAGCGTGATGGCAAACAGTGCCAGGGAGCACGAGTCGAAGATCGTGCGGGTGATCTACGACCATCATCCGCGGTTCGCCGACAGCGACAGGCCCACCTGGTACGGCGACGGCCCGGATGAGCATCTCCCGGCAAGCATCGAGGGGGGCGATGTGCTCGTCCTCTCCGAGGACACCATCATGGTCGGGCTCAGCCAGCGAACCACCCCGGCCGCGGTAGAGATGCTGGCCAGGAACCTGTTCGCCGACTCGCCGGTGCGTAACGTCGTGGTCGTTCACCTGAGGAAGGAGCGGGCGGTGATGCACCTGGACACGGTCATCACCATGGTTGATGTGAACCTGTTCAACGTGTTCCCTGGTGTCCTCGACGGTTCGAAGGTGCATGTGATCCGGCCCGGCTCGGAGCGAGCTCTCGACGTGACGGCCTATGACTCACTGCGCCGGGCGCTGCGCGATGCGCTCGGCAACGACGACCTCGAGTTCGTCTCCACCGAGGGAGACGCGATCCGGCATTTACGCGAACAGTGGGACGACGGTCACAACACCCTCGCCATCGAGCCAGGTGTGGTGGTCGCCTACGAGCGAAACCGCGCGACAAACCAGCGCCTCACCGAACATGGCATCGAGGTGATCGAGTTTGACGCCGCAGAACTCGGCCGCGGCCGCGGCGGAAGTCGCTGCATGACCCAGCCGATCCTCCGGGACCCGGTGCCGCGGACCTGAGCCCGGCGGCGGCCGGTAGGCTCGCCGCCGATGGCACTCATCGAAGCCACCGACCTGGTCAAGGTTTTCGACAAGGACATATCTTGAGTCGCCAGTCGCCGGTCGCACGCAAGTCTGACGATCTCGTCACGGTGTGGGTGTATTCCACCCGTTCTGATGCGGATATTGCGCGGGCACGACTGTCTGCAGAGGGCATCGACGCCCTGGTGATGGCCGATGACGAGGGTGGTCTCAACCCCGGATTTTTCAACCGGTACGGCGTACGGGTGGTGGTTCGTGCCGACCGGGCCGACACGGCGCGAGCTGCGCTGGGCGTGGCCTCGCTCGCTGTTCCCGCAGAAGCGGTCGAAGCGATGATCCAGCATGCCCGTTTCAACGCACCCGAGGAAGCCTGCGGGTTGTTTGCCGTCGGGGACGACGGTTCGGTCACCATGGTCTACTGCCTGACGAACATCGACCATTCTGCTGCGTCTTACACCATCGATCCCGAGGAGCACTTTCAGGCGTGGAGCCATGCCCGTCGCCACGGATGGGAGATCGGCGGGGTCTTCCACTCCCACCCAGCGTCGCCTCCTGTACCGTCCCCCTCCGATCTGGTCGGCCTCGATCCCGACTGGGTGTCGATCATCCTCGGCGTCGGCGCCGAGGAGGTGCGGGCCTTCCGTGTATCGGGCGGGATCCCAACCGAGGTCGTTCTTGAGCGTCGGTAACCTGCCTTCCGAGGATCACACGCCGGAGGCGTACCGCGCCCTGTTCGCCCTCATCGGAGCCGGGCTGCAATTCGCTGCGCTGGTCTTCATCCTTGCCTCCTGGCTGGTTGCGCCGTGGTGGGTGGTGGTCGGGCTGCTCAGCGTTTGGCTGGTCACCACCGTCTGGTCGTGGCGGGGGTGGCCGAAGCGGGTGTGGCTGCCAACTGCCACCGGCACCCTCGTTGCTGTGTTGTGGATCGCGGCCCTCACATTGTTCAGACGATGACCACGCTCACCGTCTTGGGGTCGAGCGGTGGTTCACCGACGAGGACGAATCCAGCGTCGGGATATCTGCTGACGAGTGGAGCGACATCCATCTGGCTCGACGCCGGCACCGGCACCTTCATGGCCCTCTCCGGTCACATGGACCCTGGTACGTTGTCGGCGGTCGTGATCAGCCACATCCACGTCGACCACTGCTCGGATCTGTTTGGCTTGTACGGCTATCTCGCCCACGGGCCATCCGGGAACGTGCCCATCCCGGTATTCGTGCCACAAGGTGCCGCCGAGCATCTGTCCGCCTTCGCCAGAGCCGGCGAGGGGCACGTATTCCACACCGTCTTCGACCTCACCGAGGTCGCTCCCGGCGACGAGGTCGATGTTGCCGGCACCAAGCTGCGGTTTGGGAAGGCGATCCATACGGTCCCTGCGTTGGTTACGCGAGTCGAAACCGGCGACGCCGTGGTGACGTACTCGGGAGACACCGGTCCCGGTTCCGATCTGGCGGGTTTGGCGAATGGTGCCGACCTGCTGCTGTGCGAAGCGTCCATCGCCGGAGAACGAGTCGGCGACACCTACCCGTACCATTTGACCGCGGCCGAAGCCGGATCGACGGCCAAAGCAGCGCGGGTGAGGCGTCTGGTGGTTACCCACTTTGCCAACGGTGTCGATCCGGCAACGGCCGTTGTTGAGGCCAAGGACACCTTCGGCGGGCCGGTCGACTCGGCAACGCCCGGCGCCTCATTCATGATCGAGGAGGAGCGATGAGAGAAGGCAGGGACGCAGATGCACTCCGACCGGTGTCGATCAGCCGCGGATACACCGACATGACGCCGGGCTCCGTGCTGATGGAAATGGGACGGACCAGGGTGCTGTGCACGGTGGCGTTCGACGACGACATCCCACCCTGGATGAGGGAGAGCGGCGAGGGATGGGTCACCGCAGAATACGCGATGTTGCCCGGCTCCAGCCCGCAGCGGGTGCGGCGGAGCTCGGTCTCGGGTGGTCGCACCAAAGAGATCCAGCGGCTGATCGGGCGCTCCCTCCGCGCCGTGGTCGATCCGGCTGCGATGGGCCCCTTGACCGCCAGAGTCGACTGCGATGTGCTCCAGGCCGACGGTGGAACACGCACCGCCGCCATAACTGGGGCCTGGGTTGCGCTCGCCGATGCCTTCGACGCTCGGGTCGCCGAGGGGAAGCTGGCGCGCTCTCCGATCACCGGCCACGTGGCTGCGGTGTCGGTGGGGTTGGTCGGTGACGGGGTGTTGCTCGACCTCGAGTACACGGAGGACGTGGGAGCCGAGGTAGACGCCAACGTGGTGATGACCGGCGAGGGGAAACTCGTCGAGGTCCAGGCCACGGCAGAAGGCGAGCCGTTCGGAAGGGACCAGCTGGACCACATGCTGGATCTCGCCGCCGCCGGTATTGCCGAGCTCGTCAAAGAACAACGAAAGGCGCGGGCGGGGTGAGCGCACCACGCCGTGTCGTGGTCGCGTCGAAGAACCCCGACAAGATCCGCGAGGTCGAGGCGGTGCTTGCCTCTCTGATCCCACCGATCGAAGTCGTGCATGATCTCGACTGGCCCGACATCGAGGAGACAAAGGACACGCTGCACGGCAACGCGGTGCTGAAAGCAACCGCGGTAGCGGCCGCCACCGGTGAGGCGGCGGTGGCCGACGACACCGGGCTCGAGGTCGACGCTCTCGGTGGCGCCCCCGGCGTGTACTCGGCGCGTTATGCCGGGCCGGATGCCACCTATGAGGACAATCGGGTGAAGCTGCTCGCCGACATGGTGGGGGTCGACGAACGGTCGGCTATTTTCCGCACCGCTGTCGCTCTCGTGGTCCCAGGAGAGGACGCGGTTGTCGTCGAGGGGGTGATGGAGGGAGCTATCGCCTATTCCCCGCGAGGGGAGAACGGCTTCGGCTACGACGCCGTGTTCCTGGTCGGCGACCGGACCTATGCCGAGATGACCGACGAGGAGAAGAACGCGATCTCGCACCGCGCTATCGCCATTCGCGCTCTGGCGGACGTGCTGAGAGAGTCGTGAGTCGCAAGTCGCAAGAAGGTGAGTAGCTGAGTTGCCAGGTTTCTCCCCAGATTGAGTTCGGTCTGGTCACTGGTGACTCCTGACCCCAGGACTCAGGACTCAGGACTCAGGACTCAGGACTCAGGACTC
>Ga0209987_10002263_pt1 | contig 10650 bp, 7 predicted proteins | sample N074metaG_FD_182134 | JGI IMG/M metagenome (GOLD analysis project Ga0209987, IMG submission 182134) | Deep subsurface microbial communities from Kermadec Trench to uncover new lineages of life (NeLLi) - N074 metaG (SPAdes) (version 2) | ecosystem: Environmental > Aquatic > Marine > Ocean trench... | reverse complement strand
AAATTGGGCCATTTCCTCTGTTTGATCTGTTGAGCTTTCAACAGTTTCGTCGATTTGAAGATCATTTAATGCAGGCGTTTGAGCCTCAACAGAAACGCTTTCGGAGACAGTAATTTCACCGTCCTCCAGTGCCAGCTTATCGTCCTTTGCCAGCTGTTCATTTTCTTCAGCGGACGGTTGTTGGTGTGCAATGGGTGAAAGCGATAAATCTTCCAGCTTGCTCTTAACATCCGGCTTGTCTACATCCTTATCATATTCCCCTGAAAGATCTTCAATGGTCAATTCCTGTGAAATCACTCTATCAACCTGATCATCCTTATGTGGCAATTTGTTTTGTGCTTCTTTTAGACGCTCTGCCGCCGCTTTTTTCTCCTGTTCCGCCTTCTTCAAGGCGTCCATCAACAGACTCATTTACCTTGCCCCCGGTAATGTTCCTTCCGGTGGCAATAAGGATGCTCGCGAAGGGTTGAGGTATTGACGATAGCTACTCAGGTCACCAGCCAGACTCGGGTTCTGAATGATAGTCGGTTGTATAAAGATGACCAGCTCCGTTTTCTCGTATTCCTTGGTTGTGGTTTTAAAGGCGGCGCCTAGCACGCCGGGGAGATCAGAAACACCTGGCAATCCTCTATCACTATCCGCAGAAATATCCTGCATCAAACCACCCAAAACACCAATCTGTCCATCCTGCAGTCTAAGCATTGATTCAATCTCCCTGATCACAATCTGTGGCACCTGATTCAACGGGGCACCATCAGCATCTACAAGTTGTTCAGGGTTTGGATCAGGAACAAATGTGCTAATTCGTGAAATAGTTGGCCTGACATTCAGGGATATCATGCCGGTTGAAGAAATCTGTGGTGTCACCGCCATCACGATACCCACAGGAACTGTGACTGCGGTGGTATCAACAGATACGGTTGGTTGTGCACCCAGGGCCCCGGCAATTGCCTCTGATTCAATCTCAAAATAGACAATATTCTCAACTACCTTGAGTGTTGCAGTTTGATTATTCAATACCATGATCTGAGGACTGGACATGATCCTGACATTACCAAATTCATCCAGCAATCTGACCGTTGCACTAAACGTATCCCTGTCATCTTTGGGATCACTATACTCAATAATGAAATCGCTAACTGTCCCCACAGGCACTCCTACGAGGGTAGTCGAGATAATATTAAAACCTGCCTTCGCTACCTTTTTTAAAATTTCCCAGTCAATCCCCGCCTGGTATTTATCACTCAACTGCACCTCGGCAATGGTGACCCGAATCAACACCTGCCGTAGAGCACTTTCCTGAGTCTGGTCGATAAATCCCTGTATTTGTTGATGTTGCGCTGCCGTTGCCCGCACGGCGATAATCCCGGCCTCCGCATTGGGGATAACTGTACTGGTAATAGGTAATGCCCCCCCGCCACCGCCCGCGCTGCCTTCCTCTCCCAGGATCGCGGAGATATTCAATACCAGGGTTTCCCAGAAATGGTGGTTCGAGATGCTGGTCACGTCTGTGGTGGAATTATTTCCTCCGCCTCCGCCACCAGAATCTCCGCCTCCGCTGGTCGAGGAAATCTGGGTCGCTACCGTATTTGTACTACTGGTGTCGCGAGACATATTGACGTAATCGATTGTATACGTCCTCAGGAAAGGCACATCCGGCTGGATAAACAGATTATCCCCGTTAATTTCGTACCTCAGATCGACCTGCCGCGCGATGCGATCAAGGATCTGGGGAAAGGTTTGGTCAATGGCATTAATCGTCACCACACCTTCAATGCTTGGGGCAATGTCAACATTGATCTGGGCATCTCGGGCCAGGGCGAATAACAATTCCTTAACCGGCACTTCATTGACCACAACCGTGTATTTTTCAAGTTCGACTGCGGGTGCAGGTGCAGGTAGAATTGGTACTTGCGTGACCAGCTCAGGGATTTCACCAGCAGGCTGAGTCTCGGCATTGATGTGGCCTTGTGAAGGAACAAATGGCTTCGGCTCGATTTCTGTACAAGCGGTCAGAAATAAAAGCAGAGCTAAGCTACTGATTAATATAAATTTCTTCATAATTTATTGTTCACGATCTCAGTATAGGTGGCAGACTCATCCCTAGTATAAATTAAAAAATCATAATAGTGCTATAACTGCATAATATTTAATAGACTTTTATTGTTTTTATAGGCCTATTCAGGGATCTACAATATGGGTCGGTAGATAATGGATGCGCATTTTTCACACATCATCCCAGCCGCACCCTCCAATTTAACTTCCGGCGGAATCTCTACCAGCTGTTGCTTAAGGCGTTCAAACTCCCTGTCAGTCAAGCCAATGGCAACGGGTTCTGACAATACCAATGATACTTCTGCATCAACATCGGGCAGACCTTTGCCATCTTCAGGCAAATACATGGTTTCGATTTGCTCTTCTTGAGACTGGTTTTCTGCAACAGAATTATCAATGGCTGGAATATCTTTATTTGCCGGTTCTGATTTTATCTGGTCTGAATTTATCTGGCCTGAATCCATCTGACCAGTATCTATCTGAATAGGGGCAGGCTGTGTATCAGCATCCAGTGAAAGCTGAATTGCCTGTAATCCCTGGCTAATTTTTGCCGGAAAAAGGAGACCTCCAGTCAAAACAAGGAATACTAAAACAACCATGGATAGCATGACTGGTGTCAGGAATGTTCTGTTTTTGAGAAATTCGCTATCACGTGCAGCAGTCTTTACATGGCTTGATGTCACCTTATGCGTATTCCCTGCATAGGCAGCAAGCAAGGCCTTGTCCGCCAGAATATTGATACGCCTCAACAAACCTTTTGAATACTTTGAAATGGCACTCACCGCAGATGGGGAGAAAATATCCTCCGAACGATAACCGCAGGTCCGCATCCGGGAATTCAAATAATCCCTGACCTCATCTACCTTGAAAGGTGCTAATAGAAAACTATAGGTAATTCGTTCCTTTAATTGCCTGATCTCTCTTGTCGCAATCTTCTCGTCAAGTTCGGGCTGGCCAAACAGTACAATCTGTAACAATTTGTTTTGCGTGGTCTCCAGATTGCTGAGTAATCTAATTTCCTCCAGTGTGGCGACGGGCATGCCCTGAGCCTCCTCGACAAACACAACAATTTGTCGATTCTTAGCATGCCTGTCGAGCAAATAATTTTGTAGCTCGTTCATCACCTTCAAGCGATTATCCGTTTCAGTAACATTCAACTTCAATTCAAAGGCGATCGCATACAATATGTCCTCGGGAGACAAACTGGGATTGGCAAGATAGACAATCTCGACATTTTCGGGCAACTCAAGTTCCAACATCCTGCACAGCATGGTTTTTCCAGCACCAACTTCGCCCACGACTTTGACGATACCTTCACCTTCTGTGATGGCATAAATAAGTGCCTCAAGAACAGCACCACGATTTCCACCCGGGAAAAACAGACGAGTATCCGGCGTAATTTTAAAAGGTGGTTGTTTTAGTCCGAAGTATTCGTAATACATTTATTATGTCGCCTCCACATCAATACCCAGGCGCTGCATCCTGCTATAAAGTGTCGTGCGATTTAACCCAAGTAATCGCGCAGCCTTGCTTAAGTTCCCGCCACTTAGACGCATGGCTCCCAGAATATATCTTTTCTCACGTTCGCACAGCACAGCATCCAGTTGAAAAGAGCCGCCTGATAATGCCTTTTCGATTCGCGTGTACTCAGTATCCGTATCATCACTGGGCGGAATCAGAATATTTGCTTCTAACTCTGCCTGTAATTGATCGGCGCTGACTTTTTTCCCTGGATACTTGGCCCCCAATCGAATGACGATATTGCGCAATTCCCTGACGTTACCCGGAAACGAGTATTCCATTAGTAATTTCTCAGCATCTGTAGTTAGAGAGAATAAAGCTGCCCCCGCCGAATAGAGCTTGCGAAAATGATTAAGAAACAGCAAACAATCCCCTTCTCTTTCATTCAAAGGCGGCACATGCACTGTCAGGACACTGATTCGATGATATAGATCCTGACGAAACTCCCCGGCGCGCACTGCTTCTTTCAGATCCTTATTAGTCGCAGTAATAATTCTCGCTTTGGAAACTCGCGTACTGGTCTCTCCTAATCTATAATATTCACCATTCTCTAACACTCTTAAAAGTTTTGATTGAAGATTAAGTGGCAATTCACCAATCTCATCCAGAAACAAACTCCCCTCTCCAGCATCTTCAAAAAATCCTGCTCGATTTGTGGTTGCGCCTGTAAAAGCACCTTTCGCATGGCCAAACAACTGTGCTTCCAGTAATTCAGCAGTAAATGCCGCGCAATTGATAATTAAGAAAGGTGCTTCAGATCGTCCGCTTTTGTCATGTATATATTGTGCGACAAGCTCTTTGCCCGTGCCTGACTCACCTTCGATCAGGACCGGAAAAGGTGTGTCAGAAAATTGATCAAGCAACTGATGTAATGTGACTATCGCAGGACTGTCGCCAAGTAGATTACTGTCACCTTGACTCTTTTCATCCTCAGTGACTTCTGCTTCAAGCATCATCATCTGATGATTCAACCTTGCCTGTAATAATTTTACATCACAGGGTTTGGGCACAAAGTCGACGGCCCCAAGTGTTAATGCATGTTGAATATTGGCTTTTTCATTTTGACCGGAGAGCACGAGAATTTTAATGTTGTAATTGATGGCCAGTAATTCATCGATTAAGGCAAAACCTTCATCAGGCAAATGTTGCGTAGGCGGCAAGCCCAGATCGACCAAAGCCAGAGAAGGCGCTTTGTCCATTTTTTGCAAAATTGCTTTTGCTTGCGCACGACTCTCAGCAACAGTGACCTGAAAATCTTCCTCGAGCACAAGCGCCAGAGATTCGGCAATCAGTGGATCATCATCCACAAGGAGTAGTGTCGGCTTATCCTCTGTGGCTCGATCCGATTGAGCAATATCTGTTTTCGCCAAAACATTTCCCTCTACGGGATTCGAGAAAGTTTGAACATACAGGCTTGCCTCATTTTGGGCAAGTCCACGTATATAGGGAAACCCTGATTAAGTTGTGTTTGTCATCCCGATCACCAATCGTCATCTCGACTGCAAGGAGAGATCTTGATGAGATCCCTCACAAGTTCCCTCCCTGCGGTTCGGGACAGGATTCGGGACGCCTACGTGCGGATTTCTCGACCGCTCGTTCCAGGCCCGCGGTTCTACCGACTACGTCCTGTAGTCGTCACCCTATGGGGTTCGAAATGACAACTTATTCAGAGAATTATGTTTCCTAACAGTTCAATATCAGGAGTGATTACGACCTATAATCACCCAGGTTCAGGTTGTTCCAGATAGCTTCTGAGGCGGCAAATTGATTCATGGTGTAAAAATGAATACCAGGGGCACCACCCGATAGCAAGTGATCACATAACTCTGTCGTCACATCGATGCCAAACTCACGTATCGCAGGTCTATCATCACCAAACTCCTGAAGACGCTTCAATATCCAGCGTGGGATCTCCGCACCACAGGCTTCTGAAAAACGTACCAGCTGTGAACAGTTAATGATCGGCATGACCCCGGCCACAATAGGAATATCGATGCCCAGTTTTTCACAGCTATCGACAAAGCGAAAATAGGCATCCGGATTATAGAAATACTGTGTCACTGCACCATTCGTACCTGCATCGACTTTTCTTTTAAAATTTTTAAGATCCTCACTGGCATTAGCTGCCTGCGGATGAAACTCTGGATAAGCCGCCACCTCGATATGAAAATGATCGCCGGTCTCCTTACGGATAAATTCCACCAGCTCATTGGCATAGCGTAACTGCCCATAGCCCCCGGCAGAGCCAGACGGTAAATCACCACGCAACGCCACCAACTTCTTGATACCAAATGAGCGATAGCTCTCCAGAACTTCAAGGATTTCATTCGTCGTCACGCCAATACAGGAAATGTGTGGTGCTGCTTCAATGGTGGTTTTTTCACTGATGTTCTTGACTGTTTCAAAGGTGGATTCTCTGGTACTGCCACCAGCACCAAAGGTCACCGAAAAATAATCAGGATTTAATTTTGCCAGCCGCTCAACCGTTGTTTCCAGTTTAACAACGGCCTCAGGTGTTCTTGCCGGAAAAAATTCAAAGCTGAATTTCTTTGTAAATTTTTTTTGTGATTCCATAATTTAAAATCTCGTGAAAAGTTAAAAGTGAAAGGTGAAACGTTGATGTGAAGATTAGCAATCTCGACACTTCAAATTTCACGCTTCCCCCTCAACGTTTTTAATTTCTTAGTTTAATTCCCCACTGCTTACAATATGTTGTCATTCCCGCGAAAGCGGGAATCCAGTGGTTTAACTAGACTCCCGCTTTCGCGGGAGTGACGATCAATATCTCGTCAGTTTGCTACGGGGTTGTTTAGTAGCGATAGTGCTCAGGTTTATAAGGACCATCGACGGTAACATTAATGTAATCAGCCTGCTCCTGAGTCAACTGAGTCAACTTCGCACCGATACGTCCCAGATGTAATCTTGCGACCTTTTCATCAAGATGTTTCGGTAGTACATAAACGTCTTTTCCATAATCACCACCTTTGGTAAACAGTTCAATCTGCGCCAGTACCTGATTGGTGAAAGAATTGGACATGACGAAGCTTGGATGCCCTGTTGCACAACCCAGATTCACTAAACGACCTTTGGCCAACAAAATAATGCGTTTACCATCCGGGAAAATAACATGATCAACCTGTGGTTTGATCTCTTGCCACTCATATTTCTCAACCCCTGCTACATCGATCTCATTATCAAAGTGGCCGATATTACAAACGATGGCCTCGTTCTTCATCCTCACCATATGATCATGTTGAATCACACCAAAGTTACCGGTTGCGGTAACAAAGATATCTACCTGATCACAAACTTCATCCATACGCACCACACGATAACCTTCCATGGATGCCTGCAACGCACAGATCGGATCAATTTCTGTGACCCATACGGTTGCACCCAGACCACGGAGCGATTGTGCACAGCCCTTACCAACATCACCATAACCCAACACCAGAACAACCTTGCCTGCAATCATGACATCGGTTGCACGCTTGATACCATCGACCAGAGATTCCCGGCAACCATATAAATTATCAAACTTGGATTTAGTCACAGAGTCATTGACGTTAATCGCGGGAAAAGGTAATTCACCTTTCTTGACCATTTGATATAAACGCTGAACGCCAGTGGTGGTTTCTTCAGTCACACCTTGAATATTTGCCAATGTACGTGAATAAAAATCGCCGTCTTCAGCCATTTTCTTCTTGATGGCTGCGAACATCACCGTCTCTTCTTCAGAGCCAGGATTATCCAGCACACTGATATCACTTTCGGCCCTGGTGCCGAGGATCAATAACATGGTCGCATCACCGCCATCATCCAGGATCATATTTGGCGACCCACCATCACCCCATAACATCATGCGGTGGGTATAATCCCAATACTCTTCCAGGGTTTCGCCTTTAACAGCGAAGACTGAGATCTTTTGATCGGCAATGGCCGCAGCCGCGTGATCCTGTGTGGAAAAGATATTGCATGAGACCCAACGCACTTCTGCACCCAGCGCCACCAGGGTCTCGATGAGTACGGCGGTCTGAATGGTCATATGCAAAGACCCGGCAATGCGCGCGCCTTTTAAAGGTTGAGTATCGGCAAATTCTTGACGAATCGATACCAGACCTGGCATCTCGGTTTCGGCAATACGGATTTCTTTATAGCCCCATTCGGCCAGAGATAGATCAGCAACAAAATAATCAGAAAATACATCGGAAGCAGCTACGCTCATCTGGGTTTCCTCCAAATCAAGCGAGCACCGTTTGAACATGCTATCCCCCAAGCCTGGCGAATCAGAATTCGTCGCAGTGCTCCTCAGGGAGTAGTTTTACTATTATTTATCCTTTAAGAATCAGAGATTCCTAAAGGGGCGGGAATTATAGCGCTATGATTCTGGGAATCAAGCTGGCTTTGGTATAAATTTGAGTAAATCTGATAATTCACAGTAATCTCTTAGATTTGGTTTCGCCCTGTACGGCGAGTAACTTCTTTTTTGCTTGTCCAAAAAATGAAGTAACCAAGAAAAAAAGACACCCCCGATATCATGTCCTGGGGATACCCTCACAGCTGTATGATTTTTTAAGGTCACGGATACAAGACTTCCTCGACTCTGTCTCCTGATTCGTTCTACCTCCTGCATCCATGCAGTCGTGTCTTGGTTCCGCTTATTTGAACGTCCTGTTCAAATAACCTTAAAATCATTCACCTGCTCGGCACAATATAGGGGAAAATTTATCCCTGCGTTAATTGCGTAGTAGTAAGTGTTCTGCAGTTTTTATCCCCGTTGATGTCTTACTGAATTCATCTTGATGAGTAGCGAAAAATGTACAGGATGTACATTTTAGCCCACCGGATCAGGGATGAGCCTATGGGCGGCGCGTTAGTCATCAAGATGAATTCAGGAATCCGCAGGGTAAGACATTAGGGAAAGGTTCTTTTGCCTACTTTTCTATGAAGAAAAGTAGGTCGCCGAGGGGCGAAAACAAAACCAAAAAAAGAATAAAGATATTTAATTGACTGGATACTGGCATACGCCAGTATGACGATAGGAGTACAGGATTCCCGCATTCGCGAGAATGACAAATAAGAAAAATCAACCGAGATCAGACTTCAAAGCCTCAGCCTTATCCACACTCTCCCAGGGAAAATCAATATCCGTTCGCCCAAAATGTCCATACGCCGCTGTTGGTTTATAAATCGGTTGCAATAGATCCAGCATACTGATAATCCCTTTCGGTCGGAGATCAAAATGCTCTCTGACCACCGCGACTAGTCTGGATTCATCAACAGTTCCCGTTCCAAAAGTCTCAACACCGATCGAAGTTGGCTCAGCCACACCAATTGCATAAGACACTTGCACTTCGCATTTTGAAGCCAGGCCTGCGGCAACAATATTCTTTGCCACATAACGTGCAGCATAGGATGCAGAACGATCCACCTTGGAAGGATCTTTGCCTGAGAAGGCACCACCACCATGACGTGCCATACCACCATAGGTATCGACAATAATCTTGCGTCCTGTCAAACCACAATCGCCGGCAGGGCCACCGATGACAAAGCGTCCGGTCGGATTAATATGGTACAGAGTTTTCTCATGCAACCACTTTTCAGGCAGCACAGGTTTAATAATTTCTTCCATCACGGCTTCACGCAGATCTTCTGTACTAATGTCATCAGTGTGCTGCGTAGATAAAACCACGGCGTCAATCGCTACTGGCTGCCAATCTTCATAACGGAACGTTACCTGACTTTTGGCGTCAGGACGTAACCAGCTTAAGGTGCCATTTTTCCTGGCCTCGGCCTGTCTACGCACCAGGCGATGTGCAAAATCGATCGGAGCAGGCATCAAAGTATCTGTTTCATTGCAGGCGAAACCGAACATCAGACCCTGATCTCCGGCACCCTGCTCCTTGTCTTCACCTTCATCTACACCCATGGCAATGTCATCTGACTGTTTGCCCAGTCTCACCATGACATCACAACTGTGGCCATCGAAACCGATATCGGGATCGTTGTAACCGATTTCATTAACAGTCTCTCGAACAATAGATTCCAGATCGACATCGGCAGCCGTTGTCACTTCACCAGCAATCACTACCAAACCTGTGGTTACAAGGGTTTCACAGGCGATCCTTGACTTGGGATCCTGTGCAATCATCGCATCAACAATTGCGTCTGAAATCTGATCAGAAACCTTGTCCGGATGACCTTCTGAGACTGATTCTGATGTAAATAAATAATCCTTTGCCATGTGTTTAAACCCTGAAATTTAACCGCCTGTTTTGAATTGTAAAAATGCCGCGAAACTGAAATGAGCGGCGCAGTTTACCTGATTCCACTACGATTGACGATGCTATAATGAACAGATAATTATCTAATCATCTCAAAAGGGTTTATTCAACTATGGTCTTAACAGAAACACCTGTATGTAACTTTGGACAGGACGCGATAGCCTTCAGTCTGACCGGCACTGACGGCAAACTCTGGACGCTGGAGGATTGTCGTGGTGAAAACGGCACTTTGGTGATGTTCATCTGTAATCATTGCCCTTATGTAAAGGCAATTCAGGAACGTTTGTCGCGTGATACAAAAGAACTCATGGATCTTGGTGTAAACAGCGTTGCAATTATGTCTAATGACACCAATGACTATCCCGAAGATTCCTTTGAAAATATGCAAAAAATCGCTGAATACTTTGAGTATCCGTTCCCATATCTATTGGATGATAAACAAGATATTGCCAGGGCCTATGGTGCCGTCTGTACCCCGGATTTCTTCGGCTATAATGCAGACCTGAAACTACAATATCGCGGTCGTCTGGATGCCAGCCGTACCGAAGCCGCAGCAGATCATGCGACCAGAGAATTATTTGAAGCCATGAAACTGGTTGCTGTCTCAGGCAAGGGACCTGAAGATCAGATCACAGGGTTAGGCTGTTCGATTAAATGGAAAACCGGATAAAAGCCAAAGCCAAAACCTACGCAAAAAACGGTTAATCGATCCCGATATCCCTGGAATTTAGGATAAATACCCTGAAAACACCCCAAATTTGCCCCATTCTCTTGCCCGAAAACCGTGCCT
>Ga0209987_10002259_pt1 | contig 10656 bp, 8 predicted proteins | sample N074metaG_FD_182134 | JGI IMG/M metagenome (GOLD analysis project Ga0209987, IMG submission 182134) | Deep subsurface microbial communities from Kermadec Trench to uncover new lineages of life (NeLLi) - N074 metaG (SPAdes) (version 2) | ecosystem: Environmental > Aquatic > Marine > Ocean trench... | reverse complement strand
GAGCCCCCGACGGGCGGTCACGCCAACCTCGCCGCGGCGGCCACCAACCCCGTGTCGAATCTGATACAGTTTCAGATACAGGACCAATACAACTGGAGCAACCATAACTCGAGCGGCTACTCCAACGATTTCATCATCCAGTCGGTGATTCCCATCGAGCTTCCATGGAAGGCGGTGCCTCTGGTAATAACGAGAACGACCCTGCCGTATGTCTCTACCCCCGAACTTGATGGTGTCGGCCGCGAAACTGGTTTTGGCGACACCAGCTTTCTCGCCTTGTTTACACCGGATTTCGGTCTCAAAGGGCAGACGATCGGGTTTGGGCCGTCGGTGTCGATCCCCACCGCGGGAGACAATGACTTCACGGGCAGCGGCAAGTGGGAGGCCGGTCCGGCCTTCATCTATATCAACACGAAGACGTCGACACAGTGGGGTATATTCGCTTTTCAGCAATGGGATTTCGCCAGTACGAGCTCGGGCGATGCCCGCCCGTCTGTGAACAAACTCTCCATACAACCGATCCTAACCCACCACTTCGGGGAGGGCTGGTTTGTGGGGGCGCCGGATAACGCGCAAGTCTACAACTTCGAAACCAACAAGTGGACGCTGCAATTAGGACCCCAGGTGGGGAAAGTCTTTAAAATCGGCAAAACGCCGGTCAAATTGGCCGGGGCGGTATATCACAACCCGATCGATGATAATGGACCCACACCCGAGTGGACCGCCAAGATCGGCCTCACCTTGCTTTTCCCAGAGTAGGGGACCGTGGAGGACCGCGGCCGGTGGCGGGAGCTATCTCGCCACCGTTTCACCAGGGCAGGCGTCCGGCGACAATCACAGGAGACGGGGATATGAAGTTAGCCAATTACGCCATTTCGTTTTTCGCCGCTTTGATGCTTGTCGGACCCATGGCAACGCCATGCGCGGCAGGAACGGACCTGCCTGGCGGCAATCAATACCATACCAAAACCGAGAGCGGATGGGAGGTTTCGATTTCACCGCTCTATTTCTGGGGAGCGGGATTTGACGGAACCGTGGGTGTCTTCGGGGCACAGGCGGAGATGGATGTAACTCCCAAGGACCTTTATTGGGACGACCTGAGTACAGTTCTTGATGACCTCGAGGGGTACTACATGGGCGCGGGCGAAATACGAAATGGCAAGTTCGGCTTCTTCTACGACGTATACTATATTGACCTTGGGGATTACGAGCACGAGGCGGTGGGAGGTGGCATTCTAGGCGGCGAAGTCGATGTCGGTGTCGGGTTTTCGTTGTTTTTTTCGACCCTGGCCGGCACGTACCGCGCCTATGAGGATGAAACGGTGCACATTGACGTGCTGGCGGGGCTTCGTGTCTGGGACGTCGATCTGAGCATCGGTTTGGATTTGGAGGGTCTCCGCAGGGACCGCAGTGGCAATTTAGAGGAAGATGACACTTGGGTAGATCCGGTGATTGGCGTCAAGGGAGGCGTGGACATTTCCGACAACGTCTACCTTGGGGGCTGGGCGATGGTCGGAGGATTTGGTGTAGAATCCGACTTCATGTGGGATGTGTTTGGTGGCGCAGGATATAATTTCAACGACTGGCTTTCGGCATATGCAGGTTTTCGTGCTGGTGGTGTAGACTACACCAACGATTCCTTCAAATGGGACATGACGATGTATGGGCCAATGGCAGGCCTCGGAGTAAAATTCTGATCAATGAGGTGGATATGTGCCTCACAGTTCCCATTGCGTGGTGATGAGCACCCTCGGCGTGAAGGTGCCCCACAGCGCCTCGGTGATGTCCTCGACCCGGCGCACCGACACGCCAGCCAGGTACATCTCGACCAAAGCCTCTTCGACCGAGCTCTCCCGGCGCCAGTAGCGCTCGATAATCGCCGTCTCGAAGGTCTGCCGGCGCAGCTTGGGAACCTTCAGCTTGACCTCACCCGCCTCGGTGTGCAGCGAGCGGTCGTAGCTCCCCGCCCGCGTATCCTTACGCCCCGCGTTGCGTTCATAACGGCCAAGCCCCGCACAGTTGATCCGCCTCGGCATCCAGCATGGCGTTCAGTGCTTCCTCGACCGTGCCGCGGACCATCTCGCCTAGGTGATCCTTGATCCGCGCCAAGCCCGCGGCATCGTTTCGATCGGACTTGTTGATCTGCATAGAAAGCGCCGCCTTGGCATGACGCGCATCGATGCAGATCACTGGCAAGCCGAGTGCCCTGAGCTCATGCCAGAGCCAGGTCGTGGTCGGACCGGTCTCGAGACCAATACGCTTCGCGCTCCCTGCGTTCGCCTTGACGAACTCGGCAATTGCCGACGGCCCCGAGATCACCGTGCCCTCAGACACGATCCTACCACTGCCATCGACCACGCAGATCGAGGTTTCCTTGAGCGATACGTCCATTCCAACATAGAGTTCCATAGTTGCTCTCCTGATCTTTCGTTGCGTCCGACCAGCCAATGCCGGTCGTCTCTATATTACGGAAGAGCAGCGCCATTTATCGATTAGGCTCGGTCCAATCCCCGAGTTACGCCATGTGTAAAAACAAATTCTTGGAGACCGAAACGAAATATTGAGTCGTGTATTCGGCCTTCGCCGCAACAATGAATCGCCCACACCACCTTCCGGATTCAATTGTTGCCCAATTGGTCTCGGTGTCCGCGTTTCTACACAGCCAGGGTCAAACCCGGAAGTCAGTGACCACCATGAGAATGTCTCTTGTTGGGGGCAAAGCGGACCTCGATTTCGGGCGACTGGAGGTCCGTTTGTAGCCAAAAGAAGACATACTTGCGTTCCGTTTAAAGCCTTCATTGTGCCGGGCTCGACGCGGCGTGCTTGGCCCGGATCGCCTCGGCGTGGGACTGCATTTTTGCCGCCTCCGCGTTCCGTCTTATCACCCTTAGCAAGGCAGCGTACTTATCCAAATCTGTGACCAACTCGGGGTGATTCGCGCCGAACTTCGCTTCCTTAATCATGATCAAGTGCTTGAGGAGGGGTTCAACTTCGACGAGATTGCCTTGCTTAAGGTACATCATCGATAGATTGTCAAGGTTACCACCTACGAGCGGCTGATTGGCGCCTGAAGTTCCACTCCGATTTGCGAGCGATCGATTGTATACCGACTCCGCATTGACGTACCTCGTTTGCTTCGAATAGAGCCTCGCCAAGTTTCTGAGGGTCCACCCGAATTCCGAGTGCCCGGGCCCGTAAGCTCTCTCCTCGATGGCCAGCGCCCTCCTGTAGAGCGGCTCGGCTTCAGCGTAGCGACCCTGAGCAGCGTACAATACCGCCAGGTTATACAGACTAATGGCGACAAAAGGGTGGTCCGCGCCAACAGTGTTTTCCCTGATCGCCAGAGAGTGCTGTTGCAACGGCTCGGCCTCCCCATACCTACCCCGGGCACGGTAAAATACCGACAGTCTACTCAGAAAAAAGTCAGTGAACGGATCATTCGGACCAAACTCTTCCATCGCCAGCTTCAAGATTTCCTCGGCATAGGGATCGATTTCTGAGAAACGGCCTTGTCGGTACAGGGTAGTGATACTCCTGTACGCGTTCATCAACTCCAGTGACTGCCCAAACGTCGTGTGGGGTTCATAAGTCGCACCCAAGAATGCGATAGCGAGGCAGAGCATCACGCGTCGAAAATGCATGTCATTCAATCTTTCGGCGGTCGGCATCGAATCCAGTGGCTTAGTGAAGCGTATCCAACTTTAATGACAAAGACGAGCTTTTGAGGCAGTCGGTAAATGACTGCTTCGGGTCAAAACTCCCCGTACACCAAGGGTGTCAGTTACGTCTGGACCTGGGGGGTAAGCAGACATAAACAGGCGAAAAGCGGACATTGCCTCACGAAGGTCCGTTAGGCACCTAATGCCTCGGCGACCTGACATGCTCGACCACGTCGCCGCTGATGAATCCCTGGATCGACTTAGGAGCGGGCGCTGATCGCCATCTTCGACTAACTGCCAGGTGTAGCCTACCCCATCCTCGACCGCATCGTCCACAATGCCCACAGACTGGAACTCGACGGACCCTCCATGCGGAAGATCAAGGCCGACAAAAACCGCCCCGCCACCATTGACCAGGCACAAGGAAAATGACATCAACCGATCACCCAATGGCGACGATCACGCCCGCCAAATCGGACCGCTGAAAAAGTGGCCGCTTTAAATCGGTATGGGTGGCCGCTTTCCCGTCGGAATCGCTGGCCGCTTTCGTCGGAATGCGCACATCCAGCCACGTTGTCCGGATTCATCGGAAGATGTAGTCTGTTCAAATAGATCTCTTTCCGGCAAGCCTGCGGTATGGGTCGATCGCGAAATGAGCATCCGGAGCCACGGATTGGATGGCCGACATCGTAAAAAAAGTCGCCCTGTGGGGCCTAGGGCTAATTCTCTTGTCGGCAGCCGGCGTCGCCGTATTCCTGGTGGTTGCCGGGGACGATTTTTACCGCTGGGCGGCCGAAGGGCTCCTCGAGGACGCCCTCGATCGTAAGGTCGAGATCGACGGATCCTTCTCCCTTGACCTTGGATTGGAACCCACTCTCGTTGTTACCGACCTTTGGATCGGGAATGCCACCTGGGCCGAAAAGCCGGAGATGGTGCGTGTAAAGCACGTCGAGGTCCAGGTTGCTCTCAAGCCGCTCCTTTCAGGAATCGTCCAGGTGCCACGGTTGGTTGTCGAGGGTTTGACCCTCGATCTGGAAACGGGCCCTGACGGCGCAGGCAATTGGGAGATCGCGAGCAGCGAGGACGAGAAAACGGCCGTCCGGGAGGACCTGTTTTACCCGCTGTTCGAGTTCATCTCGCTGAAGGACGTTGTCATCGCCTACAGGGATCGGAAAAGCGGGAGGGACACGGAGATCCTTCTTCGAAGCTTTCAGAAGGATCGGCCTTCAGGAGATTCAGGCTTCGCCATCCAAGGAGAAGGCCGCATCAACCAAATCGCATTCGGAATCAAGGGCCGTTTCGGCTCGCTCGAAGACGCGTTGGCCGCCACGGCGCCCTATCCCCTCGAGCTGACCCTAGATACCGAAGGCATGGTGGCTAAACTCAAGGGCACGGCTGAGAACTTCCCCCATGCGGAAGGCTTCGACATGACCTTCACCGCGCGGGCAGCGTCGATCGGCCAGGTCCTGAAAACCTTGGGGAGCGAGCTGGAGTTGGAGGGCCGGGCCGAGGCCTCTGCACGGCTGAAGGGCGATCTGGAATCGCTCTCCGCCGAAGACGTCGTCTTCGAGATCGTCGAGCAATCCGGACAAGTGTTTCAGGTGAAAGGATCGATATCCGATCTCTGGAGCGCGACAGGCCTGGATTTGCGATTTACCGGAAAGCTTGGTCCGGACAGTCTTCGTCCGATGCACAACCTACCTAACGGGCTACAGGCTGTTGTGAACGGCGTCGCACGGCTGGACGTCACCGGTCGGGTAAAAGGCGACCTGGAGGCTCCAGCTATCGAAAACCTGGACGTGCAGTTGACGCACCGTTCCGGCGCGAACTTCTCGCTCCAGGGTCACCTGTCTTTGGATCTATCCGGAGACGGCCTGACACTGATTGGGCTTGAAACCACGAGTGTCCTGTTCGTACCCAGCCCGGCCTTGTTGGAGCAGTCGCTAGGGACGAAGTTGCCCGATATGGGCGCGATCCATGTGACCGCCGGCCTGTCCATGAAAGAGGACTGGATCACGCTTAGCTCGTTCAAGGCAGAGGCCGAGTCTTTCGGAGGATTGCGACTGAGCGCTGAAGGCCGGATGGGCAAACTTCTGAAGGGAAAGCTCGATCTCGATCCGCAGCTCGACCTGTCGGCATCCATTAAAAAAAGCCGGCCGCTCGTGGGTCTATTTGCGGGGTTCTTCGAGGAAGCAAGGCCATCCGCCACAGGCTCCGACGATGACCTGATCTTGTTGATACAACAAAGGCTCAGATCCTTAGGGTTACACCCCGGTCCCGTTGACGGAAAGATGGGACCGCATACCCGCGCTGCGATTGAAACCTACCAAGCCAAGCATGGCCTGACTATCGACGGTGAAGCCACGGCAGAATTGTTGCACCGTCTCCAACGTGAGCCCGGTATTGAGGGCCCACCGGCAGCGCTTGAAACTGATCACATAAAGCCGCGAACTGCGACCTTCGAAGCGGCCTTGCCGGAGCTTGGACCGATCATGGCCTCAATGCGGCTGTCTGGCCGGGAAGGCACCTATCGGATTGACGACCTGCGTTTTACAATCGGCACGAAGACCTCGCTTTGGATCGAGGCTTCAGGTGCCCTGGAGACCCTTCGCCCCGAACAGCAACATCCCCTGGAAGGCCTTGTACTGAAGGTGGCCTTCGCCCTGCCGTCGAGCAAGGCGTTTTCACATTTGATCCCGCCCGACATGCCAGAGTTGCGAAAGATAACGGGACGCTTCGACGTCGGGGGCTCACCGGAGGCGCTTTCGATCTCCAAGGCCCGAATCGAGGCTGAAGGGCCCGGTGGTCTGGCCGGGGTTGCCACCGGTCAGATCGGCAGTTTGTCGCTCGTGCCGGGCTTTGCGATGAAAAATCTCGCAGTCGAACTGGAGATTCAGTCCCCCAGCACCAAAGACCTAACCCAGACTGTTGGCTTTCACCTTCCGGAACTTGGGGCCATTCGAGCCAAGGCGACCTTGGTCGATCGCGGCGATCTGTTTGCCGTGACCGGGATAGATGCCTCGATCGGGCCTGAGGAAAAACCTGCGGTCCATGCCACCGGTGAGATCGGCGACCTGCTGGCGCTGAAGCAGGTCGCTGTGAATGGGAGTTTCGAGGTGCCCATCGCACGTTTGCTCAGCCTGGATATACCGGCGGAAAAACCCTCACTGGGGGAAATCCGCGGTCAGTTCGATCTGTCGGACGCCGACGGAAGTCTGGGCCTCGAGAAGCTGAACGCGGAGGCCATCAATACGGACCTTTTCTCTCTTTCAGTTGAGGGCCTGTTCGACGATTTGCTGCAACGCGACGGTCTCAATTTCCAGGTCTCGCTGGAGGTTCCGGATCCCGCGACGCTAGGCCGGCGGATTGGTTTCGATGTCGGAAGACTAGGGGCGTTCTTCTTCACGGGCCACGTCTCAGGCGGTGATGAAAAGTTTCTTGCCGAAGGCAAGGCTCAAGTCGGCCAGACTGAATTTTCCGGCACGCTATCGGGAAGCATCAAGGATACGCGGCCGGTTATAAGCGCAAAGCTCAGGTCTCCGGTGTTCCACTTCGCTGATTTCGGCCTCCTACCCGAAGCCGATGCAGAGAAGGTTGATCAAGAGTTGGAGCATAGGCTTTTTAGTGGCGAGCCGATCCCATTTGGGTTCTTCAAGGGCTTAGACCTGGACCTCCACGTGCTTCTGGACCAGCTGGAGGGCGTTGCCCTCGATATCGACAAGGCCGAAGCGCAGATAAACCTCAAGGACGGCTTGCTGAAAATTGATCCGCTCCAGTTCCACTTCGTGGGTGGCAGTGTGGTGGCGCATCTTGTCGCTAACGCGGATGCACAGGACCCCAAGGTAAGCCTCCGGCTCGAAGCCGATGACGTGGATTTAGGTGACCTGCTGGCGCAGGTAGAGATCGATGTCCCCTTGGATGGAGAATTGGATATGGTCCTCGATCTGAAGGCGGCCGGCGCCTCCCCACGGGCGCTCACCTCCTCTCTGGAGGGCGCATGGGATATGGCCATCTCACGGGGCCACATTCGCACTAGTCTCCTGGACTTGGCGGCGATCGACCTCGTCCATTGGATGGTTTCGGATTCAAAACGGAAAGGCTATTCCGATTTGAACTGCTTCATCCTGCGCATCGATTTTCATGAGGGCCTGGGCAAAATCGAAAGGCAGCTCCTCGACACGACCAACGTCTTGGCTCTTGGCAAGGGCGACATCAACCTTCGGGAAGAGACCATCTACATTAAGGTCGACCCGCATGCAAAGAAGACCCGATTCATAGAATTAACGACACCGTTCTCGATAGAGGGACCGCTGTCGAGCCCTTCGGTAAAAGTCGGGGGGGTTAACGCGCGAATGCTCGGCGAGATTCTTCTGGCCCCAATAAACCTGCTGGGTTCGGTGTTGCTGCCCTTTGTGCATGATCGCGGGAAGGATCCCAATAATCCCTGCCTCACTCTTGAGGCTGGCAACCCGGCGGGATGAATTGTCAAGACCAGCTCAGTTTTAGCCAGGCTAGATGTGTGAGTGAACGACCAATGTCATCAGTCCGGTAGCCCGCTTCGGGTCGATATTCACCCGCATCTTTCGTGGGGACGGCCACTTCCGGGTTGGGTTTTGGTTGTGTCGAAACCTTTGTTTAGCAATAACCGGAGTTTTTTTGCGACCGACCCAGCCGGTAAATTGGGCATTGGCCGGCTTGGTACTCGGAATCGCTTTTAGGGCCGGGAAATGGGTTTATGAAGGGCCTGTGAGTGGGTCGTCGGCAAGCGCAAGGAGGGCGCTATGCCCCCATCGCTTGGATCAGCGGGCGGATACCGATGATGTTCATGACCCGCGTCAAATTATAGGCGAGCACGCTCAGTGTCATCTCCGTGCGCACGTTCTTCAGCCGCTTCATCAGGAAATGGGTCGCGCCCATCCGCGCCTTGATCGTACCAAAGGGATGCTCGACCGTCTCGCGCCGCTGACGCATGGCCTGGGGGTTCTCATCGAGCCGCCTCTGGACGGCCTCAAGGACGTGTTCGTGCTCGCAGCGGGTGATCCGGCGCTCCTTGCCCGTCGTGCAACGGTCCTTGATGGCGCAGTTCTGGCAGGCGTTGGTCCAGTAACGGCGCAGGGTCAGCCCGTTCTCCCGGTTCGTGTAGTGGTGGACCAAACGCTCCCCAGCAGGGCACAGATAGACATCGTCCGCGGCCAGGTACCAGACGGCCGGTCAGCCACATGACCTCGATATTGCGCCCCGCCTCCCGTTCCAGCCGCCGGCTCGACTGAACCCGGTTCAGATAACCGTAGATGTAGAGCTTCAGAAGAACCGAGGGGTGGTAGGAAGGCCGGCCCGTCACTTTCGGCGCAACGACGAACCGATGATTTTCACACCGGAGGCGTTGGACGGCGTGCCTCACATATTGGTCGATGACCGAGAGCCAGACTGCGGCGCCTATCGCTGCAATCACTGATCTACCAGTGCATCCAGGGGGATCAGGTCGAGATATCGGGCGGAAAGGCTCGCGTGGTTCAACAGAGCCCAGTCGTTGCTCGTGTTCTCGTATGGCTGGCCACCCGGCTTGAGGACCGGCTCACCTTCCTCTCTCTGGCTGACCAGCACGTAGTGGATTCGCCGGAGGTGCACGCCGTCGGAAAATCCAAACCTGTGCCATATGCCTGCGAACCACTCGGCTTCTCGTTGCCGACCTGGAACACCGGCATAGAAGGGGTCATTCTGTACAGCCAAGGCTACGAGGTCCTTTGTTGATCTGCCGATCTGTTTGGCAAGCTGTTTGATTGCGTCGTAGTCAAGCATCGGTCGCCTCCACCTTGAGGCCCCGGCGCTCGCACTCCTCGATCAACACCTCGGTCGAGACGGTTCTGAGCATGTCCTTCAGGACTGATCCGCTCGCGGGATTCGGCTTGCCATTGGTCCTGGGGAATTCCCCACTCGGTCGGGCTGAGGTGGGGAATTCCCCACCTAGGAGTTCACGCCGATACGTTCCGACTGTCTTGTGGTCAACCCTGGCGACCTTGGCGATCTTGCGGTTGGTCCACTTGGACCACTCGTCATCGCGGAGCAGGCGCTCGACCGCGCGGCGCTTGTCGGCTTGGGTTCGGCGCAGTCCATGAGAAGCATTGGACCCGATGCCATGAAGGATGGCTTGGCGTGCATCGCCTTCCAGCACCTCGGCGTCGATGGTCTCGTGTTCGAGCTTCCGGGCTGCTTCAACTCGGTGGAACCCATCGCCAAGCCAGTAGCCGGTGCCGTCGTGGTAGACCACCACGGGCGGGAAGGCCGCCACCGGCCGCCATTTCGTCGGCGTAGTCGCGCACGACATTGGGCTTCATCTCGACGCGCATCTGGGCGCCGCCGTCTTGGATGTCGGAGAGGGCGATCATTGTCATGACGCCGCCCCCCATATTCTTGGGGCTTGCCGATTTGGCGGCGGGAATTCATTTGGTGGGAATGGGAAATGGCAGGTGTCCAACTTTCGCTGTGCGCGCTCAATTGGTGGGACACTCGGTCCCGGAATGTTGCGGAAAGCTATGGAACGTGAGACCGTCCCACCGAGCGCTAAGTCATTGGAAACCGTGAATTGAAGCGCTCTATGTTGGAATGGACGTATCGCTCAAGGAGACCTCGATCTGCGTGGTCGATGGTAGCGGAGAGATCGTGTCTGAAGGTACGGTGATTTCGGAACCGGCGGCGATTGCCGCGTTCATCGAGGCAAAGGCAGGCAGCGCGCTGCGCATCGGGTTGGAGACCGGTCCGACCACGACTTGGCTCTGGCATGAGCTGCGGGCGCTCGGCTTGCCGGTGATCTGCATCGATGCGCGTCATGCCAAGGCGGCGCTTTCTATGCAGATCAACAAGTCCGATCGAAACGATGCCGCGGGCCTGGCCCGGATCATGCAGTGCGGTTGGTACAAGGAGGTCCAGGTCAAGAGCGTGTCGTGTCATGAGCTCCGGGCGGTGCTGAACAGCCGGGCCCAGTTGGTCAAGATCAAGC
>Ga0209987_10002257_pt1 | contig 10659 bp, 7 predicted proteins | sample N074metaG_FD_182134 | JGI IMG/M metagenome (GOLD analysis project Ga0209987, IMG submission 182134) | Deep subsurface microbial communities from Kermadec Trench to uncover new lineages of life (NeLLi) - N074 metaG (SPAdes) (version 2) | ecosystem: Environmental > Aquatic > Marine > Ocean trench... | reverse complement strand
AATCCGCCGTCGAGTCATGCGGTGCTTCGTCACGACTGATTTTCCTGACCTTTGGGTTCCGCTCGGACGCGTATTCGTAAAGCGTACGGCGCGGGCCACCGATATTGAGCACGCCGGTGGCAGAGCCCATGGCCGCCTTCAGTATTTTCGGCGCGACCTCGTCGACATATTGTTTGGAAGACCACTTGTCCGCAAACGCAGCAGGGTATTGAAAAATACTTGCACCAAAACTGGTTCGAATAATCAGGTGATTGGCAACCGCGCGAACCGCAGCCTCGCCTGCGAGCTTGGTCCACGCGTATAGATTCGAGGGCAGCACTTCGTCGCTCTCGGAGTAGTTGCCCCGATCGCCTTTGTAGACGTAATCTGATGATATATAGACGAGCCTCATTTGCGACCCAAGGCATGCCTGCGCCAGATTAACAGTACCCTTGATGTTCACATTCAGTGCGTCAGACGGGTCGGCTTCAATGTCTCGATTGTTGGTTACAGCCGCCGCGTGAATGATCACGTCTGGAGAGAGCCTGTCCACATACTTGGCTACGGCAGATGCGTCGGTGACATCCAGTTCGCTCCGACGCGGCGCAACCAGGTCTGCGCCCAACTTCAACAATTCAATTCCCAGGAGGCCGGTTCCGCCCGTCAACAGTATTCGCACTATTCCAACTCCGTGCCTTGTTACCCGTTTCGGGCACTAAGTGCGAATGGTACAGCAGAGACACAGAAATTCGACTGATTTTTAGGTGAGATTCCGGCATGATTCCAGCCACGAGGCGCTCCTGCCACAGTCAATCCGCAAGCACCGATGGGCCAGGAAACTCATGAGAAAACTGCTCAACAAGTTATTGATCAAGTTTGGCATTCTGATCACCAAGGCACCGGTGTTGCTGGCCAATCAAGAGCTCTCAACGTCAGACTCGTTTCCGGTCGAACTCACAGAAAAAATTTCGGTTGGTACACCCACGGACACTCCGGACAACGAGCTGTTCGACATTTTTTCCTCCGACACGGACGTCCACAAGTGGCATCACTATTTCAACATATATTCGAAACATTTCGAGCAGTATCGAGACCGTCCGATTCGCATGCTCGAGATCGGCGTCTTCAGGGGCGGTTCGTTACGGATGTGGAAAAACTATTTTCACGCCGACTCGACGATCGTCGGCATCGATATCGACAAGTCATGCCAGGCACACGAAATTGCCGATAAAAACGTTTACGTTCGAATCGGCAGCCAGGCAGATCCAAATTTTCTCGGCAAGGTAAACGCAGAATTCGGCCCCTTCGACATCATTCTCGATGATGGCAGCCACAAAACACACCACCAGATTGTCAGCTTCGGCGCGTTATTCAGATCGGCACTGCAAGACGGCGGCTGCTATATGGTCGAGGATACGCACTCCAATTACTGGCTCAAACACGTCGATAGCGGCGAGACTTTTATCGATCTGGCGAAGCAGATGGTCGACATGCTTCACGAACCGTACCTCGGCCGCAAAGAAACGAATTTTCGCCAGGGCCACGTTGACGCAGTAGCTCAAATCGAGTTGAGTTACCTGAGCGCCAATCTTTCAGGAATCGCTTTCTACGATTCCATCGTTGTATTCGACAAAAAGAAACACTTCCTGCCGAAGAACGAATTGCGGTAATCTGTGATGTAAACGTAAGCGTCGCGACGCGTTACCAATCTTGGGGCAATTCCACTCACAGCCGTCAGTGGACAATCTGAAGGTACCGCTTTAGACTAATTCTGACATTTGATGTACCGATTGTGGAGAACAAGAATGAAGAATAACTCCTGCGCTGCCATGCTCCTGCTCATCATGATCCTGATTTTTCCCGGCCCCAACGCGCGGGCCGACGATCCAGAGGGGACGCTGGAGAAAATCGCGAGAACCGGCGAGTTCGTGATCGGTTACCGTACTGACGCGAGCCCATTGTCCTACGAGAACGCAGACGGTCAGCCGTCAGGATATTCGGTCGATCTGTGCCGGCGAATCGCGGCTGGTATCAAAGTGCATCTCGGCAAAGACGATATCGAAACGAAATTCGTTCCTGTCAAATCAAGTGAGCGCTTATCGGCTGTCGTTTCTGGCAAGATTGACATCGAGTGTGGTTCAACCACGATTACTTTGTCACGCCAGAAGCAGGTTGACTTCACGCTGCCGACATTCGTGACCGGTGGGAGCGTACTGTCGCTTGCCAAGTCCGGCATACAGGACATGTCCGGTTTGTCCGGCAAGAAGGTTGGGGTTGTGAAAGGAACATCGACGGTCGCGCCACTACGGAAATATTTGCAACAAAACCTGATCGACGCGGAGGTTTTTGTAGTCGACGACCGGAAAGAAGGCATGGAACGGCTCAACCGGGGCAGTATCGACGCGTTTGCTTCGGATCAGATCGTATTGATTGGTCAGGTAATCGAAGCACTCCATCCGAAGCAGTACTCGCTTGTGACTGAGACATTTTCTTACGAACCTTATGGACTTGTGGTACGACGAAACGACGCCGATTTTCGGCTCGTTGCCAACAGGTCTCTAGTTCAGTTGTACCGCAGCGGGCAACACATTCAAATATTCAATAAATGGATTGGTCGCATTGGCATTCGCCCATCACCCATTCTTGTTGCGATGTACCAGCTCAACACTCTTCCCGATTAGGCAGAGGCGCTACGAGTAATATGGTGGCCAGGGGCTGCGCCGAACCACCGACATGCGGATTTTCAGTTTGATTGTGCAGGCTCTTTGGTTACTATTTTCAATAGGTTACCGGGATGCCCGTTGCTCAATTTGCATAACTGTGCGCGACGGTGCACAACTGATTCACGCAATGCTCACGCATCGTGTCCGGCGCTGATAGCGTCGGCGCCGTTGGGCCGGTCTGATGGTCGAAATAAAAGGACCTGCCTCGCGGTCCTGTGTATCGAACAATAACTATCAACTGAGCCGTCCGCGACGTAAGAGAGCTGTTAAGTGAAAGCATCCAACCTGCTGGTCAAATGCCTGGAAGAAGAAGGCATCGAATACATATTCGGCGTACCCGGCGAGGAAAACGCCGACTTCATGATGTCCCTTGAAGAATCAACGAAAATCAAATTCATTTTGACGCGCCACGAGCAGGGTGCTGCGTTCATGGCCGAGATCTACGGCCGCCTTACGGGTAATCCCGCGGTAGCACTGGGTACACTCGGGCCCGGCGCAACAAACCTGATCACGGGCGTGGCCGATTCCAACATGGATCGCGCGCCGATGCTCGTACTGACAGGCCAGGGCTCGACGGACCGCCTGCATAAAGAGTCGCACCAGATCATGGACGTCGTAAGCATGTTCAAGCCCGTCACAAAATGGGCGACCACAATTCTGCATCCCGACACTATCCCGGAGATCGTCCGCAAGGCGGTGCGGCTCGCGCGCACCGAGAAGCCCGGTGCCGTGCACATCGAACTGCCTGAAGATATTGCTGCAATGGACACGAGTTCTACCCCGCTGACGCCGCGACGATTTCGCCGTGCCGTGCCCGATGACAAGATCGTCAATCAGGCCTTTGAAATGCTGAAGAAAGCGAAGCGCCCGGTCATCATCGCCGGCAACGGCTGCATTCGACGCCGAGCGAGCAAGCAGCTGCGGTTACTGTGCGAAAAAACCGGCATCGGTGTGATCAGCACCTTCATGGCCAAGGGCTGTGTGGATATGGACGCTGACTACTGCCTCTATACCGTGGGTCTGGGTACTAAGGATCGGGTCAACGCTGCGATCGATGACGCTGACCTTGTGATTACACTCGGCTTCGACATGGTCGAGTACCACCCGCAGCTTTGGAACTCGAACAAGGACAACTGTATCCTGCATGCCGATTTCCTGCCGGCGGAGATCGACGAGCACTACGATCCTGAAACCGAACTGATCGGCGACCTCGCACACACACTCTGGATGCTCAATAAGCGACTCGACGAGCACGGCCCGCTAGCTTTTGAACTTGAACAGCAGCGCCGCATCCGCGCAGACATGGCGGACGATTTCGCTGAGCACAAGGACGACCTCACCGAGGGCACGATACGGCCGCAAAAGGTGCTGTGGGATGTCCGCCAGGTCATGGGGCCGCATGACATCCTGTTGTCCGATGTGGGCGCCCACAAAATGTGGATCGCCCGTCACTATCACTGTCATGAGCCGAATACTTGCCTGATCCCGAATGGCTTTTGCTCGATGGGCTTTGCGCTTCCCGGCGCGATCGCCGCAAGTATCGTGCACCCTGATCGGCGTATCCTTAGCATTTGCGGCGACGCTGGCTTCCTGATGAACGTGCAGGAAATGGAAACAGCGACACGTATCGGTAGCAATATCGTCGTGATGGTCTGGGAAGACAATGAGTACGGATTGATCGCCTGGAAACAGGAGGGCCAATTCGGTCGCCACACTGACCTCGCCTTTGGCAATCCGGATTGGGAACTGCTCGCGAAGGCCTTCGGTTGGCACGGTCACTTCGTAAGAAATGCTGCCGACCTTAAGGGCGAACTGGAGGCCGCCTTTATTGAGCAGGGACCGAGCCTCGTGGTCATTCCCATCGATTATCGCGAGAACGAGCTACTGACAAAGAAACTGGGAGAGATCCAGTGCGTGATCTGATGCTGGAATCGTCGCGTCCCGCCGTCGGCACGTTGGCTGTCAATTCACCCTACGACGGTCGCGAACTGGACCAACTCGCAACGAGCGGCCTGGAGCATGTCGACGATGCGCTGGCAGCAGCCCACGCGTTGTTCCGTGATCGCAGCAGCTGGTTGTCAATTCCGCAGCGCCTGGAAATCCTCGCCAGGACGGCGGAGATCATGGCGTCTGAGGTCGAGGAGCTGACCCTTGTGGCGGCGAGCGAAGGCGGCAAGCCGTATTCCGATTCGAAGGTCGAAGTCATCCGCGCCATCGACGGCGTGCACCTGTGCGCGGAGACGTTGCGCAGCCACCCCGGTGACGTAATCCCGATCGGCACGACCCCGGCAACGGTCGGAAGGATTGCGTTTACGCGCAAGGAACCGATCGGTGTCGTCGTCGCCGTGAGTGCATTCAATCATCCGCTCAACCTGATCGTGCACCAGGTCGGCCCGGCGGTAGCCAGCGGTTGCCCGGTTGTCGTCAAGCCTGCTGCAGATACGCCGTTGTCCTGCATCCGCTTTGTCGAGATTCTTCGCGAAGCCGGTCTGCCGGATGCATGGGCACAGGTCGTTATCACTGACGACCGCGCAGCGGCTGAAGCACTGGTCACGGACCCGCGAGTGGGTTTCTTCAGCTTCATTGGCAGCGCCCGCGTTGGCTGGATGCTGCGCTCGAAGTTAGCGCCTGGCGCACGCTGTGCGCTCGAACACGGAGGCGCTGCTCCGGTAATACTCGCGCCGCCCTACGATCGTGAAGCCGCGTTGACCGCCATCCTCAAAGGTGGTTTCTACCACGCCGGCCAAGTGTGCGTGTCGGTACAAAGGCTGTACATTCCGAAATCCGAGGCAAAGGAATTTGCCAAAGCGCTGGCTGCCCGCGCAGCCGACCTGAAGGTCGGTGCGCCCGAAGAGCCGACGACCGAGGTGGGCCCATTGATTCGGAGTGCGGAAGTCACGCGTGTCGCCGATTGGGTCGATGAAGCAGTAGCGGCAGGGGCGCAGCTGTTGACCGGCGGCAAGGCGATTTCCGACAGCTGCTACGCTCCGACCGTGCTTCTCGATCCGCCCGCGGACGTCCGGGTCAGCAAGCTCGAGATTTTCGGTCCGGTCGTCTGCGTGTACGGCTACGACGACCTCGATGCGGCGGTGGCAGAGGCCAATGCCCTGCCCGTCGCCTTCCAGGCTGCCGTGTTCAGCAACGACATCGACCAGTCGATGCGACTGTACAAGCAACTGGACGCGTCGGCCGTCATGATCAACGACCACTCGGCGTTCCGCGATGATGTCATGCCGTTCGCAGGCCTGCGCGAATCGGGTCTCGGCGTAGGCGGTATCCCCTACACGATGCACGACATGCAGATCGACAAGATGTTGGTCATCAAGTCAGCCGACCTCTGACAGGGAGTCTATCAATGAGCGAAACACTCGAAATGGGCCTGTTCTTGATGCAGGCACTTGCCACACTATTCGTCTTCGTCATCGGCGTCGGCATCCTTGCCGTCATTATCATGTACATCGTCGACAGGACTCAGACGAGCCACACCGTGCGCCGCAACTTCCCCGTCGTCGGCCGCTTCCGATACCTCTTCGAGCGCATGGGTGAGTTCTTTCGGCAATATTTCTTTGCGCTCGACCGCGAGGAGATGCCATTCAACCGGGCGCAACGCTCCTGGGTGTACCGCGCCTCGAAAGGTGTCGACAGTACAGTCGCGTTCGGCTCCACGTTGAACCTGTCGCCGACCGGCACGCCGATCTTCGTCAACTGCCCGTACCCGACGCTCGAGGAAGACGCGGTGCCCACGTCGCCACTTACGATCGGACCCTACGCGCGCCAACCCTACGACGCGAAATCCGTTTTCAATCTGTCGGGCATGAGTTACGGCGCCATATCGAAACCGGCGGTGCTCGCGTTGTCGAACGGCTCGCGCATGGCCGGCATCTGGATGAACACAGGGGAAGGCGGGCTGTCGCCGTGGCACCTCGAGGGCGGTGCGGACATCGTGTTCCAGATCGGCACGGCCAAGTACGGTGTCCGGGATGAAAACGGCAAACTCGATGACGACAAGCTGCGTGCCGTGGCCGCGCACAACACCGTGAAAATGATTGAGCTCAAGCTGAGCCAGGGCGCGAAACCCGGCAAAGGCGGCATATTGCCAGGCGGAAAAGTGACCGAGGAGATCGCAGCGATCCGCGGCATTCCGGCTGGCGACAGCTCGATCAGTCCCAACAGGCATCCGGAGATCAACTCGGCAAGTGACCTGCTCGACATGATCAACCATATCCGCGAAGTAACGGGGTTGCCTACCGGCTTCAAGGCCGTCATCGGCGCCTACGGCTGGCTCGACGAGCTATTCGCCGAAATTCGTGAACGCGGCATCGAGACGGCACCCGACTTCATCACGGTCGACAGTGGTGATGGTGGCACAGGTGCAGCACCGATGAGCCTGATCGACAACGTCGGTTTGCCACTCAAGGAGAGCCTGCCACTGGTCGTCGACAAACTCAGCGAGTATGGCCTGCGCGAACGTGTCAAAGTCGTCGCGAGCGGCAAACTAATCAACCCGTCGGACGCGGCTTGGGCCCTCTGCCTGGGCGCAGACTTCATCAACTCGGCGCGCGGTTTCATGTTCGCGCTTGGCTGCATCCAGGCACTGCAGTGCAACAAGAACACCTGTCCAACCGGTATCACTACACATGACAAAAAGCTTCAGCGCGGGCTTGTGCCCGCGGACAAGGCGGAGCGTGTTCGGCGTTACTCCGAGACGATGCGCAAGGAAATTGGCGTCATCGCCCATTCATGCGGCGTTCCCGAACCGCGGCTGCTGCGGCGTTATCATTGCCGCATCGTCCAGGGAGATGGGCGTTCTATTCCGCTCGACGAAATCTACCCTGACGTCCATAGCGCCTACGGAACCTGATGGATTTAACGCCCGACGCGTAGTTAACGAACAACGCGGCAAGCGGGCTTGGAAGGCCGCTCGTAACTCTCTGAAAAATAAAGAGGAAAGTGGCGCGATTGTTATTGTTGAACTGAGTCTTGGGCAAGAAGCCTTAGACTGCGCCGCAGACAACTCAGCGTCAATATGTGCATCGACACCTCCGCTTGTTACTACCTCAGATGCGTATTTCTTAGGGGGAAGCATCGCTTTGCTGGTCACTCCTATGGGCGGATTTCGTGCGTCCAAAACGCTACGTTTTTCGGCAAACATGGCTACCGAATCTCCAGCCAACTTGAGGCGATTCAGACTGCTTAACAATACCGTTGGTGTTTTTCGCGTTTCAACAGACGAATTGGCTCGTAGCTAACTCGCGTTCTCGATGCCAAATGTCTTCATTTGGTATGCCAGGGTGGAAGGCTTCATGCCCAACAGCTCTGCGGCGCCATCCGGGCCCCAAATTATCCAGTTCGCATGCTGCAATGCTGCAATCAGGTTTGCCTTTTCGAGTTCCCTGAATTCTGTAACGGTAACGAATTCGGACACTTCTTCTGCCGATGGCGTTGTTGCCAGTCGTTTCTCAGCGGACACATCTGACAAGGCTAGATCCAGCCTGAGACGGCCGCCGGGGGACAGAATTACTGCGCGTTCCATGACATTCTTAAGTTCGCGGATATTTCCAGGCCATTCTTGTCCTTCAAGGATAGCCGCCTGACTTTGTGTGATCCGTAGCGGTTCGCGCCCTAGCTCGCGACATATGGATTGCAGAAAGTGTGTTGCAAGAGGTATTACGTCATCCAGACGATCGCGAAGCGGCGGAACCTCCAATGGAAAAACGCTAAGCCGATAAAAAAGATCTTCCCGAAATCGTCCGGCCTTGATTTCATCCATCAGATCCCGATTGGTAGCAGAGACAATACGCACATCCACTGTCATTGTTTTATCATCGCCAACACGCTCGAATTCGCCTTCCTGCAGTGCACGCAAAAGTTTTCCCTGTTGCGACAATGGAATCTCGCCAACCTCATCGAGAAACAGCGTGCCACCATCCGCAAGCTGAAGACGACCTACCCGGTCCTGATGCGCACCAGTAAACGCGCCTCGAACATGACCAAAGAATTCGCTCTCAAATAAATCTTTCGGAATTGAAGCACAGTTGACTTTCACGAGTGGCCTTTCGGCTCTGTTACTTTTGGTGTGAATGGCACGGGCAATCATTTCTTTGCCGACACCCGATTCGCCAAGTATCAGGACACTGGCCGATGTCGCGGCAACAGCTTCAATTTGAGCAAGCGCGCGTTTCAGCGCCTGGCTCTCTCCGATGATTTCTCCAAAATTGACGGTGATGTTGATTTCGTCCCGCAGATAGTCACGCTCCTGTTCCAGTTGCTCGGTTAGAGTCTTGATTTCTTCATATGCTTCTTCACGCTGCCTTTCGACTTCCCTGCGTTTTGAGACATCCCGGAAGATCACAACTGCACCGTTCGGTTTACCGTCTGTCATGATCGGTGTACTCGTGTATTCGACGGGTATCGCAGAACCGTTCGTATGCCAGAACACCTCGTCGTCCACCCGGTGAACCTTGCCGTCAGTGATCGCCGCGTAAATCGGACATTCTTCGCGAGGGTAGGACGAACCATCAGCGTGTGAGTGATGGTGCACCTCATGCGCCCGTTGACCGTGTACGTCACCGACGTGCCAGCCAAGAATCTCGGTTGAGGCAGCATTGCCGAAAGTTATTCGGCCCTCACTGTCCAGACCGTATATGCCCTCACCCGCAGCATCGAGAATGAGTTGATGCGCAATCTGCAACTTAGACAGTTCGTCGTGGGCCTTCTCGCGTTGGCGCTCGATTTCTTTACGCTGTGAAATGTCACGAAATATGACAACCGCTCCGTTCGGCTTACCGTCCTGCATGATCGGTGTACTAACGTATTCGACCGGAATACATGAACCGTCGACATGCCAAAACACCTCATTGTCGACACGGTGAATTTCACCGTCATAGAACGCCGCGTAGATCAGACATTCATCCAACGGGTACGGCGACCCATCAGCGTGCGAGTGGTGATGTACATCGTGGGCACGTTTTCCGCGTACATCTTCGATTTTCCAGCCAAGAATTTTCGTCGCAGCGGCATTGCTGAATGTAAACCTGCCATCGCTATCCAATCCGTAGATGCCCTCGCCCGCAGCATCGAGGATCAGCTGATGCTCTGTTTGGAGTTGCTGCATTTCCTTGTCGGTCGTCATTGCTTTTTCCACCTCAATTTCTTGAGGATTAAACCACAATATGTTGTGGACCACAACTTTCTGAGGTCAATCTGAAATCGTAAGTTGTTGTTTTTGTTTGTTTTCACAAGTTGGCACGGTTGCTGCAGTACGGCTACTGAATCCATTCAAAAACGATATTGGAGCAAGACGATGAAACGTTCGGGCACACAGACCAAGAGAATCGGCCACAGCAAGGTATTGCACACAGTCGTATTCGTGATCGCGATGATCTCGTTCTCCTTGAGCAGCTCCAATGCGTGGGCGACGGCTGTGGGACCAACCGATTATCGCGTCGTTGCTGCCAGTGGCAAGTTCGCTGACACCACGCAATTTGCCGTGGCCTTCAGGATGCGGCCGCCCCGTCGCCTTCGCGCAAGACACCTCGAGTTGGCTATTGGCGTGATCTCTACACCAATTGAAAACAGAGCATTTGTGTCGTTTGGCCCTGTCTGGCGACTACCGATCAACCGCCGTTCTCTGTTCGTCGAGCTGGGATTCAGCCCCACCATAATTACCGGCTCTTCATTCAACGGCCGCGATCTGGGCGGTAATTTTCATTTTACCTCTTCGGCGTCAATCGGTGCGACTTTTGGTGCGCGCAAAAACATATCCATTGCACTGCGTGTTCAACATACGTCAAACGCTGGCCTTAGCAAGATCAATCCCGGCCTGGACACGATCGGGCTCAATTTCGCAATCAACTTATCCGACTGACGAATACGTCACAAAGGAGAAACATCATGCCAGACCAATTTGACACACTCGGTTTTACTGCAAACGACATGAGGATCGCTCTCAATGAAA
>Ga0209987_10002254_pt1 | contig 10664 bp, 8 predicted proteins | sample N074metaG_FD_182134 | JGI IMG/M metagenome (GOLD analysis project Ga0209987, IMG submission 182134) | Deep subsurface microbial communities from Kermadec Trench to uncover new lineages of life (NeLLi) - N074 metaG (SPAdes) (version 2) | ecosystem: Environmental > Aquatic > Marine > Ocean trench... | reverse complement strand
AGAGAGAGGTGCTCTGGAGAGCAGTCAACGAATCGGGCTATTGCGAAAACAAAACGCAGGAATTGATAGCCAAGTTGCAGAATCTGGGATGGAGTTGCGGGCAGGGCGCCGGCGCAGAACCGGAAAATGCACCGCAGCCGGTGGACGAACAGGATCAACAGGACGAGCCATCAAACGTTGATGACACAGAAGTCCTTTTGCCTGGCGACGAAACAGGGTAGGCCGGACTAATGACATGGCGAACCGAAGGATTTTTTCTCCTGTAAACGTCTAACGTGGGAACCGAGTACCGACCGGAGCAACTGTCGGTACCCGTTATCTTGACGTAAGAAAAGGGGAATGGAGCCATGAACAGGAAAACGATTCATATTGTTGCGGCCATCGCTACCGCCGTCTTGTTGAGTGTTGCCAATCGCAGCGCAATCGCAGGAGGTGCGCTGGCGGTTCAGTTTGATCCCACCAATTTTTCCAACGGGACGGTTATCGACAATCCCTACTGGCCTTTGTTGCCTTCAGGCGTATCAACACGCACGTTCACGTATATCGGAGAAACCGACGACGAGTGCGTCATCGATGTGATATCGACAACGACAAGTGACATCAAAATACTGGCCGGGGATGAGAATGAAGATTACGCCGGTTTTATGGCTCAGGTTGTGCTTGACACTGAGTGGGAGGTCGATGACTGTGATGACATACCCACGGATGATGATCTCGCTGAACTGACGTATGACTGGTATGCGCAGGATGACTTCGGCAACATCTGGTATCTGGGCGAAGAGAGCCGTGATTTCGGTGAGGAGTGTCCAACTACAAGTCAGGTTCCTCTGGGTACAGACGATTGGGCTGACTACGGTTACGGTGACGTGCAGGAGGACTGTACGGAAGGATCCTGGGAGGCGGGGCAATGGGGTCCGGAAGAAGAGATCGTTGGTGAGGCCGGGATTGTCGTACCCAGTGATTACCCGACCGGGGATGAGGAATTGACGACTGGCACTTATTACATGCAGGAAGTTGCCGAGGGAGCGGAGGATATGGCCAAGATTCTCAAAAGAAACGCGTCAGTAAGCATCGAGGACGGTGACTTCGCCGGCGACCATGAAAACTGCCGAAAAGTGAAAGAGTGGACTGCGTTGGAACACGGCGCCAGTGTTGAGCACAAGTATTATTGCCTTGGCGTTAATGGCCCGGGTCTTGTGTTGATCAAAGGAATTGGCGGCGGACCCACCGAGAGTGAAGTACTTGTCGAGATGACTTCGAACTAGAAAACCGGGAAACCGGGGGACAGTTTACTTATATATACATGCCTTCCGGTTACTTCGAATTCAGGTCGAGGTTCAACATTGTTTCGTAGAGCGCTTCGGCAATCTTGGCAGGCGCACCGCTATCACTGTTTGTCATTACAACTATGCTCAGATCGGCATCGATAGCCAGAAGAAGGTGGGACCGATGGGCTGCGAACCAGCCTTCGTGCCGCGCCACTGGATGTCCGTAGAGTTTGCCGATCTTGAGACCGAGCCCCCATCCGGACGCCTGTTGAGTGCGCATTCGTTTGCGCATGTCCACGCTCAATACATTTTCGTGCCCGTGGCCCAAGAGAAAACGTGCGAGTCTGGCGAGGTCATTTGCGCTGGTGAAGATGCCGAAGGCGGGACTCATTGCCCTTGCGTCATGATATTCGCGAATGTGCCGATCACCGACCGCACGTCCGACGCCTGCGAAGGGTCGTTCCTCACTCGGAATTATTCGCCCGATGGGTGTGTAGCCGACCGCGATGCCCGGAGTCGGGCCCGGCACACCGGACGAGGTCATCCCAAGAGGTTGCAACACTCGCGTTTGCAATGCAGTGGCGTAATCGAGTCCACTGGCATCAGCAGCAACCTGTCCGAGAGTCGCATAGCCGACATTAGAGTAGTGCAGCTCACTTCCGGGGGGCGAGCGTAATCGGGTTCGCCGAAGGTATAGCTTCAGCGCGTCCGCATCCGGGAAGTCAGCGGTAAACCAGTAGCCGAAATCGCCTTCGCGTTCGAGTCCGGAAGCATGTGTCAGAAGATGCTCGACGGTGATGGCCGGCACGTCGTCCGGGGATTCAATGGCAATTTCCTCCACCGGGTCTGAGAGAGAAAGTTTTTCTTCTTCGACGAGTTGCAATGCGAGGACAGCGGTAAATATTTTGCTGAGTGAGCCCGCGTACACGCGGGTGTCTGCCGTCATTTTGCGGCCTGTCTCAATATTTGCCAGGCCGCTGGCGCCCGCAAAAACCACTCGATCACCCTGTGATATGACAATGCTGATGCCCGGGACCTCTTGTTCCGTACGCATGCGGTCGAGTAAGGCCTGGAAATCCGTGGTGGCCGAAACGGCAAGTGTGGCGAGTAACAGCGTAGCTGACATTGTATGAATCCTGATATTGACTTACGGGTTGCTCTTCCAGGCTAATTTTCAATGAGCATTGGCAGAATAAGCAAATTCACTGAAACAGACAGCAAATCGATGAGTAAGGTTCCTGTCGGTGTATGATCTACGATGGCATGATCGATCAGAAATATCGCCTGCGTTTGCTGGATAATCGGAATAATGTGCTCGCCGAATTTATTGATGATGCGGGGTAACGGAAAGTTGCATAAGCGTTGCAATCTTTGGAGAAGCATCCGGGTTGTACTTATCTTCTTGTTGGCACTGCCGCAGCTCGGCTACGGCAGCCAGTCGGTACTGAATCAAAACGATGTCAAATTCATTCAGTTGTCGCCTGATGGCAAGCACTTTGCTTTGCTCAAGCGGCAGGCGGGCGGCGATGCACTCTACATTGTAAATGTCACCGGTAAGAACGTGACCGCAAGGCGTGCCCCGCAAGCGCCAGAGCGCATTCACTCACTGGCCTGGTTAGACGGTCAACACCTCGCATTGCAAATTGGCCAGGATAAGCGATACGAGCAGGAACCTTCGCGCAGCGGAACTATTGAAATTTTGTACCTGGATGGTGAGTCGTCGTTCTATGGTGATGCCACGAAAGTCTCCGTTCGTGAAGCCCTGACTGGAAAGCCGTTGGTTCTCGTGGACGGGTTACCGCGGCTGCAGGGCGTGATGCTCGTTACCGCTGAAGAATCGCAAGGACTTTGGTTACTTGATATTCGATCCGACACAGTAGAATCGCTGCAGTATCCGCCACTGCATTCGGCAATATTCAGAGTATCTGCAGATGCCAGATTCCTGACAGCAACGGGTGTGACTACCGATGGATCAAGGCGCGTTCTCCATCTGCGGCGTGGTGCTGATGCAAAATGGCGAGAGCTGGACGCGGAACTCGAGATTGTTTCCGTTGACACGTCCGGTAATGCTTATGCATACAAACGAAATGACTCGGGCATGAAGGGCCTTTTGTCGGTAGCTATGGGTTCAGGAAATACGAAAGTCTTGTTCCAGAACGATGCAGTCGACGCAGATCAGATTCTTTTTGACAGTTTTGGTGAGCCGGTAGCTGTGCGATATGTAACGGGCGTTCCGGGTTGGTTTTATCTAAAGGATGCACATCGACTTGCGAACACCCACAAATCATTGCGGTCATCGATGCCCGATAACGATGTGCTGGTTGTCAGCTCAAGCCTGGACGACTCGATAATCATTGCAGAAATTGTGAGCGACACAGGGCCGTCCAGTTATTTTCTGCTTGATGCGGGAACTGGCCAGAATCAGCGCCTGCTTGGTTCACAGCGTGGATTGTCCGTTGTCGGTGGGGAAGAGGAGACAGTCTATTCATTACGACCATTCGATACCTCGACCGCAGACGGTGCAGGTGCTTCTGGATACTTAAGTGTGCCGCAGGACGGTTCGGATTCGAGCAAACCAACCGTCGTGATGTTGCGGGACAATTCGGCGTCAACTCGATGGGATTGGGAGTTCAATGAAGAGGTGTGGTTCTTCAATCGGCAGGGCTTTAATGTCTTGATGTTGCATGCGCGTGAGGCAGGAGTTGTCACCGATGTCGCAGAAGCACTCCGCTGGATGGATCAAAATGACCTCCTGGAAAAAAATCGAATTTGCCTTTATGGTCGTGGCTCGGCGGCCCAAACTGCTTTGCAGGCAGCATTCGAGAGCGAAAGTTATGATTGTGTCATTAGCATGGGCGGCAAGTTTGATGCTCTTGACCCGATACTCGCATCAGCGAGCGTCTTGAATTCCAGTAAGCGCGTAGTCAAGCTCTTGTTCATTGACGGCGCAGACGAAGCAAAACCAAATGTCGAAAGTCGGGATCGACTGATCGGTTCTCTTCAATCGCCGAATTTTGAGATCGAGATGATGCTGATAGCGAATGAGAAGATGATGTTCAGCGATCCAAATAACGAAATACGCGCGTTCGCCAGGTCATCGTCATTTCTCAAACGAAATATCGGACACAAAAAAAAATGGCCGACGTTGCCATTGACCAATGAGCAGTCGCTTTTTATGAACGAATTGTTGGAGGCATTTTCTTCCCGGGCAGAGGAGGGCTTTTACAATTCCAGACAATGGCGGCGATGGTTTGGAAAAAATGATGATGATCTTCGCGAGTCTTTGTCAGACGAACAGTTGGTTCTTTACGAAGCGTACCAGGTGGAGTTAATCATACTGCGCCGGGACCCGGATTTTCAAAACCGGAATCGCCCCATGGGGTCTGCTTTTCGGAATTCCAGTAGATAGCTCTAGCACTCCCATTTTAAACGGCTTGCAGTCAACCGAACAGACCGGCAAAGGCCGTGATTCTGATACGAATGCCTGGCTTCGGCAGGCGCGGCAGTTCTTGCGATCACGCCACGAAGCAGCAAAATTCCCGGTTAGTGGCGGCTTGAGATCCGGTCAATGACTAAACCTCACTCCGGCGCGCGAATTTGTAGCGATTAATACGTCGATATCTCTATGAATCAATAACTTAAGGACAATCGACGGTCATTCTTCGGAAGCGGGAGTATTATCTTTGGCTTCCACGGCGGTACCGGTCGCCAATGGGTGACGATCAGGCATGATCCGCCGGTTATAAGAACAATCGGGAGCGAGCCATGACAGCCAGTAACTCAACACGGGCACTCCGTGCCCTCATCTTGTGTCTCTTTGCCATTTTGCTTGTCGCCTGCGGTCGTCAGGACCCGCCAACGACCCAAGCAGTTGCGGAAGACGAGGTAGTAGAGACTGTAGACACCAAAGTGCCGGTCACAACCTCCTCTGAACAGGCCCTTGCATTGTATGACGAAGCCCAGGCGCTGATCGATGACCTGCATTTTACCGAGGCACGACCGATTCTTGAACAGGCGGTTGCTGCGGACCCGGGTTTCGCGATGGCCTACGTTCTCATGCTCGGCACTGCACAGACTGCTGCAGATTTCTTCATTGCGATCGAGAATGCACAGGCAAATGCGGAAGGTTCGTCTGCGGGCGAGCAACTGATAATTCGCTCTGTGGCTGCGGGGGCCAGGAATGATCAGGCTGCACAACTTACTGAATTGAAAGACCTTTTAACGATGCACCCGGGCGATGAGCGCACTCACAATCGTTTGGCTAATTACTACGCTGCACAGCAGGAATTCGAAAATGCGCTGATGCATTATGGGCATGCCATCGCGATCAACCCCGAATTTGCCGCTGCCTACAATTCCATGGGCTACGCGCATCGATCAAATGATGATCTCGAAAGTGCCAGGGAAGCTTTCAAGAAGTATGTCGAGCTGATCCCCGGCGAAGCGAATCCGCATGATTCCTATGCAGAGTTGCTTATGGAAATTGGGCAATACGAAGACTCGATTGAAAATTATCGAAAAGCACTCGCGATTGATCGAAATTTTTCAGCATCGTACGCAGGAATTAGTATCAACGAATCCCTGCGGGGAGACGAAGCTGCTGCGTTGGAATCCGCGGCGCAAATGCTCTCGGTTGCGCGGACGCCTGGCGAGAAGCGAGGTGCTCTTATCCAATCCGTGATATCCCACTTGTTTGCCGGCAATACTGATGCTGCCATCGCTGCCAGTAACGAAGTTTTCGCTGTCGCCAGTTCGCAAGGAGACAGTGCGGGAATGGGTGATGTGCGTGAATACATGGGCGACATCATGGTGGCTACAGGCGATGGCACGAAGGCGCTTGAGTACTACGAGAGTGCACTTGGCTATCGACAGGAATCGGAAATCAACGAGGCGAATAAAGCGCAAGCAGAAAGGACACACCTCTACAAGTCCGCGCTCGCAAACATGGTCAATGATGACTACGACGGTGCTGTGGCGCTCACGGCACAATTTACGCGTGCCGTCGAGTCGGCTGGTACGGCCTTTGAGCGGCGCAGGGTTCACGCGCTAGAGGGATATCTTGCGCTGATACGCGAGGACAATGAAACGGCAGTGACGGAATTGGCGCAGGCCAATAACCTCAATCCCGTTGTGTTGTACTGGTCGGCTGTTGCCAACAGGAATGCTGGAAATCTGGAAACTGCCAAGGACCTCGCGTTTCGTGCCGCGAATCGCAACACCTTATCGGCCAACTTACCTTTTCGCAGGGGCGAAGCGTTGCAACTTCTTGCGGATTTGCAGGCTGAGCAGGAATAGCAGGCGGTGATAAAACGGTTCGGGCTGTTACCTTCTTGTTGGTAGTGCCATTCGGAGTTGCTTTTGCCGCGCTCTATGTTCGGGATAACGATCCAGTCAAGCCTGCCGGAAACGGTATCCCAGCAGGAGGCCGAACAGAGCGAGGAAGCCGAGGCTGCCGCCACCGCCGCCACCACCACTATTCGTGGGCGGAGGTGCCGGAGGAGGGTTAATCAACGTGTTCGGAGTTGGGTTCAGTCCTGCTATGCCTGCGGTGTCCACCATTGAATCCGTAATGATGATATCGGTGATGATGATAAAATTCGTTTCATCAAGCGGGTCGTTATTAACGTCCCCGCGCAACGGTACATTCGTGAATGCCGAAGGGAGTACGGCCGTGGCGTCGAACGCCGTTACAGCTGCAATGGCATCGAGAACGTCCATGCCGTTGCCGATCACTTCACCGAATACCGAAAAGCCACCATTTTGCGGATCCAGATTGGCGCTGTTGTTAGCCATATTGAAAAACCACTGGTTGGTCGCGCTGTTGGGTTGATTCGCCAGTTTCGCCATCGATATTGTGCCGACCACATTGGAGAATACCGGCTCATTAACTACCGATGCGTTTTGCGGAATGGCGCTGATGGCCTTGGTGAGGTCATCGAATGAAAAGCCGCCACCCTGAATAACGAAATCAGGTATTGAGCGATGAATCACCGAATCTGAATAAGCCATGTTATTCACGTATTCGAGGAAGTTGGCGACGGTCTCAGGTGTGGCATTATCGTAGAGATTAACTTCAATTTTACCCATAACTGTTTGAAATTCAACGATTGTTGCGTTGGCGGATTGGGCGAAAATGGATGCGCCTGAAACGACGACGGCAAGCACCAGGCTGCGCCGGCTAATACGTGGATTCATAGGTGATTGTCTCGAATTTATTGGTTAACGAAAGCCCCATTGGCTGGGGCCCCGCGGATTGTACAGACGTAGACAGGAATTAATACAGGATGTTCACTCGACCTTGATTGCTTTCAATACTTCCCGCGTAAGATCCCACTGGTCGAAGCCCTGTCGGCCGTAGTCCAGACCGCGGCGCACTATGACAACATCGTGCGAAGGCACTACCACCACGTACTGGCCGCGATTGCCGGCGGTCGAATAGGCATCTTTTGGCACATCGCTTCGCTTGTCTGAAACGAGCCACCATTGGCCACCGTAAAAATTATTTCGATTCCTGGTCGTCGGCGCTGGTGTGCGGACAAAATTTATCCAATCCTGGGAAATCAGTCGTTCTCCATCCCAGACGCCGTTTTGCAAATAGAGGAGACCGAAGCGGGCAAGGTCCCGGGCATTGGTGTAGATCTGGCTGCTAAAAATAAAGTCGCCGAATCGATCCGTGCCGACCAGTGTATTGTGCATTCCGATTCGATCGAAGAGAGCCCTTCGGGGGAAAGAGTGATAGGTTTCTTCATCGCCGAGCGCTAATTTCATGGCATAAGTAGCAAGCAGGGTGTCGTAGTTTTCATAGTCATAAAATGTGCCTGGCTCCCGTACGAGTCCGCGCCGTCGCGCGCCATCAACTGAGCTGGCACCTGCCCAGTAAGCAAGGCCGGAGCCGGTTGCGTACTCCATGCGGAAGCTGTCCACGGGATACAATCCACTGGACATATTGAGCACATGACGCAGTGTAATGGCATTGCGCGGGTCTGTTTCCGGCGAGATTACATTTGGCAACCACTCGAAGCCAAGTGGCGCGTCGAGTTCCAAACGCCCGTCATCGACGAGCATGCCGAAAAGCGTTACCGCAATACTTTTCGCGGTCGACCAGGTGCGAGTTCGGGTGTTCATGTCGATGCCCTGCGCGTATCGCTCATGAATGATTTTGCCGTGATGCAAAATCAAAAGGCTCAACGTGTCCTGCTCCGGCGTCGGGCGGTTGAATGCCCACTCGGAGGCTGCTTCGAGAGCGTCCGGATCGACATTGTCCGAGAGTTCGGCATCGTCGACACGGTCGCCGTTCGGCCAGGGGATCGAGGTGGCGCCAGCGAGTCCCGCCGATCGCTCAAACTCAGGCAGCGCATCGATATCATCAAATGACTGATCGGGTGGCATGATCACGCAGCCAATGCCCTCGCGAAATGCGGCGCGGATCACAGGTCCTGCATCCCCACCCCCAATAGCGACCGCTTTGAAATCCCTGTCGATAACATAGTCGCCACCGCTTGCATTGCCGACAGGTTGCCTGAGGTACGCAAGTTCCTGGTCAAATATCTGCTCAAGAGATCGGTTCGAGGTAAAGAGCCCGTTGCACATGAGCATGGCTTCAACGCCATTGTTGATCATGATTCGATTGGCGGCGAAGTAATCGAAATCGCTGCTCTGTTCGGCGCTGGCGGGAATAGCGAAAAGCGAAGTGAAAACGAGCGCTAAGGAATATCGGGTCATGGGTAAGCGATCCATCGTTGTCTAAGGAGCATTGCCAGGTGAAGCCGCGCACTATAAACGATATGCTCGGCCCAGTTCCCGGATATCTGGGCAATTCGCCCTTCCATTTCAAAAAACACCTGTTATAGTGCCCTCCGTCCTGGCGCACATCGGTCTGCGCCAAACACTCCAGACCTGCGATTCTGCGGCTCCCGGAGTCACTATAGAAATACCCAGCCTGGACCGAACCACGCACCGTCTACGACGTGCAACTGGTCAGGCGATCTTGGAGTACAACAATCAATGTTATTTAAAGAACTCGGCTTAACTGCCGAATTGCTGCGTGCGATCGACAAAAAGGGATACCGTGAGGCAACCCCGATCCAGCAGCAGGCCATTCCACTCGTCCTTGAAGGGCGGGATGTTCTTGCTGGCGCCCAAACGGGTACAGGCAAGACAGCAGGATTCACCCTGCCTTTGCTGCAGCATTTGCAAAACTCAAGCAACAACAAGGGCAGCGTTCGGGCTCTCGTCCTTACGCCAACGCGCGAACTGGCCGCACAAGTGTGTGAGAGCGTTCGCGATTACGGTCGCTATTTGCCGTTTAGATCAATTGAAATTTTCGGCGGCGTGAACATCAACTCGCAATTCGCGAAATTGCGCAAAGGCGTTGACGTGATTGTCGCCACACCCGGTCGATTGCTCGACCACTTGCAGCAGAAGACCATCGATTTGTCGAAAATCGATATCCTCGTTCTGGATGAGGCGGATCGTATGCTCGACATGGGCTTTATTCGCGACATTCGCAAAATTTTCAAATACATGCCAGCGAAACGACAGACCTTGTTGTTTTCGGCGACGTTTTCGAACGACATCAGGGCATTGGCGGCAGATTTGCTGGACAACCCCACAGAGATCCAGGTTGCCACTCGGAATACGACGGCAGATCGGGTCAAGCAAGTTGTGCACCCGGTTGACAAGAGTCGTAAGCGTGAAATGTTGTCGCACCTGATTGGCTCCGAAAACTGGCGACAGGTTCTGGTCTTCACACGTACCAAACACGGCGCCAATCGTCTCGCGGAACAATTGACGCGAGATGGCATACAGTCAATGGCAATTCACGGCAACAAGTCACAATCTGCACGAACAAAAGCACTGAAGAGTTTTAAGGACGGCGGTGTTCGCGTATTGGTCGCAACAGATATCGCGGCACGCGGTCTCGACATCAACCTGTTACCGCATGTTGTTAACTACGAGTTGCCGCATGTTCCAGAAGACTATGTGCATCGCATCGGGCGTACCGCAAGAGCGGGCCAGGAAGGCCACGCTGTTTCCCTGGTCTGTGTCGACGAAAATAAATTGCTGGTCGATATCGAACGTCTGCTGAAAACAAAAATCGAAAAGAAGGTCTTGCCGGGCTATGAGCCGGACTCGAGAGTCCGGGCAGAGCCGATTCAAATAGGTCGTCCGCAGCGTTCCGGCAGGAATGCGAAAGGGGCGCGAGGCGGCAGGCACAGGAACAATAGCGGCCCGGGCAAAAATGGCAGAAGCGGGGCACCGAAAGGTCGCGGTGAACAGCGTCAACGTTCCTCCGGGAGGCAGCGGCGAACAGGATAGATCAATAGCCGGATCTTTCCAGTGCGATGGTATCGGCCGGGATTCAGCCTGGCCAGTCGGTCAGTAGCAGTGAAACGG
>Ga0209987_10002251_pt1 | contig 10666 bp, 8 predicted proteins | sample N074metaG_FD_182134 | JGI IMG/M metagenome (GOLD analysis project Ga0209987, IMG submission 182134) | Deep subsurface microbial communities from Kermadec Trench to uncover new lineages of life (NeLLi) - N074 metaG (SPAdes) (version 2) | ecosystem: Environmental > Aquatic > Marine > Ocean trench... | reverse complement strand
AATATATAATTTGAGACTTCAAAACCGATTGCTGCGTCAGTCTTCAAAGCAATTTATGACCCACGTAGTATTCAAAAGTTCGAGCACAGAGCCATATTGTTCATTCTAAAATGTCCGCTCTAGTTTGTCGCAAAATCTACATAGGTGATCGTGGCCGATAACAACAAGATTTGGAGCTCAATCGTATCGGAAAAAACCACGTCCACTCTTTCGGCCCAGGTACCCCGCATCGACCATCTGCTCCAGCAATACGCAGGGACGATACTTGGAGTCACCAAACCCCTGGTGCAATACCCGGATGACCGATAAGCAGGTATCGAGGCCGATCAGGTCAGCCAGTGCCAGCGGCCCCATCGGATGCGCCATGCCGAGTTTCATCACCTCGTCGATGGCCTCGGCGCTGGCAATACCCTCGTGCAGGGTAAATATTGCCTCGTTAATCATCGGGATCAAAATTCGATTGCCGACAAAACCGGGGCTATCTTTGGCTTCTACCGGTACCTTGCCGATTTGTTCTGTCAACCGATGTACCTGAGAACAGGTTTCGTCGCTGGTTTGCAGGGCTCGGATTATCTCTACCAGCGCCATCATCGGCACCGGGTTCATGAAATGCATTCCGATCACACGTTCTGCCGACTGGGTTGCGCCGGCAATTCGGGTCAGTGATATCGACGAGGTATTGCTGGCAAGAATAGCGTCCTTTCTGCAAATTCGATCCAGTTGTTCGAAAATCTGTAATTTCAAGGACTCGTTTTCGGTTGCCGCCTCGATGACGATATCGACATCTGCCAGCGCATCGAGCGCTGTTGCGGTGGTGATTTTAGACAATGCATTTTGCTTGTCGTCCTCGCTGATTTTGTCTTTTTTTATCATCCGGTCGAGACTGCCGGCGATAGTTTCCAGCCCCTGTTGCAGCGGCGCATCGGCTATGTCTTGCATAATAACCTTCAATCCGGCCATAGCGCAGACCTGCGCAATGCCGTTGCCCATGGTTCCAGCGCCAATCACGCCTACCGTTTTAATGCTCATTTAGTGTTCTCAATTGTTAGCCAAATAATTTAAATTATTTTACGCCATCCCGGCTCTACGGCCGGAATGGCCTAGTGGGTTTGAATTTACCCCTAGAGTGCTCTCAGGGATGTAATTTTTCTGGGGCAGGCTTTTGCTCCTCGACAATTGCTCCTGCATTGTTCTACTAAGTTACATCCATGTAACGATGCAAAGCCTGCATACATGCCTTCCATGGCAATAAGAGCAAGGAAGTAGCGCGCGGAAAACCGGAGCGTATGAAAAATACGTGAGGATTTGAGCACGATACTGACGCGGCGATCGTAGAAATAGTGCATCCATGTGAGTAGTCTACATGTTGCGCCTGTATTGCCCGCCTACTTCAAACAACGCATTGGTAATTTCACCCAGCGAGCAATATTGCACGGTGTCGACCAGTTCAGCAAAAATATTTCCGTTGTCGATCGCGCATTGGCGGACGCGCTCGAGCGCGGCGGACGAATTTTCAATATGCGACGCCTGAAATTCGTGTAGCCGGACGATTTGATTTTTCTTCTGGTCGTCAGTGGAGCGCGCCAGTTCGATTTCGTAGTCTTTATTGCCCTCTGGATTCAGAAAAGTGTTTACCCCCACGATCGGTAATGAACCATCGTGTTTGCGGTGCTCGTATAGCATCGATTCATCCTGAATTTTACCTCGCTGGTAACCGGTTTCCATCGCACCGAGCACTCCGCCGCGCTCCGATATGCGATCAAATTCCCGTAGCACCGCTTCCTCGACCAGGTCGGTCAACTGTTCGATGATAAACGCGCCCTGGTTCGGGTTCTGGTTCTTACTCAGGCCCCATTCCTGGTTGATAATCAGCTGGATTGCGAGCGCACGCCGGACCGAATCGCCGGTCGGGGTGGTAATCGCCTCGTCGAAAGCGTTGGTATGCAGGCTATTACAATTATCGTATATCGCGATCAGTGCCTGCAGGGTCGTGCGAATATCGTTGAAGTCCATTTCCTGTGCGTGCAAGGATCGACCGGATGTCTGGATGTGGTATTTGAGTTTCTCACTGGGTTCATCGGCAGAGTATTGATAGCGCATTGCGATGGCCCAGATGCGGCGTGCTACGCGTCCCATGACGGTATACTCGGGGTCCATGCCATTGCTGAAGAAAAATGACAGGTTTGTCGCAAAGTCGTCGATATGCATGCCCCGTGCGAGGTAGGCTTCGACAAAGGTAAAGCCATTCGCGAGGGTAAACGCGAGTTGTGAAATCGGGTTCGCACCGGCCTCGGCAATATGGTACCCGGATATTGACACCGAATAAAAATTGCGAATTTTATGGTCGATAAAATACTGCTGGATATCGCCCATCATCTTCAGCGCAAACTCGGTAGAAAAGATACAGGTATTTTGCCCCTGGTCTTCCTTGAGAATATCGGCCTGCACCGTGCCACGGGTATTTTCCAGTGCCCAGCCGCGAATTTTTTCGATTTCCTGGTCATTGGCCGGGCGCTGATTGTCAGCTTCAAATTTTGAAATTTGCTGAGCTATCGCGGTATTCAGATACATCGCCAGAATGATCGGCGCAGGCCCGTTAATGGTCATAGATACCGAAGTAGAAGGACTGCAAAGATCGAAACCCTGGTACAGGACTTTCATGTCGTCCAGCGTCGCGATCGATACGCCGGAATTTCCGACCTTGCCATAGATATCCGGACGCTTATCCGGGTCACAGCCGTACAGGGTGACCGAATCAAATGCGGTGGAAAGTCGTTTTGCCTGCGAGTGTTCCGACAGTTTTTTGAAGCGTTGATTGGTGCTAAACGCATCACCTTCACCGGCAAACATTCGAGTCGGATCTTCACCCTCGCGCTTGAACGCAAAAACACCGGCGGTGTAGGGGAAGCTGCCAGGCAGGTTTTCCAGTAATAACCATTTTAGCAGTTCGCCCTGGTCTTCATAAGAGGGCAGGGTAACCTTGGGAATCTCCAGGCCGGACAGGGTTTTAAATTTAAGCCGGGTACGGATTTCGCGATCACGAACTTTCACCAGGTACTCGTCGCCGCTATAGCTTTGTTTAATTTCGGGCCACTGGTCGAGCAGCTTCAACGACCGCTGGTCGAGCGATTTTTCGCGGGCATCGATCAGGGAATCCAGTGCGTCCGCGGACTCTCGCTGGCCTTCGTCGAGCAGCATATTTTTTGATGCCTGTAGTTGCTGGCGTTCACGGGCTATAGCAGCCTGCCGCGATGCGGTGGATTTGTACTCGCGCACGGTACTGGCAATTTCGGCCAGGTAACGCGTGCGCTCGGGTGGCACAATGACAGTTTTCCCGGTTGATTTTCTTGTCTCTACGGTGGGCAGGTGGTTATCGGGTGCTTGTAGGCCGAGTCCTTGCAGCATCGATAAAATTTGCTGATAAACCGCGGTGACACCATCGTCATTGAAACGCGAGGCGATGGTGCCGAATACCGCCATTTCTTCATAAGGCTGGCCGAAGGCTTCACGGTTACGCTGTACCTGCTTACAGACATCCCGGTAGGCATCCTCGGCGCCCCTGCGGTCGAATTTATTGATCGCAACCAGGTCGGCAAAATCGAGCATATCGATTTTTTCCAACTGGCTTTGCGCGCCAAACTCCGGGGTCATGACGTAAAGCGAAGCGTCGACCAGGGGCACAATCGCGGCATCACCCTGGCCGATGCCCGGGGTTTCAACGATGATAAAATCAAAGCCGCAGAGTTTGCAGGCGTTAACAATATCGCCGATGACGTCGGGAATTTCACCCACCGAATCGCGAGTCGCGATCGAGCGCATATATATATTTGGATGGTTGATCGCATTCATGCGGATGCGGTCGCCGAGCAGGGCGCCGCCGGTTTTGCGTCGCGTCGGGTCAACCGCGATCAGCGCGATCTTCAGCTTGTCCCGGTGTCCGAGCCGGAAACGCCGAATCACTTCGTCGGTCAGCGACGACTTGCCAGATCCGCCGGTACCGGTGATACCGAGTACCGGCGCAGGGCTTTTCAATGCTTTCGCTGACGCGTTGATTTGTTTTACCAGGGCGGATGGCAGGGTTTTGTTTTGCAACGCGCTGATCAGGCTCGAGAGTGCGTTCAGGTCGCCTTTTTTCAGGCTGTCGAGAGATTTCGGTGCCTGTCTGGATGGGTCGAAATCACAGCGCTTGAGCATATCCAGGATCATGCCCTGCAGGCCCAGTTTCTGGCCGTCATCGGGCGTATAGATGCGGGTCACACCGTAGGCTTCGAGTTGGGCGATTTCTGACGCTATGATGACGCCACCACCGCCGCCAAAAATCCGAATTTCGGGTCGCCCTTTCTGCTTCAGCATGTCGACCATGTATTGCAGGTATTCGACATGGCCGCCCTGGTAGGAACTGATCGCGATCGCGTGTGCGTCTTCCTGGATCGCAGCGTCGACAATTTCCTCGACCGAGCGATTGTGCCCGAGATGAATTACCTCGGCGCCGGAGGATTGCAGAATCCGGCGCATGATATTGATCGCCACGTCATGGCCATCAAACAGGCTGGCTGCGGTAACCACCCGAATAATCTGACTGCCTGATGCAGCGGGGCTGATTTCAAGAATTTTAGTTTGTGGCTTAGCCATATCGACCCGGTATCTCAGGGACTAGCTGAATAAAATATGTTGCAATGTGAATCGCCTTAGACTACCTTACGTTTACGTAAACGTCAATTGTAGAACGCACAGAGTATAGCAATTGTGAGTAAAAAAACTAATACCTATACAATTAGTGAGCTGGCCGGTGAATTTGGTGTTACCTCAAGAGCCTTGCGCCTGTACGAAGAGTCAAAATTGCTGGCCCCAGAACGCGAGGGTACGAAGCGTATCTATGCAGAGCGAGACAGGGTTCGGCTGCGCCTGGTTCTGCGTGGCAAGAGACTAGGATGGTCTTTGGCTGAAATCCGCGAATCGTTTGATTTATACGACTCGAACCTGGGCGAAGAGGCGCAGCTCCACTACCTGCTGGAAAAACTCGACGCACGGCGAATTACCCTCGAAACGCAAAAGCAGGACGTTGAGCTGGCCCTGGCAGACCTGGGACATATCGCCGACAATGCCCAGATGGTTTTGTCCAGTATCCAATCGGGCAAAAACAAGCGCAAAGCCGGTTAACCATCTATTAAAATACGATCGATCATGCACATCCCTTCACTTAATTTTGATCTTGGCGATACGATCGATCTGTTGCGCGACTCGGTGTACAGCTTCGCTCAATCTGAAATCGCCCCGATAGCAGCCGAGATTGATCGCAGTAACGAGTTTCCCAATCAGCTCTGGCCTAAACTCGGCGAAATGGGCTTGCTCGGCATCACCGTACCCGAAGACTATGGTGGAACTGGTATGGGCTATCTCGCCCATATCGTCGCGATGGAGGAAATCAGCCGTGCCTCGGCATCCGTGGGTCTGAGTTATGGCGCGCATTCCAATCTGTGCGTGAACCAGATCAATCGCAACGGCAACGATGCGCAAAAAGAAAAATACCTGCCTAAATTGATTAGCGGAGAGCATATTGGCGCACTGGCGATGTCTGAATCGGGAGCCGGTTCTGATGTGCTCGGTATGCAGTTGAAGGCGCAGAAGCAGGGTGATTATTATCGCCTCAATGGCGCCAAGATGTGGATTACCAATGGTCCCGATGCTGATTTAATCGTGGTCTACGCAAAAACCGATGTGGCGGCAGGGTCACGCGGTATCACCGCATTCCTGGTTGAAAAAACCTTCGGATTCACCACCTCGCAAAAACTCGACAAGCTCGGTATGCGCGGTTCTAACACCAGTGAACTGGTATTTCAGGACGTTGAAGTGCCGGTAGAAAATGTACTCGGAGAAGTCAACGATGGCGCCAGGGTTCTGATGAGTGGCCTCGATTTCGAACGCGCCGTGTTAGCGGCGGGTCCGACCGGCATCATGCAGGCCTGCATGGATGTGGTGGTTCCCTATATTCACCAGCGTAAACAGTTTGGTCAGAGTATCGGAGAATTCGAACTGATGCAGGGTAAGCTTGCTGATATGTACACCACGATGAATGCCAGCAAGGCCTATGTTTACGCGGTAGGCAAAGCCTGTGACCGCGGTGAAACCACCCGCAAGGACGCGGCCGGTGCGATTCTGTACGCTGCCGAGAAGGCTACCTGGATGGCGCTTGAGGCGATACAGGCACTGGGCGGCAACGGTTATACCAACGAGTATCCGGTGGGTCGATTATTACGCGATGCCAAGTTATATGAAATCGGCGCCGGAACATCAGAAATTCGGCGTATGTTGATAGGCCGAGAGTTATTTAATGAAACAAAATGATTAGTTACGTCATTCCCGCGCAGGCGGGAATCTTGAGCAGGTTGGATTTCTAGTGTGCATAGATTCCGGGTCAAGCCCGGAATGACGAATATGGCCGAGCCCGGAATGACGAGTACGATTACGCCCGGAATGACATATATGAATGAGAAATAATAAATGAGTGACAAAATTGTAATCACCGGTAGCGCACGCACACCGATGGGAGGATTTCAGGGAGTGCTGTCCGATGCTACTGCCGCCGAGCTTGGGGCGGCGGCGATAGCAGCCGCGGTCGAGCGCAGCCGGATCGAAAAGGCCGCAATCGATGAAGTAATCATCGGCTGCGTATTGCCCGCGGGTCAGGGTCAGGCACCGGCCCGCCAGGCCAGTCTCGGTGCCGGTATTCCTCTCGGAACCGGTTGTACCACGATCAACAAGATGTGTGGTTCGGGTATGAAGGCTACGATGCTGGCCCACGATCTGTTACTCGCAGGAAGCAATCAGGTGATGATTGCCGGTGGCCAGGAGAGTATGAGCAATTCTCCGTACCTGATACCCAAGGCTCGGGCCGGATTGCGGATGGGGCACGCCAAGCTGATCGACCACATGTTTCTAGATGGCCTGGAAGATGCCTATGATAAAGGCTGTCTGATGGGAACATTTGCCGATAATACCGCCGATAAATATAAGTTCACGCGCGAGCAGCAGGACGAATTTGCGATTACCTCGCTCAAACGGGCCCGGGCGGCGATTGAAAGTGGTGCTTTCAAAGGTGAGATTACACCGGTAGTGATTAAAACTCGCAAGGGCGAAATTAGCGTGGATACCGACGAGCAACCGTTTAACGCCAATCTCGAAAAGATACCGAAATTGAGGGCCGCGTTTCGCCAGGATGGTACGGTCACCGCAGCCAATTCAAGTTCAATTTCTGATGGTGCGGCTGCACTGGTACTGATGCGCGAGAGCGAAGCAAATAGCCGTGGTGTAAAACCTGTAGCCGTGATTCAGGGTCACAGCTCGTTCGCACACGAGCCCGCCTGGTTCACTACCGCACCGGTAGGTGCGATCAGGAATTTACTAGAAAAACTCGGTTGGACCACGAATGATGTTGACCTGTTCGAAATTAATGAAGCCTTCGCGGTGGTTACAATGGCGGCCATGCACGATCTCGAACTTGATCATTCCAGGGTCAATATTCATGGTGGTGCCTGTGCACTGGGCCATCCGATTGGCGCATCGGGCGCGCGGATTCTGGTGACACTGATCGCGGCACTGCAACGCCAGGGCTTGAAAAAAGGCGTGGCGGCACTTTGTATCGGTGGTGGTGAGGCCACTGCAATGGCGATAGAGCTCGTTTGATCCGTGGACAGTAAGCGTTATGGCTCAATTTAAGACACGAATCGATAACCAGTCAGCCGAATTCGAGCAGAATCGGGCGGCGATGCAGGTCGCGGTCGACGATCTGCACGACAAGCTCACCCAGATCTACCGGGGCGGGGGCGAACGAGCGCGCAAGAAACACCTCGCCCGGGGTAAGATGCTGGTGCGTGACCGGATCAAAACGCTGCTCGATGAAGGTAAGCCGTTTCTCGAAATAGGTGCGTTCGCAGGTTACGCGATGTACGGTGACGATAATGTCGCCGCCGGCGGCCTGGTAACCGGAGTCGGTCACATCAACGGTATCGAGTGCATGATCATCGCCAACGATGCCACGGTAAAAGGCGGCACCTATTACCCGATCACGGTGAAGAAACACCTGCGCGCGCAGACGATCGCCGCGGAAAATAATCTGCCCTGTATATATCTGGTCGATTCAGGCGGTGCCCACTTACCGAGCCAGGACGAGGTATTCGCAGATCGCGAACACTTCGGCCGTATATTTTACAACCAGGCACAGCTGTCGGCGCGGGGCATTGCGCAAATCGCAGTGGTCATGGGTTCCTGTACCGCGGGTGGCGCCTATGTGCCGGCGATGTCCGATCAAAGCATCATCGTCAAGGGACAGGCGACGATTTTTCTCGCTGGCCCGCCGTTGGTGAAGGCAGCCACCGGCGAAGTGGTCAGCGCCGAAGAGCTCGGGGGCGCCGAGGTACATTCGAGGATTTCCGGTGTGACCGATCATCTGGCTGAAGACGATACCCACGCGCTCGATCTCGCTCGCAACGCGGTGGCGTATTTAAATCGCAGCAAGACAACCCAACTGACGATGCGCGAACCGGTGGAACCGCTATACCCGGCCAGTGAACTTTACGGTATCGTGCCGGATGACTTGCGCAAGCCTTACGATTGTCGTGAAATCATCGCACGCCTGGTCGATGGCAGCGAGTTCGATGAATTCAAACAGCTTTACGGTCCAACGCTGGTTTGCGGTTTTGCCCATCTACTGGGTTATCCAGTGGGCATCGTCGCCAATAATGGGATACTGTTTTCCGAATCGGCGTTAAAGGGTACGCATTTCATCCAACTCTGCGCCAGTCGGCGAATACCTTTGATTTTTTTACAGAATATTACCGGTTTCATGGTGGGGAAGAAGTACGAACATGGCGGCATCGCCAAGGATGGCGCAAAAATGGTTGGCGCGGTTGCATGCGCCAGGGTGCCGAAATTTACTGTCGTGATCGGCGGTAGTTTCGGTGCGGGCAATTACGCGATGTGTGGCCGGGCTTATGGTGGGCGCTTCCTGTGGATGTGGCCGAATGCGCGGATATCGGTGATGGGGGGCGAGCAGGCCGCCAATGTGCTCGCGCAGATCACAGGCGATGCCCGGCGGGCCCGGGGCGAATCCTGGAACGAGGCCCAGGATGTCGCGTTGAGGCAACCGATTCTCGATCAATACGAGGTTCAGGGTCACCCCTACTACGCCAGCGCGAGGCTCTGGGACGACGGCATCATCGATCCTGCCGATACGCGCAAGGTTCTGGGGCTAGGACTTTCGGTGGCCCTCAATACACCGATCGAAGAAAGCCGGTTCGGCATTTTCAGGATGTAGTAATGGATGGATTAACTCTACAAACCGATGCGCGGGGCGTCGCGACCCTAACCCTGAACCGTCCCGAAAAACACAATGCCTTCGACGATAGAATGATTACCGATCTGTTACAGGCTCTTGACAATATCGACAAGGATAAATCGGTTCGAGTTCTGGTACTGCGTGCTGCGGGCAAGAGTTTTTGCGCCGGTGCCGATCTCGACTGGATGCGGCGCATGGCCGACTACGATTTCACGCAGAATCTCGCCGACGCGAGGCGGCTTGCGCAACTGATGTACCGGCTCAATCGACTGCATAAACCGGTAATCGCGCGAGTGCAGGGCGCGAGCTATGGTGGTGGGGTCGGGTTGATTGCCTGTTGCGATATCGCGATTGCGTCGGAAAATGCGATTTTCAGTCTGTCCGAAGTGCGCCTCGGTCTAATCCCTTCGGTCATATCGCCCTACCTGATAGCCGCGATCGGATCGCGTGCGGCGCGGCGTTATTTTCTCAGTGGCGAGCGTTTCGACGCCGCGCGTGCACTGCAGCTCGGTCTGGTGCACGAGGTGGTCGAACCGGGATCACTCGATGCCAGCCTCGAGCAATGTGTCGACGCGCTATTGAATTCCGGGCCCAGTGCGCAGGCCGCTGCAAAAGAATTAATCCAACAGGTGCAAGGTCGGGCAATCGATGAGTCATTGATCGAAGAGACCGCCAGGCGCATTGCTGAGGTGCGCGCCTCCGATGAAGCGCGGGAAGGCCTGAGCGCATTTTTAGAAAAACGTAAGCCTGACTGGAACCGTAAACAGGATTGAACAATGAATCGTCAATATAGAGTTTATATCGATCGTCTGTCAGTCTGGATTAAAAAATATCCTTTGCCTGCTCTGCGCCTCTGCGAAAGTAATTTTCCCTTATCATTAATACCATGACAATTCCAGCATCAGTAAAAATAGTCGAAGTAGGCCCGCGAGATGGGCTACAAAACGAGGCGCAAAGTGTGCCGACGGAAATCAAGATAGGTTTAATCGAAAAGCTGGTCGATGCCGGATTGCCGGTAGTCGAATCGGGAGCCTTCGTATCGCCCAAATGGGTACCGCAGATGGCGGCCAGTGGCGAGGTGTTCGAGGGCATTAAAAAACGCGCGCATGTCGCTTATCCAATGCTGGTGCCCAACCTGAAAGGGCTCGACGCGGCGCTTGAGGCCGGGGTCAGGGAAATAGCCGGGTTCGCCGCCGCGACGGAGACCTTTTCGCAAAAGAATACCAATTGTTCGATCAAGGAAAGTCTCGAACGCTTCCGCCAGGTAAGCGAAAAGGCGCGCGCAGAAAATCTCAAGGTCCGAGGCTATATATCCTGTGTGCTGGGTTGCCC